>Ga0187772_10001174_pt1 | contig 12254 bp, 12 predicted proteins | sample 0116_SJ02_MP15_2_FD_133137 | JGI IMG/M metagenome (GOLD analysis project Ga0187772, IMG submission 133137) | Tropical peat soil microbial communities from peatlands in Department of Meta, Colombia - 0116_SJ02_MP15_20_MG | ecosystem: Environmental > Terrestrial > Soil > Wetlands > Peat | place... | reverse complement strand
TAGGTCACAGCATTAGAAAAGAGGTCGAGCGAGTACAGCAAAGGCCCAATTGCCCAAGCTTGCCCGCTGGCCGACAATTTTGAGTGAGGAGGAAAAATGATCAAGAAAGTTAAAGGTGGCTACAAAGTGCTCTCAGAAAAAACGCATAAGAACCTCGGCGGCCCCTACAAAACGAAGGCTGAAGCCGAAAAGCGGCTGCGGCAAGTGGAGTACTTCAAGCACGCCAAAGGCTGAGCCTGGACGCCGGCAAACCCCTCTCAATTGTGCCCCGAAGGGTATTCCCTTTTGGCACACGCGAGTCCCTCGCTGACACATCGGCGTGAAGGTTTTTGTTATTCTCGCCGCAGTGATCATTGCTTTCTACATCCTTGTTATTTCCCAGATTGCCCTTGGCCTGCATTCACTCTGGACGGGGTTTTCCTGGTTTCAAATGGTGCGCCAGCGAATGAGTTCCCACGCTGGCTTTTACGCGCCAGTGGCAGCCGTGATCTGCCCGTGCAAGGGCACAGAGCTGGGTCTCGAAGACAATCTCAACGCGCTCACGCGATTTGATTATCCAAGCTACGAAATCTATTTCTCACTGGCGACCAGTCTTGACCCGGCAATAAAAATCATCGAGCGCGTGAAGGCAGCCAGCAAGCGCCCCATTCACATCGTGATTGCGGGTCCACCCGAAGAATGCGGAGAGAAGGTTTACAACCTGCGCCGGGCGATCGAAGCGCTGCCGGCTGACAAGTTTGAAGTCGTCGTCTTCACCGATTCCGATGTTCGGCTGAACCGAGGCTGGCTCGGAAAGCTCATCGCGCCCCTGCAGGATCCGCGAATTGGCGCGACAACCGCATACCGCTGGATGATTCCGAGCCGCGCCATCGGACAGGGCGGTTTTGCAAGCGCCATGGCGTCGGCATGGAACGCTGCCGTAGCGACGCTTCTAGGCAAGGACGGCGACAACTTCTGCTGGGGAGGTGGGACGGCAATCCGCCGCCGCACTTTTGATGACGCCAACGTTCTGGAGCACTGGACGGGCGCTCTCAGCGATGACTTCTCACTCACTCAGGCGCTGAATGAAGCCGGAAAACCGATCCTATTCTGCCCCGAGTGCCTTGCGGCCACTCCCCATCCTTGGACGGGCACTGAACTCCTGGATTTTACGACGCGACAAATCGTAATCACCCGCGTTTACGCGCCGAAGCGCTGGGCACTCGGAATGTTGTCGCACCTGAGCTACTCGCTGACGCTCATTTACGCCTTCATCGTAATTGTCGCAATGATGATTAGCGGTGATCCTTGGGGTCAGTTAGCCCTCCTAGCGCTGATCGTTCCATTGCTCGCAGCAATGAAAGGCGCGATGCGCACGATTGCTGTGAACGAAGTGCTGCCCGAATGGAAAGGCAGACTGCAAGAGTGGGGCTGGGCATGGATGGCCCTGGCGCCAATCGTTCCGTTTCTCTTCTCGTGGAACTTTGTCGCCTCGCTTCTGACGAAGCGTGTCCGCTGGCGTGGCGTTACCTACGAACTTATTTCTCCCACAGCCACGCGAATCCTCAAGCGCTAACTGCAGTTTTCTCTGGTGAAAACGCGCGCTGAATTCGGCACAGAAGAAACGCCGTTGCCGCGCCAGCCGGAACTCCCAACCACCAGCCAGCCTCCAGCACCGTCTTGGGCCCGAACGTGACTAGCTCTAACACGCGCATTCCTGGCCCAGCTTGCATTTCAACATACCGGCCCCAGATTCCCAGCAGCCCTACAATCGCGGGCGTGAGAATCGAGCCTGCAATTGCCCAATGACTCGGAGTCTTGCATTTCAACGCCATCATCAATCGTCGCAGGAGAAACGCAGCCAGCAAAGCCGCTGCTGCCCCTGAAATAAACCCGAAGAAGGAAAAATACAGCAGCCCAAACGCGAAATCCGCGAAGGGATGATTCATCGTTGCGGCGTAGGTGTCTTTGATCCACACCAGCGCGCTCATGAAGAAGCAGCCGAGAATCCAGGCAGCAAGGTAATAGACCAGGGTGCCGCGCCGCGTCATATCCGGCGCTGAATGTTGGGAAAGTCGACCCAGACTTTCACTCCGCAGAAGTGCGACCCTTCCGTGCAAATGGGCGTGGAAATTCCAGCGCGAAGGTAGCAGGGAGGACCAATGTAACGGCCCAGGACCGGAAACACCGAACGCACTTGGTCCACCTCTTCGATCGAGGCTTGATAGATTTCTTCCTGCGCGTTGAAGCAAGTACGCATCGTCCATTTGTGCAGCAGATGCAGCAGCGAACCCGATTCAACCAGCCGAATCGCTTTGGCGTTCGGCAGAACGTAAAGAGCAAATTCGACCGGGATACCGCGATCGATCAACTCATTTTTTGCTGCCCAGGCTTCCTCCATGGCTCGCTGATAGATTTCGAGCGCTTGAGGATTCTGGCGAATCAGCATCGGCGTCACGTAATCGGGCGAACGTGTGTCCGCAAGCGTCAGCAGTGGGCGCGACCCAGGAACCATGCGGTGGCGCTGGTCCTGGCTGTCGGCTGTGTGGCTGATTTTCTTCGCGAAACTGAAATTGGCGTGCTGTAGCGGCCGCATCAACGGCGCATGTACTCCGATATTCAGCGTCTCGCGCCGATACGGATTCCGCGCAGGATTCAGCATCCTGTCCAAGGCCTCCGCATCGGAACATTGAGCCAAGCTCAACCCGACGACTGCGCGATAGGCGTCCACCATCACCTTGAGGCAATTCGGCGAATAATCGACCAATCGTGACGTCAAACTCCCCAATCGGCCATCGAATTCCTGAACGAATTGCTCCCCACCAGCTAGCGCCTGCTTCCATTCCGCCGCCTCTTCCAACGGCACGTTATCGAAGCGATCGAAAAACTGTGCGTCCACCTCGCGAACGCGCTTGACCATTTCTCCAATCACCGCGCGCGCCTCAGTGGGCGTGTCGCTTGCCGCCTGCATTCGCCACAACCGGTGCAGGACGATCCCCGACACCGTGTGCACCATCGTCGTGAACGCCGCAATCGGCAGCACGTAGCGTGCAACCTCGATCGCGCGCTTCTCGGACTGCCGGTCGACCTTCTGAACCCGTTTTGGATGTGACATCGGGCTCAAATGCCAAATATCACCCAGAACTGTGCGGGCTTCTGGCTGCAGGACCCGCGTCAGCTCGCGGTAATAGTGCCAGGCACGCGCAATCGCGTTTTCGTAGATGGTCTGCTCCGCTGGACCGAAGTTCGGGTTCGCACAGCCTGTCGGTGGGACGTAGGCTTGCGGTCGATCCAGACGAACGTAGCGCTGGCTTTGCTGTTCCGAGTTATAGAAGGGATGCGCGTGCAGAAACGACCACACAAATTGCCGGCTGACGTTCTCAAGCCCGAACTCGAAATGCGCATGCTGATAGACGGTATGGTGGCCGCCGTAGTAAGTGGCCGACCCGATGTTCACGCGCTGCTTGTCGTTGATTTCTGCAGGGTCAATTAGACGCGACGAGTAACAGGTCCGAGCGGCCGCAATGGCGGAGTCGAATGGATGCGCGAAATAGTTTCGCAACGTGACGCGCGGCTGCCCAGTTTCAATCGGGGAGTCTTGTCGTGGGTCCGGCAAAGGAGACAATCGACTGACCATTCTCGGGCATTGTACACCGTCCCGCCGCAGACACACGCCAACGAAGTCACGCGACATCAGCGTCCCACTAGGTTGAAAAGGGCTACTTTTTCGCAGCCTTGTCCGCGTATTTCTTCTGGAAGCGCTCAACGCGGCCGGCGGTATCGATCAGCTTCTGTTTGCCGGTGAAGAACGGGTGGCAGTTCGAGCAGATTTCGACGCGAATCATGTTGCCCTTGAACGTCGAGCGCGTCTGGAACGTATTTCCGCACGCGCAGTGGACGGTCACCGGATGGTAGTCAGGATGAATGCCCTCTTTCATTGCTTACTCCATTCTGCCGGCCGTTCTGCGCGACGTGGGGCGAACTGCACCGACACAGTCGCGTCGCTAGGCCAGCACACAAACCTTCATTTTAGCCGACCGACACGCAGATTGCTACCCAGCATCGGAATTGCGGGAATCAGACCTTGGGAGCGGACTCACGAAATGAACGAACACCCCACTCGAGTACGGCCACTCGCGAGTTCGAGAGTGTAGGCTTTGCGCAGAACGACGCGGACTGGCGGCAAAATGGGCACGTGCAGAACCGCGCTGAATTGATGGGCAATTTCCTCCGCCTTCTCAACAAGCAGCGAAACGCCGCCATAGCTCAGGTCAACGACGCGTGCCGTCTTTTGCGCCGCGTCAGAGATGACTGCATACGCTTTGGTGCCGGACAAAGACACTCGCTCCCACTTGCGCTTTTCCGTACGACCAACCGCGGGACTCGGCATTGGCGTGACTGTGGGCCCTGCACCTCGAACAGGCGGAGCAGCTTGCGGCGCGGCTGCGACTGGCGGTTCCGGCGGAGCCTCCCGAGTTGAGACAGCTTCCTGCACACTTGGAAGAGGAGTAGACCGGCTTCCAGCTTTCAATTGATACAAGCGTTTGTCAGCGACTTCAAGCAAGTCGGTTTGCTTGTCGCCATCCTCAGGGCACACGGCCAACCCGAAGTCGAGCGTCACAGCAATATCCAATTTGAGCGGTCGCACATCGGCTTCATATTGAGTCCGGACACGCCGACAGAGTGTGGTCGCTCGATCGGAATCCGTTTGCGGCAGAAGCACAGCAAGCTCATCGCCCCCGATCCGAAATGCAAAATCGGATGACCGAAGCGTCCTGCGCAATGTCTCGGCCGCAATCTGTAGGATCTGGTCTCCATGAAGGTGACCGTATTGGTCGTTCACCTCTTTCAGGCGATGCAAATCCAAAATGACAACCGCGAGTTGATGCCCGTATCGCTTCGCACGGTTGAGTTCCTTTTCAAAATGCTCGTCAAACATGCGCCGATTGTAAAGCCCGGTCAGTGAGTCGGTGGCCGCGTTGATCTGAAGCTTCTTGAACTCCGAATACTCCATCATCACCGGAACGCGCAGCAGGTTGGCCGAAGCTAATACGTCGATCATTGCCGCTTTCAGTGCGACCGGCTTTGCCCCGCTGGAAGCCAGCTCTCCGCGGCGCCGCAGAATCGCTTGCCAGTTTTCTATGCTTTGCGCTTCGGTAAGTTCCACTTGTGCGACAGTATGGAAAAACTCGCGTAGGAATGGACCGCGAACAGCATCATCCAAGGCCGAAAGCGTCTCGACCAAGATCTCGAGAAACGATTCTTCGGGCGAGGGCTGAGAGGGTTCGCCGGGCTGGGCCATCATCGGTCCTAGACAGCTCTACTCCACCCTATTTTTAGGGGAGACTATCTGCGGGGCTGCAACTTCTATAGCACGGCGCAGTCCAATCAATCAAGATAGTACCGGAACGCCGCTTCTAATCAACTGAATACACGAATGTTACGGATGATGAATGATGTCCTCACCCGAAACCTTGGATTCGTCGGTTAAATGTGAAAACTAGTTCACTTTATTTCTATTCTCATGCTGGCTAAGTGGAAATGCTGGACGGAGACGAGCCGGTTTAGCCAATTGGCTTCAGGAATTCGACCCCTATCAGATGCACATCGCCGGCTTCCTGGTGACGCTTTACTTTCGCCTGTATGGGCGGCATGCCAGCGGGTATCAGCGCAGATGAAGTGATCGAGGGCGCGGGAATCGTTAAAGTAATAATCTCATTGACGGCCAGAGCCCGAGGACACGTCAGAAACGCGCCCAAACCGCTAATGTCCAGCGTCTTTGCAAGCTCGAGGAATTGCTCCCCGTGGCTATCCCGGCCTCGGACGAATAGCGGAACCTGGAGGTGAATCCGCTGAAAGCGGCGCCGCTCTTCGCATAGAGGCGACATGCTAGCCTTGGGTTGAACCGCTGCTTCTCTCACGAGTCGAGGTACCTCAGTTTTAGTACTCACATGTTGCGCAATTTGGATGCAAGTCTCTGCGTTCGCTCACCCATCAGGCAACAGGCCTGTTTTCAATATGTTGCAAACGCTGTCGTCGAACAACACAGAGCTGGACGGAGACCAGTGTGCAAATTTACTCCATTTCGTTTCCACGATTGTGCAAATGTAGGACGCTTTTACCATTGACACCCTTTCGCCCCTTTGCGAGCATACCCTTTCTTCGTTACCTTTCTTCCGCAGAGTAAGGTATGCCTGAGTGGCTTTGTGAAAGGGAATAGACTTGCCCGAAACTCTCACCACAACGCACCAAGCGGGAAACCAAGCGGCATTTCAGGTGCTCGCTAGTCTATTAGACGCCTTGGATCGTCCCCTTGTTGTCTCAAGACGAGACGGCCGAGTCCTGTTCTCCAACCTTCACGCCCAAGACGCCCTCGGCTCTTTACTAAACGCAAAACCTGAAGCCAATCTCTTTCGAGACATTCTCCAGTGTGACCGAAACCGGGTGTTGTCACAGCTTGAGAGCGGAGAGCAGGAATTGCGCTTACCGCTGGAATGCTCGGACGGAAAGGGCAGAGCTCGTGTTCGCTGGCTTCCCGAGCCAGATTGGCTCGTGATTTACGTCGATCCCGCCGTCCCCCAACCCACCTCGGGTGAAGCCGAAATGCGGCAGACAGTACAGGAGTTGATGCAAGAGCGTGAAATCACATACCGAAATCTGCTCGCCGCATACCTTCGGCTTCAGGAAGTGAATCGCCAGAAAACCGTGTTTCTTGCATCGGCAGCGCATGAATTGAAGACGCCGCTCGCTGTTATGAAGGGTTATTACGACCTGCTCCTTTCCGGTTCCCTGGGAAAACTCAGTGATCGGCAGCAGGAAATTCTGCAGGAATCGAAGGAGAGTTGTGACCGGCTCGTTCGCCTCGTCTCGATGTTTCTCAACTACTCGGCTCTTGAGAGCGGCAAACTCGTTTTGCAACTGAGAGAGAACGATCTCCGCGATTGCATCAACGATCTGACGTGCCGCTGGCAGGATGCATTCCAGCGTGCGGGGGTTCGCCTTGACCTCAGACTGGATCCAGCCCTGCCGCTTTTCCGTTTCGACTATCAGAAGGTCCAGCAGTGCGTCGCGAATTTAGTGGATAATGCCCTGAAGCATACGCCGGCTGGGGGTTGCGTTACTCTTCTGGCCGCGCCGTATTTCTGGGAGCGCCGGGTGTCCGAGGCTGCTCCGCCCGAAGAGCGGCGGCGTGACCGAGGGGTCCGGCCAAACAGTGTTCTCGTCTCCGTTTCCGACACGGGCGGCGGCATAGCCGCTGAGTTTCACCAGGAGATTTTCGAGGAATTTGTTCGAGTTGACCCTTCGTCGTCAGGCATGGGTTTAGGCTTGGCGATCACGAAACGCTTGATACAGGCGCACCGCGGCAAGGTCTGGGTGGATAGTGAGCTGGGCCGTGGAAGTTCCTTTTCGTTTTTGTTGCCAATCAATGTGGACTAGCTGGAAATCTATTACGCAGGGACAAAATGGCTGATAAAGAGAAGGTACTGGTTGTAGACGACGAACCAAGCATCCGGAAATACCTACAGACTCTTCTGGAAGTGGACGGCTACAGCGTCGACAGCGTCCCGGCGGGCAAGGACGCGCTCGAACGCATCAGCGCTGGAGAACGCCCCGACTACATTGTTTTAGACGTCTTGATGCCGGAGTTCGATGGCCTTGAGACATTGCGCAGGTTAATGCAAGTGGATCGCTCGTTGAACGTGATCATGCTGTCTTGCTCCAACGAAGTCACGACCGTGGTTGAGGCCATCCGTTTGGGGGCTGTCGACTATCTTACGAAGCCGTTTGAGAAGCCCGAATTGGATGCTGCTTTCCTCAAAGTTCGCCAAAAGCAACAGCTCCGATCGGAGAATGACGCACTGCGCGACTATTGCGAGCAGCTTACCGAAGATTTGTCCTTCCTCGCTGCCAGCCCGCAAATGTTGAAGATCCGCCAACAGATCCTGCAGATTGCTCCGGTTGACGTCCCAGTCTTTATTAGCGGCGAAAGCGGGGTCGGCAAGGAAGTTGTCGCTCGCATGATTCATCTGCGCTCCACTCGCCGTCAGCAGTCTTTTGTGAAGGTGAATTGTGCAGCGTTGCCCGGTGAATTGCTCGAGTCGGAGCTCTTCGGGTACGAGCAGGGTGCGTTTACCGGCGCAGTCCGTGCGAAACCCGGAAAGTTTGAGCTCGCGAATAAAGGCACGATGTTCCTGGACGAAATCGCCGAAATGAGTCCGCATCTTCAGGCAAAGCTTCTGCACGTTCTTCAAGACGGACAATATTCTCGGTTAGGCGCGAGATCTGTTGTCAACGTCGACGTTCGCGTCCTGGCAGCCACAAACATGGACGTCAAAGACGCGATGCGTTCCGGCCGATTCAGAGAGGATCTGTATTATCGGTTGAACGTGCTTTCGATTCACATCCCGCCGCTCCGTGAGCGCACCGCCGAAATCCCATTGCTGTTTCGGCATTTCCTCGTCAAATACAGCGAGAAATATCAGAAGCCGGCGACGGAACCCTCGAAGCACTTGCTCGAGGCGGCCCTCCGTTATCCCTGGCCCGGAAACCTGCGCGAGCTCGAGAATTTCGTTAAACGCTATGTGATTCTGGAGGACGACGAAGGAAGCTTCCGCGAACTCTTGGAGATGACGGGCCAGCAGCAGCGGCTTGCGCCACGCGAGGAGCCGCCGGCGCCAAAGGAGCAGGGGCTAAAAGCACTTGTACGCGGACTCAAAGACGAGGCCGAAATGGAGGCGATTGCAGATGCGCTCGACAAGACGAACTGGTGCCGAAAGGATGCGGCGCGCATGTTAGGCATCAGTTATAAAGCACTCCTGTACAAGATGCGCCAGTTCAACCTGGATTCAGGCCGCGGCTCACGATCAGCTGCCGCAAAAGCGGCTGCTGCTAGAGAAGCTGCGGCGAAAGAAGCGGCTTCAAAAGATGCTGCGGCGAAACCTACGGTCCCCGCTCCAGTGACACCAGGTGTCCGAGGGTCGTAGCAATTCATTCACGCACATCCGGATTGGACACAAATTGGCGTATGGTTCGACAGTCCTAGTTCCCTGCAAAGAGTTGCATATCTAGAGCACATCCGAAGAAATACCTCTACCGTTGTTCCGCAGGCTGTTCTAGTATTCCTGGCCGAGTTGGGTCGCGCGCGATTTCTATTGGCGCCCGCGATCGGGTTCACGCCACTCACCCGGGGCCAAGCAAAGAAACGTTTGTTGCTGTTTTAGAAGGGGTTGCCTGCAGCAGCATTTTGGCGATTCCGGTCTAGAGCATGCGCACAGTACTGGTAATAGCGCGGCTTGGTTTATTTTGCGGCCGAGCTTGCTTTGGAAACGGGATTGCTCACCCCAGGCGGGGGAAGTGCGTGAACTTCAATCCTGTCACTGAGGAGCGGGGATGACGGAGCGTCGCATGGCCCGCCGGTACGACCTGTCTCTGCCGGTAAACGTTCGCCTACCCATCAATCGAGAACCTGGATCGCACAGCGGCCACACTCGCGACATTTCTACGCGAGGCGTCTACTTCATGGTGCACAAGGAACTTCAGCCGGGAACAGAACTGGACTTCACCCTCACTCTGCCCGCCGAGATTACGCGGGGCACAGAAGTGTTCGTGCGGGCTCACGGCCGCGTGGTCAGAGTCGACAAACAGGGCGAGGACGAGCACGATGCGATCGGCGTCGCTGCCGTCATCGAACGTTACGACATCATCCGGGGAGAAGGAACGCACATCTAGTTGTATAACGTTGTTGCGTCTTCCTGCTATTTGGCCCTAGGATACTGAGATTAGGAGGGTCCGATGAAAATAGCGGACCTCGTCTCGTTCCGCCGGGAAGTTTTCTTCGTCACAGACGATACAACCGTACACGAAGCGGCCCGATATCTCCGCGAGCATCAGGTTCGCGCGGTCGGCGTGTGTGACCGCCAAGGTGTTCTTCTGGGCGTCATATCTCAGAGCGACATTTCAGACAAAGTAGCGGCTGAAAACAAATGCCCTGCGTGGATGCGCGTGTCCGAGATCATGACTCGCAATCTCGTGACGGCAACCCCTGAAACCTCGATTGAAGATTGCTTGCGCCTAATGGACCAGCACGGGATCTTTCACCTGCTCTTGGTTGATGCCGAGAAGGGATTTCGCGGGATGATCTCTGTCACGGACCTGCTCCAGCTTTTTGCTTCTGACCAGAAAGCTCGCGCAGACATGCTCGAGGCGCTGATATTCCCGCCGAGATAGGCACCCGCACCGTTTTCGCCCTCAAAGGCTTTCGCCGCGCCGAGCACCGAGCGCGTCCTTGTCTTAGAAATTCTAATCAATCCCATTAGACTGCACGGGAAACATCGTTCCCGAAAGTGCTAACCATTTTCAACTGGCGTCGCGTTTCGAACCGCCGCCCACTCCGAAATGGAGTACTGGAACGCTAAACCCTCGCGCTCCTATATCTTTTAGTGGCCGATACTTGCGTGGCGTCGTGCCAGGGCGATGAAAACGTGAAGCAAGCGAACGCGATTCGCCGTTTGGTTGCCCGAATGCTACCTTCTACCCGACCCAAAATACTGGAGTTACCTTCACCTTATCGCGAATGGCTTCCGCCGCCGAAGCAAGGCTTACCCCACTACCGTCAATCGAAGTGCCCCCCGAGCATATCTACTTCGGGCCGTCGTCCCTCATGCAGGCCGTCCGTCAGCGGGTTGAACGAGCAGCGGGCCTTAATGTCCCCATCCTGATCCTCGGCGAGAGCGGCACAGGCAAGGAAGTCTTGGCGCGCTTTGTCCACGCGCGCTCCCCATGGCGAAACGGGCCTTTCATCAAGGTGAATTGTCCCGCTATTCCCGGCACCTTGATCGAAAGTGAACTGTTCGGTTTTCAGAAGGGAGCGTTCACCGGCGCAACCGCTGCCAAGCCCGGCCGCATGGAACTGGCGCAGGGCGGCACACTTTTCCTCGACGAAATTGCGGAACTGGACGCCAGTCTTCAGGCCAAACTCCTTCATGTCTTGCAGGACGGCCATTTCACTCGCATCGGCGATCACGAAGAGAAGCGCATGGATGCCCGCGTGATCTGCGCGACGAATCGTCAGCTTCAACACGAAATTGAAGCAGGCAGTTTCCGCTCCGATCTCTTTTATCGTATCAACGTGATCGGCATGACCCTTCCGCCCTTGCGAGAGCGCCGCGAAGATATTCCCTATCTCCTCGAGTATCTCCGCCAGCTCTTCAATCAGCGCTTCAAGCGCGACGCTTCCCCAGTGTCCCGTGAAACGGTGCAGCTCCTGCAACAACGCGACTGGCCGGGCAATGTTCGCGAACTCGAAAACTGTATGCAGCGCTACGTGATTCTCGGGTCCGAAGAGGCTTTCTATTCCGACTGTGAGGAGAGAAAGCCTGTCACCTTCTCCTACGAGCCGAGTCCCGAAGGCAACATCCCCCTGAAGCGTATCGCCCAGCAGGTCACTCGCAAGATGGAACGCGACCTGATCCTAAAGGTCCTGCAGGCCAATCACTGGAATCGTCGCAAGACCGCCGAAGTGCTCAAGATAAGCTACCGCGCATTGCTCTACAAAGTTCGCCAGGCCGGACTTCCCGCCAAACGCCCTCAGCGTAACCTAAACTCAGAATTCCCCGACCGTTCGCTTCCCATCGATTGATTTTGCCGCTTCCACTGCACTCGCATCGCCGATCCGCATGGCTTTGTGTCTGGAAGTTGCGTTTGTTGCCCCGTATCTGGTAGGAAATTCCTCTTTTTCCCTTGCTTGCTCGTGCAATTTATTTCCGCTAGCCTAAAATTCTCATGGCGAAAGTCGCGGCGAAATCAACTCTCAAAGTCTGCCTCCTCTCTCCCCATCCGATGGTACTCGATGAGTTTCGCCGTCTGCTCGAGAGCTCCGGATTCAACATCGTTTCCAAGCAGCTCGATTCGATGCTGGCTCCCGACCTGCGCAACCTCGAGGTTCCGCGCAGCGCAGTCTACGTCGTCGACGCGCACGCAGCCCGGCAAGCCACTGGCGCGCTCCTCGGCAACATTCTCGATCGGTACCCCACGGCGCGTCTCCTCGTCGTTGGCGACAAGCTCAAAGAGTCCGACAGCTACACGCTGCTGCGCCAGGGCGTCAAAGGCATCCTCAATTACGAGGAAGCTCGCGAGCAACTCCCGCGCGCCTTACCGCTGGTTGCCAACGGCGGTTTCTGGGTTCCGCGCACGGTGCTGTCGCGATTTGTGGATTCGATTCTGAGCACCACGCAAGGCCGCCGTCTGCGTGGCGATTCGCCTGCCGAACTCAGCCG
>Ga0187772_10001171_pt1 | contig 12264 bp, 10 predicted proteins | sample 0116_SJ02_MP15_2_FD_133137 | JGI IMG/M metagenome (GOLD analysis project Ga0187772, IMG submission 133137) | Tropical peat soil microbial communities from peatlands in Department of Meta, Colombia - 0116_SJ02_MP15_20_MG | ecosystem: Environmental > Terrestrial > Soil > Wetlands > Peat | place... | reverse complement strand
TCCTTTCTCATTGAATAAACGGACTTCCTTTGGATAGGGAGGATAGAGGAGAAAAGAAGAGAGCCGTGGCTCTCCCAATACAAACGGATAAAATTGGACAAATTCTAAATCGAAAAGGGGAAGGCCTGCCCGAAGGGCTAAAGCATATCCGTCTCCGAGAATGCTTCTCTGATTATCATTTCTACGATAAATCGACCCAGCTCCCCCGGTGGATAGAACAACCGCTCTCGATTGAATCAAGCAGGGCTTACCGTCTTTGAAAAATCCGAATGCCCCCCGAGCTTCGCCTTCTTCGACGACTAAATCAAAGACGACCAAACCCGGTAAAGGTTTGATGGAACTGTTTCTTAGTCTTTCGATTAGGGGTTTGATTAAGAGGATTCCGGGGAGTTGAGAGGAATCCTTTGGCCGATTCACGATAAATCCAGTGGCTTTATCAAGAACGACGACTCCGTAGTCTCTCAATTTTTCTGTCGTATCCGGACTTTTTTCAACGAGGGCCTTCACCAGCCTGACCTGGTTTAATCCCCTTCCCGATTCCAAGGTTGCTCGGAGATGTTCCTCTTTGGAAAAGCCTGCGTTCGCAGCCGTGAAGACGCCATTGGCCAGGGAAGTATTAGTCCCCATTCCAATGGCAAATTTTCCTACAAGGAGAACACGAAGGCCGGCCTTCTCTGCTTCGAGAGCAGAAATGAGGCCAGTCAGGCCACTGCCGATTACAAGAATGTCGGTGGTGAGTTCTTCCATAGGGAGACCTGCTGACTGCAGGCCACGAGGGTGGACAAAAATCTAAGCCTTTTTCTTAGGCTTCATGGGCTTTTCACAGCAGATGATGTCGCAAGTATCGACGCATCCGCAGACCTGATCCACGGTGACGGCTAGACCGCAAACGCTGCATTTATATACGTCTCCCAGCTTCACACCCTTTTTGGCCACTTTTTTTACCACCTTTTTTGCCCGTTTTTTGCCCGGTTTCTTCACTGCCATCCTGTCCTCCTTTTTTACGAAGTTTTATTTATCTCATCCTGAGCGCGGTAATTTCGCTCGCTTCTTTCATTCGAAACCTCCTAAGTTCATCAGGGTCACTCGCCCAATGCCGCATTCCAGATCGGGTGGCTTTTGTTGAGACTATCTCTCATTCTATCTTTTTCGAATATTCTTGGCTCCTCTTAATGGACTCCAATTCAAATTCGATATGACCAATGGGTAGCTCCAACTCAATCAGGATCGGAACCTTTTCTCCATCGGCAGTGTACCAGATTCGGATTTTCCCCTCTTTCTCTTCAAAGGTCGAAAAAGAGGTGCTGGACTCAAGACACACAGCCTCCACCTCTCCATACATTTTTGACTTCACCTTCCCCTTTTTCGAATAAAAGACCATCTGGCGCAACTTTTTCCCGTCGAAAATAGACATCGGAATATCCTGCCCCGGACGAACCTCTTCTCTCAAATAGCATCTGGCAAACATCGAAAGGGGATCATAGGTCTCATTCAGAAGCGGAAATTCCTGCTTCTCCTTTTCCTCTCCTTTTTCAGCCATCACTTTCTTATTAGGGAAATCAAACGTGAACGTTTGAAGATAATTTTTTCTCCCGATGAGGAACCCCTCCTGATCAATCTCTTTCACATACTGGACCGGAGAGCATGTCTCCGCATCCATGGTTGAGAGAAATCGGTTCTTCATTCTGAATAAGAATCCGAAGGGAACAGATTCCACGGAGGCATAAATCTGATAAAGAGACTTTCCCTGTTCGGAAGATCAATTTTCAATTTTAATGGAAGCCCTGAGGATGGGAATACCGAACTTCTTTGCCGTATAGGAAAATACCTTTCCAGGCCCGGGTTTTGGTTCCGGAACCTGTTTCTGCTCATTACTATGGGCGATGAATCCCCAGCCTGAAAGGGCTCCAACAAAAAGGAGGATTCCAATTCCTGACTTCCATCTGTCCTGTCTCATGTTTTTGGACCTATTCTTCAACAAAAGTATTTTAAACGATCTCCCGCCGTGGAAGCAAATGTTTCCCCGCTTTTCTTTTTTCTTCGTTGCCTTGACGGATCAAATTCATATGTGCTACCCATGAAGACAAATTTAGAATCATCCGAGGGCCCAAGCGGTGCGAATTGCATCTATCCAGTTGAAAATCATCGAGGAATCAAAAGATAAATCCTTGATACATGCTTCCCAGATGATTCGCCAATGTCGGGACGCAAATCTTATTCTCTTGCCAGAACTCTGGAATATTGGATTTATGAGTTTTGATCGTTATCGGGGGGAGGCCGAAACGCAAGAGGGTCCGACCTTAACCCTTCTCCGCACTTTGGCCGAAGAACTCTCGTGCCATCTTTACACCGGTAGTTTTGTAGAGAAGAAAGGGAATCAATTTTAACAATTCCAGCTTTCTTTTAAACCCCAAAGGAGAGATCCTCGGAAGTTATCAGAAGATTCACCTTTTCACCTATCAGTCTGAGGAGGCAGAGATTTTGACCCCTGGCACATCCGTCACGGTGATCTCCACCGAATTCGGAAACCTAGGACTGGCCATCTGCTACGACTTAAGATTTCCAGAATTGTTCAGGAAGATACTCGACCAGGAAGCTGAGTTCTTCCTTGTCTCCTCTGCCTGGCCCGCTCTTCGTCTGGAACACTGGCTCCTCCTCAATCAAACAAGAGCCTTGGAGAATCTCTCCTATCTCATCTCATCCAACTGCGTTGGGATCAATCGGGGAACACAGTTTATCGGGCACAGCTTGATCGTCGACCCAATGGGCCAAATCATCGCTGGGAGCAATGAAGAGGAGTGTGTTGTCTGGGCAGAAGTGAATCGAGATACTGTTCTAAAGGCCAGAGCGGAATTTCCCGCCCTGAGAGACCGATTCTTCAAAACTTAGGTTGATTCAGTCAATGGGATATCGAATGATTCGGCGAGAAGCTTTCTTGCGCTCTGCGCTTCGCAGATATCAGCCGCAGTCTGAGTAACCACAGTAGCACTTCGCGCAGCCCTCTTCGAAGACAAGAGGCCCTCCGCATTCGGGGCACGCCCCTCTTTGAAAGACCAAGCTTAAGCTTCGTTGAAAAGAACCCTCCTCTTCTTTCGGGGGATGTTTTGGAAAGGAGGTTCCGACCCGGGGCTCGGTCTTCGTCCTCCCTTCCTTCTCTTGAAGGTGCCATTCAATGGCCTTGGCGACTGCATCCGAGCAAGAGAGAACCTTTCCTTCCCGGTACCAGACCGGCGTATGGCAGCTGATACCCTTCAGCTGTCGAACGATATCTTCCGGCTCAATCCCTGATCGAAAGGCCAGCGAGACCAGGCGGCCGATGGCCTCGGATTGAGAGGCGACACAGCCTCCCGCCTTTCCAATCTGGTTAAAGATCTCAAAAAGGTTTCCCTCCTCATCTTCGTTCACCGTTACATAGAGGTTTCCGCATCCGGTGCGGATCTTTCGTGTAGAACCGTGAATCACATCTTGGCGAGCCCTTGGTTTCCTCTCTTCCTCGCGAAACGCCTCTTCCTCTTTCGATCGATCCTTGCCTTGGGAATCCACTCCTTTATAAAGAACTTGTTTGGCTCGACTCCTGTCCCGGTAGATGGTCACGCCCTTACAACCCAGTTCGTAAGCCAATCGATAGACCTTCGCCACCTCCTGGACGGCGGCGTCGTGAGGAAAATTGACGGTTTTCGAAACGGCATTATCCGTATATTTTTGAAAAGCGGCTTGCATCCGGATATGGTCCTCAGGGGTAATATCGTGGGCTGTCACAAAGAGTTTCCGGATGTTCTCCGGAACTTCTTTGACATCCTGGATATTCCCGCTGTAAGCGATCTTCCGCATCAGTTCTTCCGAATGGAATCCTTCCTGCTTGGCCAACGTTTCGAAGTATGGGTTGACTTCCAAGAGTTCCTTACCCTCTAAGACATGGCGGATAAAGGCCAGAGCGAAGAGAGGTTCAATCCCCGAGGAGGTTCCTGCAATAATGGAAATGGTTCCGGCAGGAGCAATGGTCGTGACCGTCGCATTTCTCATCGCGTCCCAGCGGCTTTTCAACGCACTTCCATCGAAATTCGGAAAAGACCCTCTCTTCAGGGCCAACTCTCTGGAGGCCTCTCTCGCCCTCTTCTGAAGAAAGGCCATGACCTTTCCCCCGATCTCTAAGGCTTTCGGGCTATTGTAAGGAATTCCCAACAGGATCAGAAGGTCAGCAAATCCCATCACCCCAAGGCCGATCTTTCGATTCGCCTTGGTCATTGCCTCGATCTGGGGAAGTGTATAGCAATTCATATCGATTACGTTATCTAAGAAATGGATGGCCTTTTCAGTCCCTGAACCCAGCCTTTCCCAATCAATGGCCCCGTTCCTGACCATATTCGAAAGATTGATCGAACCAAGGTTGCAGGACTCGTAAGGAAGGAGCGGTTGTTCGCCGCAAGGGTTGGTGCTCTCGATCTGTCCGACGTCAGGAGTGGGGTTGTCCTGATTGATCCGGTCAATAAAAATGATTCCCGGGTCCCCGTTCTTCCAGGCATAATGGACCATCTTCTCAAAAACCTCGCGGGCATTGAGAGAAGAAACGATTTCTTTCGTCCTTGGATTCCGAAGCGCATACTCCTTACCTTCTTCCACGGCCTCCATGAATTCGTTGGTAGCCGCCACCGAGATATTGAAATTGGTGAAATGATGGTCACCCTCTTTGCATTGGATGAAATCAAGAATGTCCGGGTGGTCCACGCGAAGGATTCCCATGTTCGCTCCCCTCCGCGTTCCCCCTTGTTTGATCGTCTCCGTAGCTGTATCAAAAACGCTCATGAAAGAAACGGGGCCGCTCGAAACTCCTTGCGTTGAACCCACCACATCATTCCTGGGTCTGATACGGGAGAAAGAGAAACCTGTTCCGCCCCCGCTTTTTTGAATCAAGGCCATCTGTTTTACGGCGTCAAAGATTTCATCCATAGAATCTCCTACTGGGAGAACAAAACAGGCCGAGAGCTGTTGAAGCTCTCTTCCTGCATTCATCAACGTTGGAGAATTGGGAAGGAAGTCCAAAGAGGCCATCAAAGAATAGAATTCGTCTTCAAGAGGAGGCAGATCGATCTCAGGATGATAGAACCGGTCGGCTTGGGCAACATTCTTTGCCACGCGCCTAAAAAGCGCTTCGGGTGTTTCTACGATGTTTCCCTGTGCGTCTTTTTGCAGGTAGCGTTTCTTCAGCACGGTCATGGCATTTTGCGTCAGTTGAGCCAACTCCATCTTTTTCCACCTCCACTAAATATAAGCAGTATTAGAAACCTTACCACAATATTTTGTGTTGTCAAGGGAAATTTTTGGGGCAAGAACCCACGGGGTGAGAGTTGTGATCCCAAAAATCTTCACCCATCACAAAGAGCGCACGGACAGCGTCTTTTTCCCCTTATTCCTAAGGTGAAAAGAATGGTCAGGGTGGACGACGAAGAAAGGGGAGATTATCTGCCGTAATCAAAGTGAAATTCTTGTCCGGGCGAGAGGTGAGTTTCTAACCCAGTTAAGCCGATATTTCCAATTTTTGAAGCAGCGGAAGGACTCAGAATGAAATCGTCATTTCTCGTATTGAAACTATAGTCCATTTTAACCCCATACAGTCTCAGCCAACTCTAATCCGGCGTCGATAGGCTTCGGTGTGATAGACCTCGGGGTTCACGGTGTTGGGAGCCTTCTCTTTTTTCAGCATGGCGAGGGCATTGGTCGCGGCCATGGTGGCCATTTTATCACGAGTTTCCCTCGAGGCACTTCCGAGATGGGGAAGGAGTACTACATTATCACATTCCATCAGTCCCGGAGCTAAGTCCGGCTCGTTCTCATAAACATCCAGCCCCGCCCCTGCGATTCTCTTCTCCTTCAAAACCTTCACCAAAGCTTTCTCATCGATGATAGGCCCCCTCGACGTATTGATCAGATAAGCGGTTGGTTTCATCATGGAGAATTCCCTCTCGCCAATCAGGTGACGCGTTTTTTCGGAAAGCGAGGTATGAAGGGTGATAAAATCACTTTCTCGTAAGAGGTCAGATAATTCTCGATAGTGCACGCCCTCCGTTTGTTCAACGGCTTCTTTCTGGAAAGGGTCATAAGCCAGAACCCGGATGTCAAACCCCTTCGAGCGCTTAAAGACGGCCTGCCCGATTCGTCCGAATCCGACGATGCCCAAGGTTTTCCGCTTTCCACTTCCTCCGGGGCTCACATCCGTCCCAAGAAGAAGTTTTGGGCTCCAGATTTTAAAATGTCCTTCTTTCACGTATTGGTGTCCTTGAACAATGTTCCTTGCAACGGCCATGATCAGGGTCCAGGCCAGGTCTGCTGTGGTATCGGTCAGTACTCCTGGCGTATTGGTGACAGGAATGCCCAGTTGGGTAGCTATTTCCACGTCGATGTTATTGTACCCCACCGCGTAATCGGCAATGCCCAGGAGTTTGGGGTTGGCCTCCATAACGGCGCGGTCGATTTCTTCCGTAAGAAGACAGAGGAGAACATCGGCCTTCTTGATCCCATGAAGGATCTCTTCTTTCGAAGGTGTTTCATCTTCCGGCCCTGGCCAAACATCCACCCCTGCCTCTTTTCTTAGCAGGGCCAGTCCTGCTTCCGGAATCAAACGGGTCACATAAACTTTCATGATTTCTTCAAAAAGACAGTTCGCGGAACCGAGGCTCAGTGGCAACTCAACGTTTCTTCGCGGTCAACTCCTTTATCTTCCAAAAGAGGCTCGATAGATCACAGAGCCTTCTTCCCCAGAAAGGGGTCGATGATTTTCTGGCCTCGGGATGGATAAAGCAAAAATGACGACATTTGATCTCCTGCAGTGCCTCCTCAAATCCCTTCTCGTCTCTCTCGTCATCGAAATAATCCGGAATCCAATATCCCAAAGAAGAAAAAGCACTCTTGTCACCGGAATGGTAATGGTAAAAATCCATAAACTGACTGAGTGAGGTTTTCACTCCGTATTCCTCGGGATCGAGATGCCAGGGCGAACCCGGCTCCATCTCAATTGTAAAGGTACGAATCCCTCTCACATTTGGATACCGGTGACGGATTATCTTTTGGAGTCGAATCGTCTGTTGAACGTCTTCTTCCTTCTCAAAGGGGATGCCAAGGGTGAAGAAAAGATCGCAGAAGACGCCTTCGGCTTTCAACTGGTCAAGGGACTCCAGCAGCGCATGATTGGAATAGGAATGCCCCTTATGCATTTTTCTCAGCCGCTCTGACCCAACCTCAGGAGAGAGTGCGACCAAGGATTTGGGACCCGGAAAAGTCGCTTTAAAGGACCGGATAAAATTGATTGTGGGGAGTCCAAAGGACTCGAAGAAACACTCCATCCTAATCTTTTCTTCCCGGATGCGGGCGAAGAGGTCGAGGAAATACTGGGGTCTCTGGGGATAAGGATCGAAGCAGATATGGAAGGTCTCATAGCCGTAAGCGATTGCCTCTTTAATCGATTGTAGAACACGCTCCACGCTTCTAAAGGTCACTTCTTTTCTGCCCGTGATCGTCTCCAGAGAGGAACGACCGCCGCCGCACCACGTGCATTGAAAAGGACAGCCCCTTCCCACCGTGAGATCATGGATGGGCGACTTGAGAGAGTACATCCAGAAATTCTTCTGTTTGGAAACTCCCTTGACATAGAAAAATTGACCGATATAACGGATATAGGTAGGATAATTCTTCAACAAGGGGAAGTTCGTGAAGGAGAGCTGATTGAGCTCTTTCTCCGAGGCGATGTAGGAAAGAGGATTGATAAGAATTCTCCCTTTCCTTCTCCACGTCAGGTTGGGAACGGAAAAGAGATCGCCTTTCCCTTGCAAGAGCGCACTCGCCAATTCCAAGACGGGGGCTTCTGCTTCACCCCGAATGATCCCGTCCACACCGTCGAAGTTCCTCATGATCTCTTCGTGGAAAAAACTGGCGGTGAACCCTCCTAAGAGAATGTACGTCTGAGGAGAGGCGGCTTTGATCTTCTTGACATGCTCCATCACGTCGAAGCTCTGATGGTGCCAGTGGAGGTCCATCGCGACGATCCGCGGGGCCTTCTCGCGGAGATATTCCAGGATTGAAAAATTGTGATCTTCAATCCACTCCACTCCCAGGTGCACCACTTGAGCGGAAATACCACAACGTTGGAGAAGGTCGGCCAATCCAAGGAGGCCCATGGGCAGTAAGTTGATCCAGATGAAATGATTGACCGGCCGGTAATAGTTGATCAGCTTGGGGACATGGAGAAAAATAATGTCAGGTCTTCCCATTGGGGAAATTGTAAAACGCTCATACGTACTATTTCAACCTCATCCAAAAAATTACCATTTGGAGCAGGAAACGGTTTCAAACCATTCCGTACAGAAATGTGTGATTCGGAATTTTTGGCTTTAGGCTCGACGCAGCTTTTTGAGGATAATTCTGGCGGCAATGAAGCCTGAAAGACTCGCGCCCACAATGCCGTGCGAGGGTCGGGTATAGTGGCCGACCTGATACAAGCCCGGGATAGACGTTTGATGCGGAGGTCTTAAATTTCCGACCTGTTGCGGTGTGGATGCCAGACCGTACATCGCCCCCAATTCATTTCCGGTATATCGCTCTAAGGTCAACGGAGTTGCGGCTTCATAAAACAGGAGATGGTCTCTCAGACCTGGGATGAGCTTTGATTCCAATTGGCGGAGGATTTTCTGGGAGAAATCGTCTTTAATGCATCGGTACTTTTCAGAATCCCCTCCTCCCCATTTCCCATGATAATGATAAGGGACATTGATCAGAACACTCAAAACGTGCTGCCCAGGAGGAGCCAAAGAAGGATCCAGCATCGTGGGGATGGAAACCATCATGGTCGGGTTCTGGGGAATCTCACCCCTTCGCAATATCCGATCTTCCTCCTCTAAATCAGACAAAAAACGGAGATAGGTAAAATACGGAAGGCCCATTCCTCTTAGATCCAAATCGGTGGCGATATAGAGAACGAAACAGGAGAGCGAGTATTCAAGGCGGCTCCACTTTTTTGCAAAACGTTTTTGAATTTCAGGGGGAAGCATCTTGACCAAAAGATTCGGATTGATGTCGGAGATGATTATTGGCGCTTGAGATATTTCTCCATTCTTTGTCAGCACCCCTTCGACCCTGCCATCTCTTATCCGAATTCGATCCGCCTCTGTTTGAAGATGAAGCTTGCCGCCAGAATGGAGAAAAGCATCGGCCATGGCTTCTGAAATCTTTCCCATCCCACCCTTTGGATAAAAGACGCCTTCCATCAGGGCCTTGTTAATCATGACGGCGAGGAATAGAAAAGAAAGCCTCGAAGGAGGATCCGTGACTGGAAGAGAATGAAGAGCCATCTTAATCTCCCCTCCGCTGAAAAGATTGTCCAAAATCGCCTGGTGACTGGATCGATGAAACCGAACTAGATTTCGGAAATAGAAGGGGAAGAAGATCTTCTGGATCGTGGTTATTTCTGAGTATGCTTTTATTTCCTCGCCAATTCGTTTGACCATGGAAAGATAGGTTTTCAACCCTTTCTCCTCTTGGGGAAAGAGGCTAAAAAGCGCATCGGTATAAGAATGAAATCCACCCGGACGGAGATGAATCTCAAATCCGGGATAGATATTTCGAACGTGGTCGATCGGAATAAATTCAATCTCCTCACGTGCACCGATCTCATTAAGGATCTGATAAAATTCTCCCCCCTCGTGACATCCTCCGACAAAGGCACCTGTTGCGTCGAAGGTGAATCCATCCCTTTTGAAGGAGACGACATAACCTCCCACCTGGTCCTCTTTTTCCAGGAGAAGGGTCTTTAAACTTTTCTTCGCCAAGAGAGCTGCTGCCGTTAATCCTCCCATCCCGGCTCCAATGACGATGGCATCGTATCCCTGAGCACTTCCCATATTTCTCCCTCGAAAAAATGAAAAGGTTGGCATGACAAAACGCGGGTGGATTATAACAGATTCATCAGAGAAATGTAAAAATACCCTTTCCATTCGAGAAGAATACAGTATTTACCCTATTTATTCGGAGACCTGTGCGTACTAATCTGTTCCTGTGCTGATTCTTTCCTCATGAATAGTCATTATGAGTCTTTTTCAGTGGGTGACAGGCTCATGGATGGATATACCATTCCTGCCAAGGGGGTGCGGAAATGAAAAGAGGATGGATCCTTGCCTTGTTAGCGTTTGGGATCGCGTCGTGGGTTTTTCCTCTGGCTCAGGCCGAAACGGAGAGAAAACCAGTTCAGAAGCCGAAGGCGGCAGCGGCCAATGGCATAGATGAAGCGGCGTGCTTCGCCTGCCACCAGGAAATCCAGAAGCTCATGACCAACGGGAAGCATACGAAGGCAATAAATTGTGTCCTTTGCCATCCCGAAACCCAGGCCCATCTAAAGGATAGTACCAAGAAACCGGTGACCCGCCTGGACCCTGAGGCTTGTGCCGGCTGTCATAAAGAGCAATATCAAAGCTCGCTGGCCATTGGCTGGAAATCGAAGGCAAAACTGGAAAAGTCCGTCCCCACCGGCCGGTCGCCGAAGTCCGATTTATTATTGATGCCCCATGGGTTCACCAAGGAGCACAATGAGCCGCGGTCCCACATATTCATGCTCTCTGATTACATGATTGTCGACAGAGCCTACGGGGGTCGTTTCCAGTTGAAAGACTGGACCTGTATTGATAAGACAGGCAGACTTTGGGACATCATTGTTGATACGGAAAAAGATCTCCCTCAGACCGCCAAAGCGGCCAACACGGTCTGCCTGACGTGCAAAACCTCTGATGCCGTACTGAAGTGGCCTTATCGCGGGGACGCCAATCCGAACACCCCTCTGAAGCGGGCTCCAAACCCGGCCGCTATGGAGATGGCCCGGGGGGTTCAGTCTCCCATGGGCTGTATCCACTGCCACGATCCTCATGCTGCCAAGCCGCGGGTGATCCGTGACGCCCTGATCGAGGCTGTCGTGGATCGCAGGGAAGGAACGTATCCCTATGACCGACAAAAAAGCAAAGAGATCACCATGGAAAAGATCTGGTTCAAGCGGGGAGGACAGGATTTCCGGGCCATCGGGATCCTCAATAAACCCGATTCCAACCTGATGTGCGCCCAGTGCCATGTGGAATACAACTGTAATCCGGGCATCGACACCAAGACCATGCAAGCGATCACTGTGGACGACCGGCGGGCCAACTATTTCCCCTGGACCAACGTCTTCGACGTGGGGAAAAAGTACGAAAGTGTGGACTTCAGGGATTTCAAACATGCGATCACCGGAGCGTTGCTGACCAAACTCCAGCACCCCGATGTGGAAACCCAATGGGGAAGCAAACACGAAAGAGCCGGCGTGGAATGTAAAGACTGCCACATGCCTAAGATAAAGCAGAAGGGGAAAGAGTATACCTTACACGGAGCGGAGCGGCCCCGGTATATGCTGAAAGACAGCTGTTTGCGGTGCCACTCCGATTGGACAGAGCAACAGGCAGAGTATGAAATTGACGCGATCCAGGCATACATACGGGGCAAGATGCGTAAGGCGGAGTTCTCGCTTGGGCGGCTGATCGAAACCTACGCCCTCGCCAAAGACCTGGGAGTCAGTGAGGGTGTTCTAAAGGATGTCCTCAAAGAGCATGATAGAGCGCATATCCTCTGGGAGTGGTGGACAGCGGAGAATAGCGACGGATTCCATAACCCCGAACAGGCCCGGCAGTCTCTGGCCGAGTCCGTCAATGCTTCGCAGAAGGGAATCGAAATGCTGAACAAGGCGATCAGTCAGAAAATCGCCCCAAAATAACATGGTGCCGTCCGTTTAACGCTACTTTGAGTCGGATGGCGAAAAAAGCTCCTCAAGAGCGCTGAAATAAGATCTGGAAGCCAGACCAAGAATTAAAGAGATAGGCCATTTCAAAGAAGCCCAGATTTATTGTAGGAGATTAACGCATTCTTCTCCAAGATCGATCTTTCCTATGATTGCCATATGGGGACCAATCTTTTGTCGAGTCTGCCTTTATCTCCACATGATGAGTATGGCAATTGGTTTAAGATCAAGGGAGAGAAGGGGGTGCTATCCTCAGATGCAGAAAAATCAATGCTTTTAGGGTGGGCTACTTCTGATGTGTAAATCCTGTGGAAAAAAATGTGTTAACCGTCCATACCTCTTTAATCCCATTATGTAATTAAATTCATGGATGGAACGAATTAAAATAAAGCTTGAAATTCCAATATGTTACACTTTTGTGGTTCTCGGCTGAAAATACACAACATCTTGTGGTTTAAGAAGTA
>Ga0187772_10001170_pt1 | contig 12273 bp, 12 predicted proteins | sample 0116_SJ02_MP15_2_FD_133137 | JGI IMG/M metagenome (GOLD analysis project Ga0187772, IMG submission 133137) | Tropical peat soil microbial communities from peatlands in Department of Meta, Colombia - 0116_SJ02_MP15_20_MG | ecosystem: Environmental > Terrestrial > Soil > Wetlands > Peat | place... | reverse complement strand
TCATGGCTATTTAATAAAGTCAGTGTCGTGTGTAAAGATTACTGCTTTGTTTTGGTTAGCGGTTTTTAGTTGTTCTTCGTCTGTTAAACCTAATTTGCCTAAATCTTTAGCGCAGAACGCGTTTACGCCTCGTCTTTTCAAACCTTCGACAATTGCGATACTAACGCTTTCGTCAGATAGATTCTGAGTGGTATTGCGCTTTCACCTTGCTTTCAATGTCTCGCATATTTTGTCGATGAATTGTTTGTCTTCTTTGATTTTATTGTCTATTGCTTTTCTGTTTTCATAATAGTAGGATAAAGCATCGTGGACTTGTTCAAGTTTTAAGTGTGGGTGAGCATTAATTATTTCATCTGGTGTATGGTTAAGATACTCATACTCTATTGCTATATCTACAATTCTGACACGCGTCCCTGCCACGATTGGGCTGCCGCCACAAATTTTTGCATTAATTGCAATATAGGGGTGTTCTGTTTTAGTCTGCAAATTCAAACACACACTTTTGCTAAGTTAACTTAACATTGTGTTTCAGAAACTCTTAACCTTTATTGTATACTCGAAAAAATTTCAAAGCCCCTCAATACTTTAATAAATCTTTTTTGAATACTTATGGTCGGTACACCAATGAGTAGTAAGGAAAAAGCGCAGCACATTTCTAAATGTCTGCAGTTGGCGATACTGCTTGAAGTCAGCGCGGAAAAGCCAGGCAACGTCAACTTAACGACGGGCTTTGAAGGAACTATATGTCAGCATTTCTTGGCTTCCGCTGTTGCAGCAGGGCCGTCCTTCCAAGAAGCTGCTAGCCGTGGAATTGCAGTGTCGGAAAACAAACTACCCCTTAACGAGGTTGGCTTGGGGCAACTCGTAAAAGTCTGCGCAAGCGATGTTAAAGCTTGGCAAAGGGGCGGAAACACCATTTTAGGCACAATAATATTGCTTGCGCCAATCGCTTTAGCCGCAGGCGAAACGCCGACCGACAAAAACAATGTGTTTGATTTTTCTATTTTGCGGAGTAAAATTGAATTGGCGGTTAAGTCAACCACCGCATGGGACTCAGTACACCTCTACGAAGCAATAGACATCGCCAGACCCAGCGGTCTCAATAACGCGCCAGACCTTGACATTTCCGACACACGTTCTATAGCACGCTTGATACGGGAAAATATTACCTTGTTTGACGTTTTCAAAATAGCTTCATCATACGACGACATATGCGCCGAATGGGTCAACAATTACCCAATAACCTTCGATTTAGCTTACCCTTACTTAAACGAGCAGCTTAAAATTAAACCTTTAAACACGGCGGTCGTTCACACTTTCCTAAAAATCCTCTCGCAACGCCCAGACACTTTCATAGCTCGAAAAGTAGGCAAAGAAAAAGCGCAAGAAGTCTCCGCAGATGCCAAAACTGTGTTGGAGCTTGGAGGGTTAGACACAGAGAATGGTCAAAAAAGCCTCAAAGAGTTTGATTTGAAACTGCGGGTATCTCAAAACAAATGCAATCCAGGAACCACCGCGGATTTAACAGCCGCTGCCTTGGCACTTTGTACTCTCAGTGGATACAGACCGTGAAACCTTAGCTTTATTATTCATTATTTTTCAGCGAGCTGCTTTTTGGAAAGGTTTTTAAAAACTGCCTGTTAGTTTAAGGCTATGTATTTGCAAGCCTTCAAAAACATGTTTAGAAGCAGGAGGTTTTGGGTTTGGGGAATCTGCGGCGCAGTTATCTATGCTATTCCAGCTGCGATTCGGATTGCCACCGGCAATGTTAATTTGCCCGTTTTGAGTTTAGTTTCGACTCCATGGATTGGCATGTTTGTTCCAGCGAACCTGGTTGAAAAGATTCTGGTTAATGCTTTTTTTCCAGGCGGCGCGGGCGCTATCGCCGGCGAAGTCTTTTTTTCAAATGCCAAATCTAAAAACCTTGTGGGTCGAGAAATGTACGTTGCCCGACTCTATGGCGCTTTGTTGGCTGTGACTGTTTGGTCGCTGATTCAGCTTTCAGGTGGGATTGTAGGCATTGCTGGGTCATGGGGCGGCAACCTTTTCGAGTACCCGTCAGTTTTTCCACTTAATTTCCTATTAGCTTCACTTTCAATTTTCACACCTACCGTACTTGGCTTTTTAAAAAGCAAATTATCAAGCCTTATCACAGATTGGACCTTGGCAGGCAGCGTTAAGTTAATATCGAAAATCCAATGAAGAATTACATACATGAAGTGAAAATATGGCAGCTTTAAGCGTAAACCAAATGGCTTGGAAAATAGCCCAAAAATTTCTTGATAGCCCAGAATTTTACGGGATAAATGTTTCAAAATCAACGGCGGGAGCCACAATTGTTGACGCAGGTGTAAAAACTTCAGGTGGCTTTCAAGCAGGCAAAAAACTAACCGAACTTTGCATGGGAGGTGCAGGCAAAGCCCAATTAGGCTTCAAAACCTATAGTGACATTAAACTCCCATCGATAACCATCAGCACCGACCATCCGGCGATTGCCGCTTTAGGTTCGCAGTTTGCTGGCTGGCGCATTAAAGATGGCGACTCAATTGCCATCGGATCAGGTCCAATTCGGGCTTTGGCATTGAAGCCTAAGGATGTTTATGAAGAAATCGGCTACAGGGACTCAAGTGATAAGGCAGTGCTTACGTTGGAAAGCAACAATCTGCCTTCTGACACACTTATTGAAAAGGTAACGATTGCCAGCAACATCTCAGCAGCGAATTTGATCGTTGTTGTCGCTTCAACCGCAAGCATAGCTGGTTTAACACAGGTAACAGGAAGAATAGTGGAAGTTGGCATTCATAAACTCAGAACTCTTGGTTTAAGTCCCAAGGTGATTCGTTACGCGACGGGTTACGCGCCGATTCCACCGCTCGGCACAGATTTTGAAGTCGCAATGGCGCGCACAAACGACGCTATTCTTTATGGTGGTACCGTCTACTGCACCGTCGACTACGATGATGATGCTGCACTTCAGAAAATCATGGAGCAAGCACCGTCTAGGGCTTCAAAAGATTATGGTAAACCGTTCCTTCAGATTTTCCGCGAGGCGGACCGCGACTTCTACAAGATCGATCACGGCTTATTTGCGCCAGCAGTGCTAACGATAAACAACGCTAAAACAGGCAGAACATTCAAGGCAGGACAAATTAACCCTAAAGTATTGGCTGAATCCTTGGGGTTCTAGTTTTTCTTTTTTATCCTAATTTAAACCTTGAAGCAATTGGTATCGCAATTGCAATGGATATTGGTATTGTGTACAATGCTACTGTCGCATTAAAGAGTGCGCTTAGCGGTAAAAAAGCCAAGGCTGCAGGTTGAGTGAATGAGAAGCCTATTGGATATGGTTGTTGTATCGCAAAGTAGTTTACAACAGTAGTTACTAAAACACGCATTATGATTCCTAATGCAGTTGCTGATAAGCCAATTATTTTTATATGCTTTCTAAGATAATTGCTAAAGTTGTCACTTTTACATTCGCGAACAGCAATCTTGTATGGCAAATAAATTCCTAAAAACATTGACAAGATTGCGATTAGGTTGTACAACGGTCCTGCATTTGCGCCTGGATTAAAAACGGCAAAGAGAAGAAGAGTGTTTATCACTGCTACGGCGACACCTACTTTCGGCCCTATTGCTAAAAAAGCTAAGACTATTGGAATTTCCCATATTTGGTAGTAAAGGAATGGTGCGTATGGAGCGGGAATTTTTGGTCCTGCAATATTTAGTGCAGTAGCTAAAGCCACAAATACGATGATTAGTGTTAATCTTTTAGTGTTCATTTTTTTCTCTTTGTTGTCAAGTGCCTTCGTTAGCTATTTAAGAGTAGCTACTCAAAAAAGTGTATTGAAAGTGTAAAAAATTGGAAATAGTGATAAATAAGCACAACATAAAATAAGATACAGGGAAGAACAATTGTCGGAAACAATCCAATTCACATCTTCTGATGAAGTTAAACGGTGGCTTGAAAAACAGACAAACTCAATTCTCTCGCCTGTGCACGCTCAAGCCAAAAGACTGAGGGACGATATGAACAACGCAATAGAGGCTGTCGGTGACGTAAGCCAGATGCTCTTGGATAACAGCACCCGAGAAATCGATAGAAGAAACATGAAAGTTTACAATCGAGCCAGAGCCCTAAACAAGCTTGCTCATTTATTTCTTGACCGTCTCAAAAAACTTAATCGTCCAGAAGAAATCTCTTACGATACATTAAGCAGGTATGCTCAGGAAATTCAAAAAATCTTTGTGGTAATGGACATCGACATTAAGAATTGGTTTCCAAGGATTTCACCTTTCTTCATTATGGATAGAAGAAAATTCGTAGCTGTCTACGAAAGATCTAAACAAGCATATGCAACCCTTAATGATTTTTTAACAAAAGAGTACATTAAAACTAAAACTTTGGAAGAAGCCTTTCAGCTTCTAAGTGAACTGCAAAACGTGCAACAACAATTAGCCGCAATCGGGGCAGAAAAAGAAAAAATAAAAGATGAGCGAGTACCAATCGAAAAAGAAATTGTTGAACTGGAACAAAAAATTGCCAAGTTAAAAAACAGCGGACCGATTGATAAGCTAAACTCAGTAAACGCTGAGATAGATTTGTTAAGCTGCGAATTGAAAAATTCGATTAGGCATCTGCAAAAACCCTTCATAAAAATGCAAGCATTAGCCACGTCAGGGGGTGGCGGAGGGGTAACTCCAGATCAGCTTAGCAAGGTGAATCAGTATTTGGAAAATCCTTTTGACGCATTGACAGCTGAGGAGATTGGTTACCCGATGCTTAAGGAGATTTTGCAGAAACTTGAAGGATTAATGGCTGAAGACAAGCTTAAATTAAAATCTGAAAAAGCAAGAAAAGCCGAGCAATCCATAAATGAGATTCTCAAGAACAACTCGCTCCTAAAGCTTCAAACCAGAAGCATTGAAATGGCAACAACAAGAGAACAATTGTCAGGTTCCCCCATGATGGAGGAGGTAAAACGCGATCTATCCGTATTTCAGGCGCAGGTTGACCAGTTGAAAGCGAGAAAAACTATTATAGAAACCCATGAAGCAGTCAAAGAAAATGAGTACAAAGAGGCTGTTGATAAAATCAGCAATCTTAAGCGGTCAATTGAAAGAGATGTTTACAGCTCAATTGAAATAAAAGTTCAAATTTCCTAGTCGCAGTGTTCCGATTTGGATTTATCTTCACTTGTTGACGAAGCTTTAAGCGTTCAAAGCAGCGGCTTCATTGAGACAGTGGATAAAGCCATGTCCCTGCTGAAGAATGAAAATGGGCAATTTGGCAACTTAACCATTGTAAATCGGCTGGTTAAGCTTGAACCATTAGGCGAGGTTTTAGTAATTGGCGACTTGCATGGGGACCTAGGAAGCCTCATAATTATCTTGCAAAAAAGCCGATTCTTAGAGAAAATGGAGAAAACCAAAGAGGCAACGTTAATTTTTTTAGGCGATTACGGCGACAGGGGAGACAAGTCAGCAGAAATCTACTATGCAATTCTGGAGGTTAAGATGGCTTTTTCGAAGCAAGTTGTCCTATTACGAGGAAATCATGAAGCTCCAAAAGACTTGTTGGGTTATCCGCATGATTTGCCCCTGCAATTCCAAAACAGGTTCGGGAAAGATTGGAAGACGACTTACGAGAAGACGCGGGCTCTATTTGGTTGCCTTTACAATGCCGTCTTTGTTGAGGACCGTTATTTGGTTGTTCATGGTGGCGTGTCTCCAAAAATCAGGAGTCTCCAGGACATCGCTCAAGCTCAGGAAAACCGCAACGAGGCCTTACTGGAAGATCTGCTTTGGAGTGACCCCGACGAAAACATTAAATGCATTTCTTCTTCGCCGAGGGGTGCAGGGAAACTTTTTGGCAAACAAGTAACCGAAGAGGTTCTTGGAAAGTTGAATACTAAAATTTTGATAAGAGGGCACGAACCAAGCGAAACAGGCTTCAAAATTAACCACGACGGCAAAGTCTTGACTTTGTTCTCACGAAAAGGCTCACCATACTTCAACAGGCACGGAGCATACTTGCAGCTGCCTCTTTCAGAAAAATTCGAAAATGCCCAACAGCTAATTCCATGGATTCATAAATTCTAATTATAACCCAGATACAGGAGTATCTCAGAGAAGAATGAGCCCTCCCTCTCAACTATTTACAACACAACCCATCAATTAAATAGCAACAAGATCACCCCTAAACCCAAGTGGTTAAGCAAAAACAAATAACCTGATCATTGCTGCAATTGCTTCTTAGTGGTAATTTTAAAATCAAATAGCTAAACGTGGTCATGTCGAAATACTTAATTGTTTGCTAAGTGAATGCTTTTGCTAAATTAATATAGGTACTAAATGAGACTGCGAGGTTTAATGCTTGCAGAGCGAAAATGCCGTTCAAACCATGAATCTAACAAAAACATTTAAATCAAAAATTCAAACCTCTGAAACCAAATTCTATAATCGTAAAACAATTTCTGTAAACGCCATCGACCACCTAAACCTCGAAATCAAAAAAGGGGAACTTTTTGGGCTTCTTGGTCCAAATGGAGCGGGAAAAACAACCCTGGTCAAAATGCTGTGCACCCTTCTACCTCCCGACAGCGGAACCGCTTTAATCAACGGGTATGATATAATCAAGGATCAAATGAAGGTTAAGCGTTCGCTTGGTACCCTTTTCAGCGTTGGAGAAAGAGGCTTCTTTTGGAGGTTAAATGGTTACAGAAACCTCGAGTTTTATGCATCAATTTATAATGTGCCAAGACAAAAAAGGCATGAACGAATTTTGGAAGTCTTAAAACTCGTAGGTTTAGACAACAGCACTTTTCAATTGTACCAGAAATATTCTGGCGGAATGAAAAGAAAACTCGCTCTTGCAAGAACGCTACTTCCAGACCCGCCCATAATGATGCTTGATGAGCCCACGACGGGTTTAGACGCGATTTCCTCACGAAACATTCGGGATTTCGTTAAAAGTACCGTTCAGGAGACAGGCAAAACCGTACTGTATACGACCCATTATATCGAAGAGGCAGCGCAAATTTGCACTAAAATCGGCATTCTTAAACAGGGACAAATCGTTGCCCTTGACACTCCGTACGCTTTGAGGGATAAAATCAAAAAAAGCGAGCTGATCTACCTGATAGTCGAAGAACTGTCGCCGCCTCAATTAGAGAATATGCGTTCTATCCAAGGCGTAATCGACATAACTGAGAAAAATGGCGAAGACTTGATGTCTAGCCAGAAAGGCTTGTGTGTTGAGTTGCAAAGCGTCGATCAGCTGCCTTCAATCTTTGACTTTCTATTCGAGCAAAAGATTAAACTGGTGAATTTCAAGCGAGAAGAACCCAGCTTGGAAGACGCGTTTATAGAGTTAACTAAGAAGGCATGAGTGCATGACTGTGTGGGGCGAGCTTGAAAAAATCTGGTATTTCATGAAGCGGGACATGGTAAGCTTCGCCACCTACAAAACAAACATGCTTGTATTACTTTTAACCGCGGTTTTCGGCGCGTTATCCTTTGCTTATCTTGGACAGAGCGCCGTCTCGCAAAGCGTTTTGCAAAGCTACCACATAGACTTCACTACCTACCTGGTTATCGGCTTAGCATTCAACACTTACCTTGGACAAGCCTTAACGCTAGTCCAAAAAACTATTAATCCCTGGGCACTCGAAGAAGTTTTAGTTTCTCCGACTGGCTTATCAACATTCATTATTGGCAGTTCTATTTGGGGCTTTATCTGGAGCACAGGCGTAGTAGCAATTTACCTCGCCATCGGCGTGTTCTTTTTCGGAGTATCCCTCAGCGTAAATATAATCGGAACACTGATCGTTTTAGCCTTAGGCATCGGTACGTTCATCGGTTTCAGCATGATTGGCTCAGGAATATTGATTTTAACCAAGCAAGGCGATCCAGTGACGGCGCTAATAACCATCGCAACCAGCCTGTTTGGCAACGTACTTTTTCCACCGCAAATCCTACCGCCCGTGCTAAAAGCGATCGCCTACATAACTCCACCCTATTACTTCTTCACATGCATCAGGCTCATGCTGACCGGTTGGACTATTCCCATGATTCTGCCGGACTTGGAGATTTTGGCGCTGATGTGCGCCATAATCGTGCCCTTAGGATACTTCATCTATGCGTGGTGCCTGAAAACGGCGAGGAAAAACGGAACTCTCTCTTGGTTCTAGATTTTTTGTCGTGACGTACGTTTGAATTTTTTAAGGATTCAGCTTCTTTACCAACTATGGAAGTCGATACCACCAAAGAGGCTTGGGAAATCAAGATAATTTCGTTGTCTTGCAAATGCTTCAAGTGGGTATTGTTTTTTTTATTACGCACAAATCGTTAATACTGTTTTAGGTTTTATGTGTAAGTCGGGTTGGGAATGGGCTCCAAACTAGAAATGTACGTGGATATTCTGAATGTCTTAGAGCAAAGAGGGCCACTGAAGGTATCTAATATTATGCTCGAGGCAAAGGTTAACTGCAATATTCTGAAAGGATACTTGAATTTTCTGATTAAGCAAGGCCTAATTGAAGAGAGAGTGGTTGAAGAAAACGGCGTAGTCTATGCGAACACTGCTCGCGGAGCAGCAATCATCAAATTCTTTACCGAACTAGATAGAGCGCTCTCCGTTAAGGAAGAAGACGGCAAAATCTTGCCGGTTCCCTATTGAGACAGGCTATTCAACAGGTTCCTGTAGTTTTCTGCTTTCTAGAAGATTTGAAGCAAGATGACGAAGGGAAATTGAAACTAATTCTTATTCATAAAACGTGTTCAATGCTTTTGAGAGTTGAGTTAAAGTGTGGCTGTTCAGTCAATTCGGGTTATTTTGGTCCCATCAAATAATGAGTCGTCTTCATCGTTTAATCTAAAATATTTACATAATCTTTGTCCTCTTTCTGTGATGGAATACACTTTTTTGTTTCCAATGGTTTTTTCCATGATTAGGTCCAGCTTTGCAAGAAAGTTAAGGTATTCTTTCGTCAAGGCTAAATTAAGGTCGGCTTTGCATGTTATTTGTTTTTGGGTTATTGAATCCCAGTTCTCTAAGACCCTAATTACAGTGAGGTACTTCTCCATTCTTGAAAGACCCAAAGCCTTCGCCTTTCACACAAAATTCAACATCACGATTATTAAGCCTTTCCTCTTAAGACTGCCATAATGAGAGAACAGATTAGCATGCAGCCTTTCATTTTCAAGCAAAAAGTCTTGCTAAATATGCTCCGCCAAAAATCGGACTTGTTTTCAGGACTATGCCCCTTCTTTTTCTGTGAATTATCATTTTTGTGTTCCTGTTATTTGCTCAGCTTGGCCTGTAGAATTTTCTGGAAATTAACTTCAAAAGCCGCTGCAGGATTTTCAAGCTTCCACGCTTCAAGCACCAGAGGATTAACTTCCCCGACAACGCCAACCTCCGAGCCAGCAACGATTACCTTGCCAACTCTGCCATCTATAAAGCTTGGATGAGTAGTTTCTTCTATTTGCCAATTCATCCCGAAATTGCTCATAAACGCGTCAATGTCAGATTTAATTTCGCTGAAATTTGAGTTTGCGTGCGTTGTTAAGGCACAGAGCCATTCTTCATCCCGGGTCTTAGTCTCTTTAGCTTCATCTAGAAGAGTAACTTTGCCCAACTCGAATATTTTTTGTGGAAACTCGACAGATTGATTATTGCTGAGAAACTCAACAAGGCTTGGCAGCAGCCAATTGCGCAAGCACGTCATGGTGACGACTTTGGGGTTGGCGAGTTCTACATTCCTGGTTTTTTCCATGTTCATTTTTTCGAAGAGGCTTTCCTGATTAGTCAACGTGTATGTTAAGATTTCTTGGTAGCCTAAACCAACCATAAGCTCCCGTGCAATATCGATTAATCGCTGATCTGGCTTTGCACGCCCAGTTGTGGCTAGTTCGCGCCAAAGCGGCTCGATATTGTTGTAGCCATAAGCGATGGCGACATCCTCAATCAAGTCGACTTGGTGCATCACGTCCACACGGTAGCATGGAACAAGCACCTCTACGCTTTCAGCCTGCGTTTTTTCTATTCCTAAGCCTGCCGTTAACAGAAGCTCAGAAATGTGATGTGGCGAGAGCTTCAGCCCTAAAAGCTTATTCGTGTACTCGACGCTCAAGGATACGCATCTGCTGCTAAAATCTGGGGAGACGACATTTTTCTGGGGGTACTCAGAGTCTTCTGGATAATGAATTGTTGCTGAGTAAGCTTTTCCCCCGTGGTCAATCAATGCGGCAGTTACCAGATTAAGCGTGTTAAGGACGGTTTTGTGGCTGGTCCCTGTGACTTCAACTAGTAAATTTCTTGATTCCTCGGTGATTTTACCTAAATCGTTCGAGTTGATGATTGGTGGGAAGGACAGAACTTTTCCTTCGGAATCAAATAGCATCGGGTAAAGAGGGTTCTTCTTAACAATGTGGCCGTATTCAATACCCTTTGGATGTTTCTCGAGAATTTCATTCAAACCCATCTTTTCAGTAAATCCCAAGGGAACAAAACTAACCACTTCTGGCTTAACAGCAGTGTACTCTATTGGCGGCTTGATTAAGTCAAAATTGTAAATGCCAATGCTGGTTTTCTGGCGGCTTCGACCAAACGTTTGGTCTAGCTTGTCCTGAAGGTGCATGAGCCCGCGGATTATCAGGTCGGTTAAGTGAACGTCTTTTATCACTGAGCAGCAGATGAATGGGCGAATGCTGTAAAGTTTGGCGTTAACGTTTACTTCTACAAGTGGGTTGCCCGTCGCGTACTGCTTTAGACCCTTTTCTAATCCGAGGTAACAGCGCAATCCTCTTGCTAAGCCTTCTGTACTCCAAAGGTCAGCACGATTTGTGTCCTTCATTTCGATGCTTAGAGTTCCCTCTTCTTTGTTGTAAGCCTTTACTTCACCCTTGACTAGAGATAATATACTGTCAAGTTTTCCGGCTTCTATGTTCGTGGAATTTCCGAACAATTTGCGTGCTATCTCTTTGCCAATCAGTTGCTCTAGTTCATCGTATTCTATGTCGATTGTGGGCATTTCTATATCACCTGTTTTCTCCTTAGCCAATCAAGGTCTTGGCTGAAAATCATCCGAATATCATCGATGTTTGCACGCATCATGAAGAGGCGGTCAACGCCGAGGCCCCATGCGATTACGGGTTCTTTTACGCCAAGAGGCAAGGTGACTTCTGGGCGGAAGATTCCTGAACCGCCGAATTCTACCCAGCCATAGCCTTCCTTGTAAGCGCTGAGTTCGACACTCGGTTCCGTGAATGGAAAATAATCCGGTTTGAAGCATACTTTGTCTGCTCCAGCAATCTCTATAGCGAACTTGCCTAGCACGCCTAAGAGGTCTTTCAGGGTTAAGTTTTCATCGATTATTATTCCCTCAACCTGGTTGAATTCTGACAGATGCGTTTTATCGGTTATTTCTGGCCGATAAACGCGGGCGATTGAGAAGTGTTTACTTGGAACTTGATAATTTTTGCTCTCAAGGGTTCGGGCGCTGAGGCATGTGCCGTGACCACGCAGAATCAGTCGCTGGGCTGCAAGCAGTGAGTATTTGTATCCCCACCCGGATGAACCCGTTATCCAACCGTTCTCATGCGTCTCAGCGATATGCTCGACCGTTTCACCATGCTTACCTATCTCTCCGTATTGGGGGTCTTTGATGTAATAGATGTCGCTTGGTTCACGTGCTGGATGATCCTGCGGCACATAGAGAGCGTCGAAGTTGAAGAAACTTGTTTCAACGGCTGTGCCCGTCATTTCTTGGAAACCCAACTGAACGAGTTTGGCGCGGACTTCGTCGAGGAATTGCAGGTACGGGTGTTTTTTGCCTGGCCATGTTTTGGCTACTGGAGCTTCAATGTTGTACTTTTGAAGCTTTGAGGTATGCCATCTTCCTGTTATTATGTCCTCAGGCTTAAGTTGAGTAATTACCTCTTGAGTAGCTATAGTAGTTATACCTATAGAACTACGCGTCTCAACCGGCGTCAATATTGATTTTTTGCCTTCAACTGTAATTTGGAGCGTACGTGTGGTTTTGGGCTCGATGGTTAAGAGCGTGCGTTTTTTTAGCTGTTCAGCTGCCACTTTTAGTTCAGGGCTTAGATCTTCCAGTGCTGCATGGTGTTTGTCGTTTAGGTATTTGAGGAGGGTTTCGTCGCATCCCTCTTCAATGAACGCTTGATGCAAAAGAGCCTCAGATATTCGTATCGTGTTGTCGCTTGACGTGTAGAGTGCCCATTTTTTTCTTATCGTCCAGCCAAGCG
>Ga0187772_10001168_pt1 | contig 12279 bp, 13 predicted proteins | sample 0116_SJ02_MP15_2_FD_133137 | JGI IMG/M metagenome (GOLD analysis project Ga0187772, IMG submission 133137) | Tropical peat soil microbial communities from peatlands in Department of Meta, Colombia - 0116_SJ02_MP15_20_MG | ecosystem: Environmental > Terrestrial > Soil > Wetlands > Peat | place... | reverse complement strand
CCGACAGGGATTTCCTGCACGCAGCCAAACACTGCGCACTCAGGGTCTGGGGCGCCCCCTCGTAGCACAGCCTGAAGCACAGGCACGCGCGCGGCTGGGTCAGGTCCCCGCGCAACCGGCACCGGGGCCGCCGGGGCTACTTGACGACCTTCAGCTGCGGGCGGCGCGAGCCGCCCTCCTCGGTCTGCGGCGGATGCGTCGGCGGTTGGGGCCCGAGGTCCTGCTCGGAGAACACCATCCCTTCGCCGGTCTCGCGCGCGTAGACACCGAGCACCGCGCTCACCGGGAAGCGCACGTGGTGGATCACGCCGGCGAAGCGCGCGTCGAACTCGACTTCCTCGTTGCCGAGGCGCAGGCGCTGGGTGGCGCCCTCGCTCAGGTTGAGGACGATCTTGCCGTCCTTGACGTAGGCACGCGGCACCTCGATGCCTTCGCGCGCGGCGTCCACGATCACGTGCGGGGTGTGCCCGCACTGGGTGATCCACTCGTGCATGGCGCGCAGCAGGAACGGGCGCTTGGGGAGTGCCTTGTTCATGGCTACAGCAGCCGCATCTCCTGTTCGCGCTCCGACAGGGCCTCGCGAAACGCGGGGCGCGCGAAGATCAGCTGCGCGTACTTGTCGATCGGCTGCGCCTGCGGCGGCAGGTCGATCTCGTAATGAGGCAGGCGCCAGAGGATCGGCGCGATGGTGGCGTCGACCAGCGAGAACTCATCCGACAGGAAGTAGGGCTTCACCTTGAACAGGTCGGTGCTCTGCAGGATGGTGTCGCGCAGGATCTTCTTGAGCTTCACGGTCTGCTTCTTGTCCGGCTCGGCATCGATCTGCCGCGCGAGGCCGTACCAGTCACGCTCGATGCGGTACAGCGCCAGGCGGAACTGCGCGCGCGTGACCGGATCGACGGGCATGAGCGGCGGATGCGGGAAGCGCTCGTCGAGGTACTCGATGATGACCCGCGAGTCGTACAGCACCAGATCGCGGTCGACCAGCGTCGGCACGCTGTGATACGGGTTGAGGTCCAGCAGGTCCTCGGGAAAGCGCCCCGCCTCGACGCTGACGATGTCGATGCTGATGCCCTTCTCGGCCAGCACGATCCGCGTGCGATGGCTCCACGGGTCGGCCGGCGCGGAGAACAGCGTCATGATGGATCGTCTGCTCGACAACTCTCTGCTCCTGCGACCCTCGCGGCCTGCCACGTCGGGGCGCCACCGGCGTCCGCGCCGGCGATCAGTGCACGTCTTTCCAGTATGCGCGCTTTACCAGCCATGCGAGCCATGTGAAATCCAGCAGGAACAGCACCACCCACCAGCCCAGCGCGCGGCGTGCCGTCTGCGTGGGTTCGCTGACATAGTCGAGAAAATTGACCGTATCGCGCACGAAGCCATCGTACTCGGCGGCGCTGAGGCGACCGGGTACCAGCTGCTCGAAATGGTCGAACACCTGCTCGTGGACGACCGCACCGCCTTCGCCGCGCGTCGTGACCTCGCGGAACACGGCGCGCTTCAGTCCCTCGAGCTCCGCCAGGACGTGTGGCATGGCCGTCAGCACGCGCAGGTTGCCGACACCCGTCTGCCGCGCAGGATCCACGTAGAATGTCTTCAGGAACTGGTACAGGTAATCGCGACTGCGGGCGCGGGCGATGAGCGAGATGTCGGGCGCAGACTTGCCGAACCAGGCCTGGGCGTCCGCCGGCGGCATGATGGTGAGCATGTAGTCCGTCGGCTTATCGCCGGGCCGCAGCAGATTCTCCTGCAGCAGGCTCGGGGGAATCCCCAGATCCTGCCCGAGACGCGACCAGCGCTCGTACTTGAGCGAGTGACAGCCCAGACAGTAGCTCACGAAGTTGCGCGCCCCGCGCTGCAGCGAGGCCCGGTCCGATACGTCGTTGCCGGCGTGCCAGCTCTGCCAGTCGGCTCCCCATTTCCCAGCCCCCGCTTCTTCGCCGCCGGCGGCCTGCTCGGCCGCCGCCGCGCCGACCGGCGCCAGCGCCGCCGCACCCGCCAACAGCACTGCCGCGAGCAGCGCGCGGGCGTCAATGCGCATGGTAGGTCACCCGCTCGGGCACCGGTTTCACTTTCTCGAAGTACGTGTAGAAGGGCATCGCGATGAAATACAGGAAATAGATGAAGGCGAAGATGCGCGCCAGGACGACGTACAGGCCTTCCGCCGGCTGCATCCCCAGGTAAGCGAGCACGACGAACGACACGGTGAACAGCGCAAGCGCGGTACGCGACATCCATCCCTTGTAGCGCATGGACTTCACCGGCGAGCGATCGAGCCACGGCAGGAACAGGTACGCCGCCACCGACAGCAGCAGCAGCAGCGCCCCCATACCCTTGCTGGGCACCGCGCGCAGGATGGCGTAGAAGGGCGTGAAGTACCACGCCGGTGTGATGTGCTCGGGCGTGGACAACGGGTTGGCGGGCTCGAAGTTCGTGGTCTCGAGGAACAGCCCGCCGAGCGTCGGCGCGAAGAACAGGACGATGGCGAACAGCACGAAGAACACGCCGACGCCGACCACGTCCTTCACCGTGTAGTAGGGATGGAACGGGATGCCGTCCAGCGGCTTGCCGTCGGCACGCCGCCTGTCGTTGATCTCGACGCCGTCGGGATTGTTGGAGCCCACCTGATGCAGGGCGACGAGGTGCAGCATCACGAGCAGCAGCAGCGCCAGCGGCACGACGGCGACGTGCAAGGCGAAGAAGCGGTTGAGGGTGGCGTCCGCAATGCCGTAGTCGCCGCTGATCCAGATCACCAGCGCCGGCCCGACCAGGGGGACGGTGCTGAACAGGTTGACGATCACCTGCGCGGCCCAGAACGACATATTGCCCCAGGGCAGCACGTAACCGAGGAAGGCCTCGGCCATGAGCGCGAGGTACACCAGCATGCCGATCAGCCACAGGAGTTCCCGCGGCGCGCGGTACGACCCGTACAGCAGCGCCCGGAACATGTGCAGGTACACGACGATGAAGAAAGCCGAGGCGCCGGTGGAATGCAGGTAACGGATGAGCCAGCCGTAGTCGACCTCGCGCATGATGTACTGCACCGAGTCGAACGAGGTCAGCTCGCCGGACTTGTAGAACATCGTCAGGTACATGCCGCTCAGCAGCTGCACCACCAGCACCAGCACCGAGAGCGAGCCGAAGAAGTACCAGAAGTTGAGATTCTTCGACGCGTAATAGCCGGTCAGCTGGCTCGCGATGAAATCGTCGACCGGCATGCGCTTGTTCAGCCACGCCCAGAAGCCCTGCTTCGCCGCGGGAGCTGCGTCCGCGGCCGGCAGGGGTGCCGCTGCCCCGGTGGTGGTCTTCACGGCCATCAGGCGGCTCCCTTCTCATCCTCGCCGACCAGCAGCGTACGCGCGTTCGGGTAGGAGTACGGCGGCACCTGCAGGTTGGTCGAGGCCGGCGAGCCGTCGAATACGCGTCCGGCGAGATCGAAGCGCGACCCGTGGCAGGGGCAGAAGAACCCCCCCGGCCAGCTCGGGTACAGCTCGCCCTTGTCGAAGCGCTGCTTGGGCAGGCATCCGAGGTGCGTGCAGCTGCCGACGATCACCAGGAACTCCGCTGTACGCGAGCGCAGCGGGTTCTTCGCGTACCCTGGCTGATCCGAATATTGCGACGTCGGATCCTTCAGCTGATCGTCGTGACCGGCGATGCGCGCCACCATGTCGGGCGTGCGCCGCACCACGTAGATCGGCGACCGCCGCCACACCACGGTGGTCATCTGCCCTGGTTCGACCTTGGCCAGGTCGAGCTCGGCCGGCGCGCCCTCGGCACGCGTGCGCTCGGAGGGGCTCCACGACTCGAGGAACGGCACGGCTGCAAAGGCTGCGCCGACCGCCCCGGTGGCGATGGTGGCCCTGGTGAGGAACTTGCGTCGGCTCAGGTCGACTTCATCGTCGGCGACGACTGCGTGATCCGCCATCCAACCGTCTCCACTTTCATTCGCCTCTCGCGAGCCGCGCGGACGAGGCGCGGGCGCGATTTCGTACCTTGCGGGGGGGCGGCGCATTATACACAACCGAACACCCCCCTCTGGGCACACCGCGGGTGCGCGCAGGGTTCAATTGAGGACAGCGGATGCTCAGGCGCCTGGGTAGCGCACTGGTTTTCGTCGCCGGATCGGTCGTGGGCGGGCTCGCCCTCGCCTTTCTCATCGTGGCGCTGCGCCCGGAGCTGCTGCGGGGCGCGGCCCGTGCGCCGGCACTTTCGGTGGCGCCGCCGCCGCCGAGCGCTGCGTCGAGTGCGCGCATGAGCTACGCGGACGCGGTCGCGCGCGCAGCACCGGCCGTGGTCAACATCTACACGGCACGCATCGTGACCGAGCGCCTGGCGCCGTCCCTCGGCGAGCTGTTCGGCGAGTACCTCCCCCGCTACCGCCAGCGCATCGAGCGCAGCCTCGGCTCGGGTGTCATCGTCGATGAGGCCGGCCACATCGTGACCAATCACCACGTCATCGCCAATGCCGACTCGATCCGCGTGCAGCTCGCGGATGGACGGGTGGCCGATGCGCGCATCGTCGGTCGCGACCCCGACACCGATCTCGCGGTCCTCAAGATCGATCTCGCCCCGCTCCCGGTGATCATCTTCGGGCGCTCGGACCGGCTGAAGGTCGGCGATGTGGTGCTCGCCATCGGCGATCCGATCGGCCTGTCGCAGACCGTGACCCACGGCATCGTGAGCGCGGTGAGCCGCCAGCAGCTCGGGATCGCGCCGCTCGAGGATTTCATCCAGACCGACGCACCGATCAACTTCGGCAACTCGGGCGGTGCGCTGGTCGACGCGAGCGGCGCGCTGGTCGGCATCAACACCGCCATCGTCGCCAAGAACATCGGCGTCGAAGGCATCGGCTTCGCGATCCCGGTCAACATGGTGCGCGGGGTGCTGAGCGACATCATCGCCCACGGCCGCGTCATCCGCGGCTGGATCGGGATCGTGCCCGAGGACCTGCCGGAGCCGCAGGCGCAGCAGCTCGGACTCGGCCAGGCGGCCGTCGTCATCGGCAACCTCTACGTCGGCAGCCCCGCCGAGCGCGCCGGCCTTCTGCCCGGCGATCTGCTGCTCGATATCGATGGGACCGCGCTGCGCAGCGCGCAGGACGCGCTCGGGCGGATTGCCAGCCGCCAGCCGGGCACGAGCGTGGTGCTGCGTGGGATGCGTGCCGGGCGCGCGTTCGAGGTCCGTGCGCAGGTGAGCGAGCGCCCCCACAGCGGCTAGCCTCCGGGCGGCCCCCGGGGTGCGCCGCGGGTTGATATGGGTACCCATATCGCTTACCATGAAGCCATGAAGACGACGATCGAGATCGCCGACGATCTGTTCGAGCGGGCGCAGCGGCTGGCTCGCGAGGAGAAAACCACATTCAGGGCGCTCACCGAGACGGGCTTGCGGATGGTGCTGTCCGCCAGGCACCGGCGCCGCTCACGGAGATTCTCGCCGCTCGTCACTTACGGGAAGGGCGGCATCAGTGACGAATTCGGTGAGTGGAACTGGGAGCGGATTCGGGGGGAGATCTACCGGGGCCGCGGCACTTGATTGCCATCGATACCAATCTGCTCGTCTATTCTCACCGCTCGGACAGTCCGTTTCACAAGCCCGCCCGCGAGCTGATCGATACGCTGCGCCGCGGGCGAGCACTCTGGGCGATACCGTGGCCGTGCGTGCACGAGTTTCTCGCCATCATCACTCATCCGAAGATATTCAGGGATCCTACGCCGCTCGCGGTCGCCTTCGACGCCGTCGACTCCTGGCACGCAGGCGATAATCTTCAAGTCCTCAGCGAGAGCGAGGGTTATCTCGAGAAGTTGCGTGAGCAGTCGGATGCGGCGCAGGCGCGGGGGCCGCTGATTCACGATGCGCGAATCGCGGCGCTCTGCCTGCACCACGGCGTAAGCGAGCTGTGGTCGGCGGACCGGGACTTCAGCCGTTTTCCGCGGTTGCCCGTGCGTAATCCGCTCTCCTGACCGTGGAACGCTGCGGGCCTTGACCACACTCACCACGCGCCGCTTCGCCTCGCGCGCCGAGCTCGATCGCGCACTGGAGGAGCGTCTGGCACGCGCGTTCGAGCTGCCCGGCCGCTTGGGCGTCATGCTGTCGGGCGGCGGCACGCCGCTGCCCGCCTATCGCGCGCTGGCACGCCGCGCCCTGCCACACGATGCGCAGCTGCAGCTGCTGTTCTCGGACGATCGCTACGTGCCGAGCGACTCGGACGCGAGCAATTATCACCAGGCGCGCCCGCTGCTCGAGGCGCTGGCGCTCGGGCCGGCGTGCGTGATTCGCGTGCGCACCGAGCTGCCGCTCGAGGAAGCGGCCAGCGACTATGAACGGCAGCTCGCGGCGCTGCTCGAGTCCGGGGCGCACGTCGGGCTGGGTCTGCTCGGGCTCGGCGCGGAGGGTCATACGGCATCGCTGTTCTCTGCCGCGGATCTCGAGCGCGCGCGCGGACGCCTGGCGATCTCGGTGCGCCGGCCCGATGGCCTGTCCGCCGTCAGCGTGACGCCGGAGTTCCTCGCGCAGGTCGCCGAGCCGCTGTTCGTGGTCGCAGGCGGCGGCAAGCGGGCTGCGGTGCGCGCGCTCGCGGCAGGGGATCCGGCGCTGGTGGCCTGGCGCGCGGTCCAGGGCTGCCCCGCGGTGGCCTTGTGGGTTTACGAAGGATGACGACGCCCGTCGCGAACGTCATGCCGATCTTCGCGACGCCCTTCGCCGTGGTTCCGGTCGGGGCGCCCGCGGAGCTCAACGCCGCCCTGGCCGCGCTCTTTCTGGAGCGTGCCACGGAGGCCTACCGCGATCCCGCCATACCAGGCGATGCCCTGTGCTTCCGCGGCCGCGAGGACCTGTTCGAGTGGCAGGATGAGGCGATCGGGGAACTGAGGCGCGCGGTGCTCGCGGGAGTGTGCGCGGCGGTCATGGCCGTGAACCGCTACACCGAGGCCGAGTTCGATGCCCTGGGACTGCAGGCGCGCGCCCGCATGGTGGTCGTGCGCCCGAACGGCTGCCTGCCCGCCACGACCGCGCCGCTCGCCTCCTGGTACGCGCTCTACTGCGTCGCGGCGCCTCCTGCGGCGCCGGCGCGCGCCGACAGCGCCGCGCTGCGCCTGTACGCCATCCGCGATCCGACCATGTTCATGGATGCCGCCAACTGGCGTCTGCGGGAGCCGTTCAGCGGTACGCATTGCCTGTGGCGGCCCTCGCCGGGGCAGATGGCTGTTTTCCCTGCCTCGATCCTGCACGAGATCGCGCTCAACCGGGCGGACGCCGAGCTGCTGCTGGTCGCCGCGCGCGTGCGATTCACACACGGCGGGCAGGTGGCGATGCCGCCGTGGTGAGCTCGCTGCGCATCAGGTCGGCCTTTGCCGTGCCCTTCGGCGAGGCGCGCCTCGCGGACTGCCGGCAGCTGAACCGGGAACTCGAGACGCTGTTCCTCGCCCGCGAGACGGATGAGTACCGCAATCCCACCCCCACGCACATCCCGCAGCAGGAGATGTTCGAGAGCCGCTTCAACCTGTTCCTGTGGCCCGAGGCGTGCATCCAGCAGCTGCGCCGCTTCATGCTCGACAGCGTGGCCCAGACCGTCCTGGAGACGACCGGCCTGCAGCCGGCGGACATTGCGCGCCTTCAGATCCACAATCACACCTGGTTTCACGTCACCCGCTACGCGGGCTCCTTCGTCGCCCACAATCATCCGCTCGCTTCCTGGTCGGCCGTGTACTGCGTGCGTGCCGGCGAGCGCACCCCCGAGCACCCGGGCAGCGGTGTCCTGCGTTTCATGGACACCCGTCACGGGGCGGATGCCTACCTGGACATCGCCAACCGGCGGCTGCGGCCGGCATACGCGCTCGGCTGCAGCGAGATCCGCCTGGAGGAAGGCCAGGTGGTCGTCTTCCCCTCGTTCGCTTTCCACGAGGTCGCCCCGTTCTACGGTCGGGATACCCGCATCACGGTCGCGACCAATTGCTGGTTCACGTGAGGGCCTCTCGGGCGCAGATCGCGTGCACCGGCGCGGATTTGATTGACCGTTTTTCGGCTTGTAGCGAATCAGCAACAATCTATCATTGCAGGATCTGCCGGCTCTGCAAAATCCGGGCAAGCCGTGCCAATCGTCCGAGGCAGGTTGGCAACACGGGAACAGCGTGGTAATAATGCGGCCCCAAGTCCGAGCGCTTCGAGGGATGGGAGTCAATCAGGGAATGTACGTAGCGCTCGGAACGCCTCTCATTACAATTCGCGAAGTCATTTAGGGGAATCGAACATGCCGAAAAGTCGCAGCTTGCATCAGGCGGTGCGTTTTGCACTGGCGACCGCGACGGCCGCAGCCGGGGTCTCCGCGCTGCATGCACAGGAAGCACCGGCCCCGGCGCCTGCGGCCGCCGCCGCACCCATTCAGGAGGTCGTGGTCACCGGGTCGCGCCTGCAGACCCCGAACGAGACCGCCATCAGCCCGATCAGCACTCTCTCGTCGGAAACCCTGGCGGCCACCGGTCTGACGCGCGTCGAGGACGTGCTGAATACCATGCCCCAGGTTTTCGCGAGCATGAACTCGACCACGTCCAACGGCGCCGACGGCACGGCCTCGGTCGACCTGCGCGGCCTCGGTCCGCAGCGCACCCTGGTGCTGGTGAACGGCCTGCGCCTCGGGCCCGGCTCGTCCATCGGTGGCCGCAATTTCTCGGACATCAATCAGATTCCCGCCGCCCTGATCGAGCGGGTCGATGTCCTCACCGGCGGTGCCTCCGCCGTCTACGGCGCGGACGCGGTCGCGGGCGTCGTGAACTTCATCCTCAATACCCATTTCGAGGGTATCAAGGTCGACGCCGGCTACCACTTCAACCAGCACAACAACGACAACCAGGCGGGCGTGGCGCAGCTCGTGACTGCGGCCGACTTTCCGCTGCCCTCGAGCAACGTCGATACGGGGTTCGGCAAGAACGCCTCCATCATCATGGGCTCGAACTTCGCCGACAACAGAGGCAACGCGACCGCCTACATCACCTACGACAACCAGGGCTCGACGCTGCAGAACAAGTTCGATTACTCGTCCTGCTCGCTCGGCCCCGTGAGCACCCAACCACCGGTGCTGGGGTGCTCGGGCTCCGGCACCTCCAAGGGCGGCCGCTTCTACGCGTCGACGCCCGGCGGACACAGCTTCATTACCCACACCGTCATGCCGAACGGGACGTTCCAGCCGATCGGCACGCCGGGCAATGTCGACACTTACAACTACGGTCCGCTGAATTACTACCAGACACCCAACGTGCGTTGGACCGGCGGCGCATTCGTGAACTACGACATCAACTCGCACGTGAACGCGTACATGAACGTCATGTTCATGCGCAACGAGATGGATGCGCAGATTGCCCCGAGCGGTGACTTCTATCAGCCGTCGTTCATTCCCTGCGCCGATCCGCTGCTGACTGCCTCGGCCAAGACGCAGATCTGCAACCCCGCGTTCTGGGCGATGCAAGGCAATCCGACCGAGAACTACAACGGCACGGCCTACAACGGCCTGAACATGGAAATCGGGCGCCGTAATGTCGAGGGCGGTGATCGCATCGCGCACTTCAACAACGACATGATGCGCGAGGTGGTCGGCCTGAAGGGTGATTTCGCCGCCTTCGATCCCCAGAACGCCTTTACCTGGAACGTCTACGCCCAGCACGGCCAGGTGGATAACTCCGACTCCAACCTGAACTACCTCGGCAACACGCAGATCCAGCAGTCGCTGAACGCCCTGCCGGGGCCCGGCGGCAAGACGGTGTGCGGCGGTCCTACGGCGCCGTTCGGCCCGCTGGTGCCGACCAGCATCTACTACCCGTTCCTGCCCACGCAGACCGTAAGCTACGGCGCGAACTCTGCATGCGTGCCCTGGAACATCTGGGCGCCGGGCGCCGTGACGCCGGCGCAGCTCGCCTACCTGTCGATCCCGGCGCAGGAGCAGGGTACGACGGAGGAGTACGTCGTCGACGGCTCGGTGACGGGCGACCTCGGCAAGCTTGGCGCGAAACTGCCCTGGTCGGACTCGGGCCTGCAGGCGAACGTCGGCGTCGAGTGGCGCTCGGAATCCACTAATTTCCAACCGGATTACGAGGAGGAAACCGCCAACCTCGGTGGTGGCGGCGGGTCGGTCGTGCCGATCTACGGCTCCTTCCACGTGAAGGAGGTGTTCACGGAGCTGCGCCTGCCGATCGCCAGCCACCAGTTCTTGGCCGAGGACCTTTCGGTCGAGGGCGGCTACCGCTACTCGGATTACAACGCGGGGAGCGGCTTCACCACCAACACCTACAAGTTCGGTCTCGACTGGGCACCGGTGCGCGACATCCGCCTGCGCGGCAGCTACCAGCGCGCCGTGCGTGCGCCGAACATCGGCGAGCTGTACACGCCCCAGGCGGTGCTGCTGGATGGGTCAACCGATCCTTGCACGGGTGCCGTCCCGGTTGCTTCGCTGGCCGGCTGCGAGCTAAGCGGCGTGAAGCCCGCCCAGTACGGTCACATCCCCGGCAATCCGGCTGCGCAGTACAACGGCCTGCTCGGAGGAAGCCCCACCCTGGAGCCTGAATCCGCCGACACTTACACAGTCGGCTTCGTGATCCAGCCCCGCTGGGTGCAGAACCTGAGCGTGTCGGTCGATTACTTCCACATCAAGATCGACAACGTGATCGGCCCGATCGGCGGCAACACCATCCTGCTCGATTGCGTCTCCGCCGTCGGTAACGCCGCGCAAGCCGCGCAGTTCTGTCCGCTGGTACACCGCGATCCTTCCGGCTCGCTGTGGCGCACCACCGAGGGCTATGTGATCGACCTCACCAAGAACGAGGGCGAGCTGTTGACCGAGGGCATCGACCTGAACGTCAGCTATCGCCACACGCTGGGGAGATTCGGCTCGTGGGCGTTGAGTATCCAGGGCACCTACACGCAGGACCTGACCACCGAGCCGATACCGGGCTACGGGTCATACAACTGCGTCGGGTACTTCGGCGACACCTGCGGTGGCGGAAATCCGAAGTGGCGCCAGGTCACCAACTGGACCTGGTCGACTCCCTGGAGCGGACTCGACCTCAATCTGCGTTTGCGCTACTTCGGGGCGGACAAGTCCGAGCAGCTCAGCTCGAACCCGTTCCTGGCGGGCACGCCTTACCTGCCGCTGTCGGCCATTCCCGCTTATACGTACATCGATCTGTCGGGAAGCTTCAACCTGTATAAGAACGTGACGCTGCAGCTGGGCATCAACAACATCACCGACAAGGTTCCGCCGCTGGTTACGGCCGGGGACTGCTCGACCAGCACCCCCAACGCCTCCGGCGCGAACTGCAACGGCAACACCTTCCCTGGGTTCTACGACGCGATGGGGCGCTACCTGTTCGCCCACGTCACTGCGCAGTTCTAAGGCGGGGCTTCGATGTTTGACGACGGCGGGCCGCAAGGCCCGCCGTTTTTTATGCCTTCAGTGCAGTCGGCGCACGCGGTGGGTACGCTTGGTCGCAGTACGCATCATGTAGGAGCCCAGCGATGCGCGTGTGATCGTCACCGTCTGACCAGCCGCGAGCAGCGGGTCGGCGTCGTCGAGCTCCCATAACGCCCCGCCCTCGAGCGTCACGGTCATCCGGCCCGCCTCGCTGGTCCCGACCGCAATCACGCGAGCCTCGAGCGAGGTGGCCACGGCCGGCTGGGGATGTTCGGCCGCATACAGTCCGAAGGATTCCCTGGGGAGCGGGGCGGCGGCGGTTCCCGCGGCAGCGGAAGCGTTCGACGCGGCTGCAGCGGCCGGCTGCGCCGGAGCCGTCGGGGGAGCGGCAACGGGAGCGGCGGGGCCAGGCACGGCAGCGCCCGGCACGCTCGGCGCTGCAGCGCTCGGCGCGGCCGGACCGGCTGCGCTACGTCCCGCGAGCCGGTCATAGCAGGCGAGCCGCTCGGCGGCGTCGGCGAGGGTTGCACAGGCGTGCAGCGCGCTCTGCAGCGTGGCGGCGGTATTCGCATCGGCGCTCGCCACTGCCGGCTGAGCGAGCGCGGCCCACAGGATCGGGGTCGCCCACCGGCGCAGCGACCGCGCCGTCACAACGCTTCCTGCTGGGGCGTGCTGTAATAAGTGCCGAAAACCTCAGTCGCGGCGCGGACCAGGTCGCGCTCCGCCGCAGTGAGAAACGGATTCCAGACGTCGAAGATCAAGATCGCGCGCGGGGTGTCGGAGAGATTCCAGGCTTCGTGCTCGATCGTGTCGTCGAAAGCCCAGGCCTTGCCGGGCACCCACTGGCGCGTCTCGCTGCCCACGCGAAAGCCGCAGCTAGGTGG
>Ga0187772_10001167_pt1 | contig 12280 bp, 10 predicted proteins | sample 0116_SJ02_MP15_2_FD_133137 | JGI IMG/M metagenome (GOLD analysis project Ga0187772, IMG submission 133137) | Tropical peat soil microbial communities from peatlands in Department of Meta, Colombia - 0116_SJ02_MP15_20_MG | ecosystem: Environmental > Terrestrial > Soil > Wetlands > Peat | place... | reverse complement strand
GAATCCAACTGTTGCACGGCACGATCCATATCGACTCCAAACCGAATCGCGGCACGCACATTCACGTGTGGGTGCCCTTGACCAGTAATTCTGAGTTTTGATGGCTAGGAACTGACCTGGAGTAGCACAACATGGCACGGATAAGAATACTTTTGGCAGATGACCATACTCTTTTCTGTAGTTTGCTGCGCGAGCTATTGGAGCCAGAGTACGAGGTAGTGGGCTGCGTGAACAACGGGCGCGACCTTCTGACCGTTGCCAATACACTGCGACCCGATGTGCTGCTGGTGGATATAGGCATGCCAGCTCTCAATGGCCTGGATGCCGGGCGCCGGCTGAAGCAGGAAAACCCGCAGATGAAATTGATCTATCTCACGATGAACAACAACGTCGAATACGCTCGCGAAGCGTTACAGGCGGGGGCTTCGGGATTCGTGCTAAAGAACGCGCAGTCTTCGCAATTGCTTCAGGCAATTCACGGTGCTCTGCGGGGAACCTCCTACGTGGCCCCGGAAATTCGCCAGGCCATGAGCGATATTTTCATTCGGGACCCCAAGGCCGTGGAACGGCCGCAACACCTCACCGATCGTCAACGAGAGGTGCTGCAGATGTTGGCGGAAGGCAGGACCTTGCGCGAGATCTCCGGGCTGCTGAAAATTTCTTATCGCACGGTGCGGTTTCACAAGGTCCGGATTATGGAAGAACTGGGCACTTCCAAGAACGCCGACCTCGTGAAATACGCCATGAAGCACGGAATGATCTCGCCGTCCTAGCTAATCCATCCATTTTGTGTTGAATACGGGTTATCGGAGCGCCTGTCACCTGAGACAGTTGGCAAATCCATTCCTTCGCCTATCCTCCGTCGAATAGGGCGACTCCCTTGAGGGGCCACGGTGGCCATCATTCAAGTGTTTCTGGCGGACGATAATGGTGCAATGCTGGCGGATCTTCGAGACGAGCTGAGCAAGGAATTTCATATTGCCGGTGTTGCAGAGAATGGCGAGGAAGCGATTCGAGAAGTCGTCCGTCTCGATCCAGATGTTTTGGTGTTGGACATCACGATGCCGGGCGTTAACGGCCTTCAAGTGGCCTTGCGTCTTCGCCGACTTCATCCCCGTACAAAGATTTTGTTCCTGACGATTCACGAACAAGCCGAGTACATCGCCGCAGCTTTTTCCGCCGGGGCTTGCGGTTATGTGACAAAACGCCGCCTGGCGAGCGATCTTTCGCGCGCGATCCATGAGGTGTCGGATGGCCGGACATTTCTTTCTCCGTCGCTCCACCAATAATCTCTCGACAATCGCCAGACCTGTCGCCAGCGACAGTTTTCGAAACTCCCATCTAATGGTGAACTAGCAACGCAATCGAGAACGATGAGTGTCGCTCAGGAATGTTGGAAATTTTTTTCTGACTTGAGACACAGAACTGAGGAGAAAAAGTACAATGAAAGTTAAGTTCCTTTTAGGGCTCGCGGTCATCCTGCTCTGCACTGGCGTGCTCAGTGCACAGGAAGGTGATAAATTCGAAGTGACCGGCGACTATTCTTACCTGCGGTTTAACCCGGGCCTGCCTTCCTATTTCAACAGTCAGAACCTGAATGGTGGCGGGGGACAGGCCGCCTATTTCTTTAACGGCTGGCTGGGAATTGCCGCGGATTTGCAAGGGTACGGCAGTTACACGCAGTGCCTGAGACCGGGCAACCCTCTGAGCGCCACCGGCTGCGCGTCGGCCAATTTGTTTACTTATACCTTCGGCCCTCAAATCAAGTATCGCCATGGAAGAGTTGAGCCTTTTGCGGAAGTCCTGGCGGGCGGCGCTCATTCCAATTTCTACGCCAATGCCTGCAGCAGCGAGGGCCTGTGCGGGTCGAAATCCCCGAGCAATAACGCATTCGCGTTGGTGATCGGCGGCGGTGTGGATATCAAGGCAACCGAGCGCATTTCCATTCGTCTGGTTGATGCCGATTATGAACTGACGCGTTTCGGCAATAACTTCACCAACGGCAACAACAGCCAGAGCAACTTCCGCTTCCAGACCGGTGTGCAATTTCGTTTTTAGGATGCTTCCAGGTCCTGGCCCTGTAAGCGGACGAACGCCCGGCCGGCTGAGCAGCGCATACCCCACCTCTCGGTCTGCCGGGCTTGAGTTACGGGAAGACCAAAGAGCCGCGCGCATGGCGTTACCAAAACCACCGCAGAAAGGTACCGAAATGAGCACCGTTCATACTGCATTAAGCGGCATTTATGACTAACTGCCGCTTCAAGCCACTCGTCTTTTTCGACTTCAGAATATCGCTTCTGCTAATTCTCGATTGGTTGTGATTCTCCCAGCGGTTTCTGCACAAGAGTCGGACGAATTTGACTCCTACCAGCTTCGGCTGGAAGATCTGGGTTTATTCCAGCCCTTCGGGTACGCTTCAGGGCGCCAGCGACACGCAACCAATTGACTTGTAAAAGGATTTAAACTTCGGAAGTTACTCGACGGCGCTCGGGAAATTGCACTGGAAGTTCACGCATAAGAATCACCTCTACGTTGTGGGCGTCCCGTTTAATTCGTCGCGCCAGACGGTTCTCAACCGCACCATCGTGTTTCAGGGCCAGACTTTCGAGGCGGGCACGACGGTCCAGGCGAGCTTAAGCTCGCCGCTGTATATTTTTGGCTACCAATAGGACGTTATCCGCCGCCGCGGGCATCTTGGCCTGGCGGTACAGATGAACGTGTTTGACACCCACGCTTCCATCAAAGCAGTGGCGCAAGTTACAGGCGGCGGTGCACGATCCACGACGGACTCCGCGGGCGGCTCGTTAATTGTTCCGATTCCGGTGGCCGGTCCCGAATTTCGTCTGTGCTTGACCAAATCGCCTCGTTTGTTCGTGGAAGGCAATGTGTACGGAATGTATTTCTTTGGCTATGGCAACTTCGTCTCCGCCTATGGAGACATTGGAGTCGCAGTTGTGCAACAGCTCAGTCTCAATGCCGGATATCAGCTGGGCAGCCGCCTGGTCGTCAACAATAACAGCAGTAACAATCGCATCGGACTGAACCTGATCCAGCAAGGGCCCATGGCCGGATTGCAATTCTCGTTTTAGAGCTGAGCCGTTCTAGGTCCGAGCCAGGCTAAGAGATCTTGTCCGAGTCTCCTGCGTGCGTAGCCACCCTGGCAAATGGAATGTGCACCAGGATTCGCGTTCCCCTCGAAGGCTCGGATTCCACGGAAATCTCACCGCCAACCAGATGCACTCTCTCCCGCATACTTATCAGGCCCAATGCAGTTCGGGCACGGGTCGATTTCACGTCAAAGCCCCTGCCGGCGTCCTCAACCTCCAGGACGATCGCATCGTCTTTTGCGGTTAAATCCACGTGAGCTTCGCGGGCACCGCTATGTGTCAATACGTTGCGCAAACCCTCTTGGACCACGCGGAACAGACACAAGTTGAGATCTTCCGGCGTGTCGTCTGGGATGTCGCCGTGCACAAAATTGACCACAAGATGATGCCGTTCAGAAAATTCCCGGCAGAATCCGGCTATGGCGGACACTAGCCCCAGAATTGCCAAGGTCGCCGGGTGCAGAAAGTGGGAAAGGTCTCGCAGACTGGCGGAAACCTCGCTGACCATCTCGGTGACGGCCCTTAATTCCTCGTGGTATCTGGGCGACTCTGCGGCCAGCGCTTGTTCACAGCGGTGCAGACGAATCAAGAGTCTCGCCATGCCTTGGCTCAGGTCGTCATGCAATTCCCGCGCGATTCTGGTGCGCTCGTCCTCTTGCGCCTTGATTAAACGACCACCCAGTTTTCCCAGCTCGATTTCAGCCTGTTTGTGTTCCTCGGCCAAGGAGGCAAGGACCATAAAGGGTATAGTCGCGCACAATAGGAAAAGCTGCAGGGCAATGACGCTGTTTGCGGGCTTGCCAGCGGCAGTCGACTCCATGAAAGGTCCCCGGCCGTGGAGGGAGCCCCAAATCGATAGGAAAGCAATAATAAGGATACAAGTGCAGACCCCGAGTTGCCCGAAGCGCAGCGCCGCCCAGATCAGAAACGGCACCAAAGCATAAAACAACGCAGGCGTAAGGGACCGTCCAGATGTCACCGACAGGACGTAGCCCAACAGAACTACGCTGGTTAGTAGAATTCCTGTTTCCGTCAGTTTGTTCCCGTCGTTTATTCGCGCCGTTTGCAGAGCATGCGCCACACCCAATATCAGCGCCGGAACCGTCAGGAAGGCCAGTGCTTCGGAAAGAAAAATAATGCGCCAACTAACCCAGTAGTCTCCCCGAATTAACATGGCACCGAAAGTGGCGGCGATGACCGGCGCAAAAATCAGGGCAACCAAGAAATACTTCAGCAGTCCTCGAAAGCTATCCAATCGAGGTCTGCCCTGAAATACGAGCCCCAAGCCTAGGACGGCCGTCAATATCTCTGCAGTATCGATTAAGAGGAGGCCAAGGATGGAGTCAATCGCCAGGCCGGCTTGCAGGTCATAAAGAACAAAACCGAGCAGCCCGGCAGGGATTACGATTCCCCATAGATCCTGACGAACTAAGAGCAAGACCGCTACGACAACCGCGCAGCTCGGCCACAAGGCCCAAACAGGCCGGGGCACGTGCATCTCCAACATTCCAGCTAATTCGCTGGTCAGAAAACTCAATAGAACGACGCAACACGCCAGAAAGAATTGCGTGAACTTCGAGGTTGCCACACTCGTCAAATCGCTCGCCTGTGGCTCTGGCGCCCAAATGCCATCCAACGACCGAGAAAGCGTCGTGACCATAGAGCCTTCAACCCTTCACGAAGCGTTTTTCAACGAGAAGAAGAGGTACAGCGCCAAGCCAACGTAATAGTTTTGCTGGTTGGGCTTTTTCGCCGTGTTGTTCTCGAACTCGTAATAGGGATTAAACTCGACGTGCTTGCCCACCGGAAGCAAGACTCCGGCGTAAAGATCCGTAGCGCTCCACTTGTGATACTGGCTCTCGTAAAAAGGCTCCGCGGCAAGGTACGGAATCAGATGGTAGCCGTTGATCGCGAAAGCCCGCTCGATTTGAAATCTGTTCCGGTAGCGCCAGGTGAAAACGCCGTCTTGCCAATCGAGGTCGGCGCGGTTGCGGTCGGTAATCAGAATGTTGGCCCAGATCGGAAAATGAAGAGTTACGGCTTCAATCGCGCGATTCTCGTTGGCCTTGTTTGGCTGAGTAATGATGCGGTATCCGGTTTCAATGACCAAAGGTCTCGCCTTCGCGTCGTCCAAATCGAAAGCGGTCACCTTCTTAAGCTTCAGCAAAGGCTTCAAATACACCTGAAGACTCGGACCGAAGGTAAATTGCGTGGGGTCACCCCCGTCTCGATCGTCTTTTGCCTGGAGATATGTTTGGAAATGCGAATTCAGTTTGAGATATGCATCCGTTTCGGGAAGGAATTGCGTTTCTTGTGAATGGATGGATGGACAGGCTAAACACGCAAGGAGCAGCAGTATTAGAGCGGGCCATTGAACCCACGTGCGATTCCCGGTGTTTAGCAAACACCACAAGCGTTTACCTCCGACCACGACGTTCTCGTTAAGGGGCCGGGCGGCCCTTGCGAGCCGCCCGAGGAGACGCAGCCGCGATTGCACGTTGCTGCGGTTCGTTGTTGTTCGCCTGGATGAAGCTGCGCCGTTGCGCAAGCCAGTCCGGTCAGTTTATTGACCGGCGTGGTTCTTGATGGCCTCGTCGATCTTCTTCTTAACGGCTTCCAGGTTGAAGCTCGCGGGATCTTGCATCGGTGGGTAGTCTATGGCCGTCATAGCCAGTTGCGCGACCAGCTTTTGCACCATGACAAAACGCCAGAATTCTCGCGCGTAGAATTCATTGCCATAGCCGAAGGCACTGTCGATCTGCGACTCCTGCCGCAACGATGGAGTGCGCTCGAACGGGTCTTGTCGGAGGTTTACGATGCTCGGCATATCCGTAGTGACTTTTTCGCCGGTCCATCCATTCGGCTGAACCATGAACTGGAATTTGAAATCACCGACACGCAGCGCTGCCAGGAGCGGGCCCGCGAAGTAAAAGTACTCCTTGCGAGCCGATACACTTTTGCCGCAGATGAGATCCAGTTGGTTGTAACCATCCAAGTGGTTTTTGTAATTCGTGCCGTTTTGGTTGGTGCCCTTCAGCAGTTGATTGGTAACGTCCGGATTTCCAGCGGCCGCCACCAGCGTGGGATACCAATCCAGTGCCGAGAAAATGCCATTTTCGACACTGCCGGCCTTCACATGTCCGGGCCAACGGATGATCGCGGGTGCGCGGAAGCCACCTTCATAGCCAGTTCCCTTGGTTCCCTTGAAAGGCGTCATGCCACCATCGGGCCAGGTAAAGACTTCGGCGCCATTGTCGGTGGTGAAAACGACAATCGTATTCTGGGCCTCGCCGATGTCTTCCAAATGCTTCAGGATTTCCCCGATGCAGTCATCCATCTGGGCCATGCCCGCTTCTTCGATGTTGTAATTCGAGTCGTAATTCATCATCGCTTGATATTTGGGAGGGATATAGGTGAACACGTGCATGCGCGTGGTGTTGTGCCAGATGAAGAACGGTTTGCCGTCCTGCTTGGCCTTGTCCATGGCCCCGTTGGTGTGCTTAACGAGCTCTTCGTCGAAAGTTTCCATGTCGTACTTGGCTGGGCGGCCTGCCTGCCAGTTCTGCATATCCTTCATATTCGGAAAGGGTGGCAGCGGACCTTCGTCTTCGATCTTTTGCTTGCCGACTTTGCCCCAGCGCGGCTGATCGGTGGCGTCGTCGGAGCTGGTGGCCCAGCAGTGCACCAAGTCGCGCGGCCCAGTCTTGTCGATCCAATCCTGCGGGTAATCGAACCAGTACGGATCCGACATGGCGTCGAGGTGATAGAGGTAGCCGAAGAACTCGTCGAAGCCGTGGGCGCAGGGTAGATACTTGTTCTTGTCGCCCAGGTGGTTCTTGCCGAATTGATAGGTTTGATAGCCTTGCGCCTTGAGCGCCGTAGCGATGGTAGAGGCCTGCTCAGGTAAACCCACGTCCGCACCAGCCTGCCCGACGGTCGTTAACCCGGTGCGCAGCGGAATTTCTCCGGTGATGAAAGCCGCGCGGCCAGCGGTGCAGCTTGCCTCCGCGTAGTAGTCGGTGAATATCATGCCTTCGGCGGCAAGTTTATCCAAGTTGGGCGTCTTGCCAGACATAAGACCGCGATGGTACGCGCCGACGTTGAACCACCCGACGTCGTCGCCCATGATTACCAAAATATTGGGCTTCTTTTCCTGGCCGAACGTCGCTTGGGAGAACGCCAGGGCCAAAGCCAGTGCCGTCGGAACCCAAGCTAGCTTTGCATTCCATCTCATGACTTGCCTCCACTCTTTCTTGGTCAAATCTTTCTAGACCGAAATCCGTGTGGCATTGTGCTTTGGTCGACCGGGCCGCGTAACTGTCGCTGGTGACAGGGCCTGGAAAGGCCCCAGCTACGTTGGAACTCCGCTCTTTGCTGGGAAACTGCGGCGAAAAACCGGGGGCGAGAGATGCCGTGGGTGCACACCCATGCAGGTGCACTCACCCACTCCGCGCCCCCGTTCCCTGGGGGGAATTGCTGGTAATACCGCGAATCCGACGCCAATTGCGTCCGCTTCGTAGCTGTCTGGCGAGCTTATCCGCTATCTCGGCTCCGCCTACTGTCAATCTGTACAGAGCCGGCCAAAAATCTCAAAGCGCCACCACAGATGTTCTCACGGTGAGTTCGGATCGGAAATGCAGCAATGCGCGTTGCATCTACTTTAGCGGCTCGAAGAACATCTTCAACGCCACCAAGGGTATTGCGGCTAGCACTTCGGGCAACAACTAGCAGTCCATTTGCGCCTGCAAGAACTCTCCGGGCAAACGAACCATCCTGGGGCCAGGGGCTGCCAGACGGTTCTCTACGTTGCGCCGAGCGTCGCGCGAGGCCTTCTGGCTTGATCCGTCGTTTATGGAAACCCGCTGCATGTGAATCCCAAGTGTTCGTTCCAGTTGGAACAACTCTGTGCGCTGGTCTCTGACGAAGAGAGTTGAAGCAACGCCGCGTTCGCCGGCGCGTCCCGTGCGGCCGACACGATGAATGAAATTCTCCGCGACGTCCGGAAGGTCATAGTTAATAACGTGGGCGATGGCCTGCACGTGAATGCCTCGGGCGGCTACGTCGGTTGCGACCAGCACTTGGTATTGCCCTCGTTGAAACCCGGTTAAAGCCGCAGTTCGCTGGGATTGCGAGCGATCCCCATGGATCATCGCCGCATTGATTCCCTGGCGGTTCAAGCTTTTTGCAATGCGCTCGGTGCCGCGTTTGGTCCGAGAGAAAACCAGGCAGCGCCCGGTCTCCCGATCCAACAATCGGAATAGCAGGTCCGGCTTCTCGCCGTCGGCCACTTCAAACGCCTGCAGGCGCACATTCTCTGACGGTTTCAGGGTTGCACCAAAAGACAAGCGAACCGGGTTTCTGGTGTAATCCCTCACCAACTGGGCGATGGCCCCATCCATGGTTGCGGAAAAACAGAGAGTCTGGCGTTCGGTGGGCAGCACCGCGGCAATCCTGCGGATGGCGGGCAAAAATCCCATGTCCAGCATGCGATCGGCCTCGTCGAGGACCAGCGTCTTGACTCCAGACAGGGAAACGAGCCTGCGGGTCATATAATCCTGCAGGCGGCCTGGTGTTGCCACGATCAGGCGCGCACCCCGTCGAATTGCGTCCAACTGCTTTCCTTCCGGCAGTCCGCCGACGACTAAGGCCGCAGGTTGCGCCTGCCGGATGCGTAGCACGTCGTATTGCGCGACTACCTGCATGGCGAGTTCGCGTGTCGGTACGAGGACCAGAGCGGCGATTCCTGGCGCTTGTTGTGTGGACAGTCTTTCCATGACAGGGATTAGGAACGCCAACGTCTTGCCGGTGCCGGTCTGGGCCGTAGCGATGACATCCTTGCCCTCGAGAGCGCGCGGAATGGCGCCCGCCTGCACAGGAGTGGGCGTCGAAAACTGAGCCGCAATAAGTCGCTCCTTCAACGAAGGAGATAGGGTTAATTCTGAAAAACTTTGCATCTTGCTTTCTTGCTGGCTGGAGTTGCGGGCACACTCCGCAGATAGGCGGCCGCCGCGGCAATCTCTGTTGCCAGTCTTGTATGTAAATTACGCTGAAAACGAACGGAGGGATCGAAGGGCGGGTATTCTCAGATCAATTTGCAAAACCAGAGGGACCGCACTACACAACCGAATGCATTAAGCGCATAAAAAGCATACCATGCTAGGTGCGTTTGCGCTAATCCCGTTTCGTTCTCATGTACGGCGGGCGATCGATTCGATCAGAACCGAGGAAATAATGACAAAGCTTTACGTAGGAAGTCTGCCGTATAGCGTTACCGATGAGAGCCTGCTGCAGTTGTTTTCCGAGAAGGGCTATAAGCCAATCTCTGCCCGCGTCATTTCCGACCGGGATACAGGCCGATCGAAAGGTTTCGGCTTTGTGGAACTCGGGCCCGAAGATGACGCGGCGAAGGCCATCGCAGAATTCAACGGCATGAATATGGAAGGCCGCGCGCTGGTGGTCAATGAAGCGCGGCCGCAAGAATCGCGCGGCGGCGGGCATCGCCCCGGTGGCGGACGAGGAGGATTTTCTGGCGGGCGCTCTGGCCGGGGTGGGCGTCGAAGCTACTGATCAACACTACTTCTCAATCGCCGGAATCCAGTGCACGGCGTTATCATGGAATAGCTTGCGCAGAACAGCATCCGGCAACTGCAGACCTTGCGCCTTGCGTCCGTCAAAGTCGACGACGTCATTGCCAGAGAAGAACTTCCAATCTCGCAAGTAAGTTGACTCCCAATCTTGCAGATTGTCCGAATCTCCTTTGGGCCGGTATCCCAAGTCGGTGCCGTAGAGGATGCGATCCTCGTACTTAATCAGGAAAGCGCGTACTTTATCGCGCGGCTGAATCGCCAAATAAACTACACGAGCGGCCGTGTCCACCGCAAAATTGGGATAGCGATCGAAGCGTTGCGCCAGCCCATCCAGATCCACTTCCATGCTGCCAAGATGCGCGCCCACGACACGCATCTTGGGATTCTCGGCCAGGAGGTGGTCGCGGGCCAGAAGAATCTTTGCTTTGGAAGGGTGATCGGGCTTGTCGTACATGTACCATTCCGGATGTTCGCGGTAATAATCGTCGTCGACATTGTCTTTGCCAAGAGGCTGCCAGCAGGAATCTGGCTCAGCCAAATGTGCAATGAGTGTTCTATTGTGTGCGGCGATGGTGCGGTAGATCGGCGCGAACACTGGGTCATCCGGCATCACAAACTTACCGTCCGGGGTTTGCAGCTCCATGCCAATGTTTTTCCAGATTTTCACGGCAACGGCGCCGTTTCGAAAATCTCGATCGAGTTGCCGCGTGGTTTCCTGAGCAAAATCGGCGGAGCGGAATTTGAACGGATCAAAGGTCGTGCACCATGACACGCCTCCGCCACCGGCGTGGGCTACTGCCATCGCGGAGTCGATCTCGGCCTGCAATTGCGTAAACTCTGAATCTTTGTCAGAAAAAACACAGATATCAAGAACGTGCAGTCGCAGCCGCTTCAGCATTGCGGGAAATTCTGGGTCATTGCGGAAAACGTGAGTGTGCGTATCGATCGGGTCGAGTTCAGCAAAGTGCCTCAGCTCGGCCTCGGGTACCAACGTATTTTGCGGACCGGAGTTTGCCACGGTTCCGGAGACTGCCATCAGACAGCATAGGCTGGCAACTGTTATGAGCAAGCCGATGAACGCCAAACCACGCAGTTTATTCACAGTTCCTCCTCCGTTTCGCGAAGCGCTTTTTATCGGCCTGAATTCATGTTCAGCGATTACCGGACCGGTTGATCGCCGGGAGCGACGGGTTCGGCAGTCTTCTGGGAATCAAGACTACGCAAAACGATTACTATTCAGATTATTCTCTGTCAACTTGAATCGCTGGCTCAGGCAGAAGCATTTCTGTGCCGATCAGATTTTGGCGGCCGGCTGTGGTATTCGCAGTTCGCAACGGTGTGGCCGTGCGTTAGCGCCAAGTGGTATCGCCCGTGCCTGACAAAGCGCGATCGAGATAGGTGGCAGCGCTAATCAACGCCAGATGGGTGAAGGCCTGAGGGAAGTTTCCGAGATGCCGGCCGTCAGAGCCCAGCTCTTCTGCATACAGGCCCAAATGATTCGCATAACCCAGAAGCTTCTCGAATAACAGCTGGGCCTTTTCCAGTTCTCCCGCGCGAGCCAGGCATTCAACATACCAAAACGAACAAGCCGTAAAGCTGCCTTCGCTGCCGGGAAGGCCGTCCACATGAGTGCGTTCCACTTCATAGCGACGGACAAGAGTGTCTTCCACCAATCGTGACTCGATCGCTCGCAAGGTCGAAAGCCACATGGGATCTACTGGGCTGATGAATCGCATCAAGGGCATTAACAAGGCAGAGGCATCCAGGTCTTCTGTGCCCTTGGTTTGAACGAAGGCCTGCAACCGGTCGTTCCAGAAGTTAGTGAACACGTCGTTCCGGATGTCATCGCGTGTGCGCTGCCAAAGGTCCAGGGGGCCAGAAAGCGAACGTTTCTGGGCAAGCCGCAAAGCACGGTCGAAGGCTACCCAACACATTACCCGTGAGTGCAGAAACTCTCTCGGGCCGCCACGGACCTCCCAGATTCCTTCGTCCGGCCGCCGCCAGTTTTTCCCTAGCCATTCCAAAATGCGCTGAACGTCCTGCCAGTCGGCGTGAGAAATCGGGTCGCCATATTTATTTGCCAAATAAACGGAATCCATCATTTCGCCGTAAATATCCAATTGCAACTGCTGATAGGCGGCGTTTCCAATGCGCACGGGTCTGGAGCTTTCGTAACCGCTAAGGTGATGGAGCGTAAGTTCATCGAGTTTTTGTCGACCATCGATTCCATACATCACTTGAAGCGGTCCTCGCTCGGCATCGTCGCTCAGTCGCCCTTTTAGCCAGCCGATGAACGCCTCGACTTCCTCAATAAAACCAAGGCGAATCAAGGCATAGAGCGTGAAGGTGGCATCTCGGAGCCAGGTGAAGCGATAGTCCCAATTGCGCACACCACCGATACTCTCGGGAAGAGAGAATGTCGCCGCGGCAACCAGCGAACCATGACGACGGCTGATCAGTAACTTCAGCATCAAAGCGGAGCGTTGCACCATCTCGCGCCAACGCCCTTTGTATTTGGATTTGGCAACCCACTTTTTCCAGAAACGAACGGTATGGCGGAAACGGTGGCCCAAGAGGGACATTTCG
>Ga0187772_10001166_pt1 | contig 12283 bp, 10 predicted proteins | sample 0116_SJ02_MP15_2_FD_133137 | JGI IMG/M metagenome (GOLD analysis project Ga0187772, IMG submission 133137) | Tropical peat soil microbial communities from peatlands in Department of Meta, Colombia - 0116_SJ02_MP15_20_MG | ecosystem: Environmental > Terrestrial > Soil > Wetlands > Peat | place... | reverse complement strand
AGCGCCGCGCCAAGCGAGCCCGCGAGCGCCGCGGCCGAGCCGCCCCCGGGCGCAGGAGTCGCTCGCGCGACAACGTCTATGAAAGGCTGGGCGAGCGCAGCAGGAGTCGCCGCGCCTTCGTCGCGCGCGCTGGAAAGACGCTCCTCCAGACAATTCTCTAACACGCGCTCCGGCGAAAAGTTCCCGATCTGAAGATAGAACTTGGCGGCCATTTCCAGCGCGCGCCGCGGCACGAGGCCGACGATTTCGCTGTCTGCAATCGTCACGCCTTCTTTTTCTGCTTCATGTTTCACCAGCTCAAACACCTGATGAATCGGCGTCTGCTCGAAGTCCGTCAGATTCATCGATACCTGGGCAAGGTTCCGCTCGCGCAGGTCCACGCCCATCGCCTTGACGTAGCGCAGCCCTCCGCTCGAGAAGCGAATCTTCTTCGCGATGCGCTTGGCAATCTCAACGTTCGGAGTGTTGAGGTTGATATTGTAGGCGATCAGAAACTTGCGGGCGCCGACGACGGTCGCGCCGGCCGTTGGATGCAATTGCGACTCGCCGATATCGGGCGCGCGATCGGAGTTGCGCAGAACTTCCTCGCGAAGGCCCTCGAACTGGCCGCGGCGGAGGTTCTCAAGATTGGTGCGCTCCGGCCTTTGCGCAGCAGCCTCATATAGATAGACGGGGATGTGATAGCGCTCCCAGATCGCGCGCCCCACCTTTTTCGCAAGCGTAACGCAATCGTCGAGCGTAACCCCCTTGATGGGGATGAATGGAACGACATCCGTCGCCCCAATGCGCGGATGCCCGCCCTTCTGCCGCGTCAGATCAATCAGCTCGGCGGCTTTCCCCACGCCCCGGATGGCGGCCTCGGCGACGGCTTCGGGTTCGCCCACGAGCGTGATGACGCTTCGGTTGTGGTCAATATCGCTCTCGCGTCCAAGCAGATAGACACCGGGGACCGCCGACATGGCGGACGCGATGGCGTCCACCTTCGCCGCATCGCGCCCCTCGGAAAAATTCGGAACGCACTCGACCAGTCGCTTCATGCGTCAGCTTTTCTTTGAATGGATGATGGCGCCGCGTTTCATCGTCAGCGAGCAGAGATTCACTCCAAAATAATACGGAATTTCGCGGTACCCGGCCACGTCAAAGGCCGCGAAATCCGCATACTTGCCAACCTCGAGCGAGCCGATGCGGTCGTGGCGGCGAAGAGAATAGGCGGGATTAATCGTCGCTGCGGCAATCGCCTCGGCAGGGGTCATCCGCATCTGCGCGCACGCGAGCGAAAGGATCATCGGCATGCTGAGCGTCGGGCTCGTGCCGGGATTGAAATCCGTCGCCAGGCCAACGATTGCGCCCGCGTCAATTAAAGCGCGCGCCGGAGCGTATCCGTGGGAGCCGAGGTGAAACGAGCAGCCGGGGAGCAGCGTGCATACGACGTTCGAAAGGGACATAGCGCGGATGTCGTTGCGGTCAATCTTCTCGAGATGGTCGGCGCTCGCCGCGCCGACTTCGATAGCAAGCTTCGCTGCGCCCGTATGGGCCAACTGTTCCGCGTGAATGCGCGGCACAAGCCCGCATGCACGACCCGTGAGGAGGATTCGCCTCGCCTGGGCCACTGTGAACGCGCCGCGATCGCAATAGACGTCGCAAAATTCGGCGAGGCCGGCCGTTGCAACCGCCGGAATCCAGCGCTTTACGAGCAGGTCAACGTACGCATTGGGACGGCGGCGAAACTCGCGCGGAACGACGTGCGCTCCAAGAAATGTGCTCGCAATGTCGAGCGGCTGTTCCTGATGCAGTTCGTGGAGGACGCCGAGGATCTTCGCCTCGCTCTTCCAATCGAGACCGTAACCGCTCTTGGCCTCGACCGTCGTCGTCCCGTGCGCGGCGAAATCCTGGAGGCGCTGCAGGGCACGCTCGCGAAGAGTTTTCGGGGACGCGCGACGGAGAGATTCAACGGTACTGCGAATCCCGCCGCCTTCGCGCGCGATCTGCTCGTAGCTCTTTCCCGCGATGCGCTGCTCGTACTCGTCGGCGCGGCATCCCGGAAAGATCAGGTGCGTATGCGAATCGACGAAGCCGGGCAGGACAACGCGCCCGCCGAGGTCAAGCTTCCGCGCCCCGCGCGCTTCGCGCAGCCGCTCGATGCTCCGGCGCGTGCCAACGGCGGCGATGCGGTCTTTGTGGATCAGGAGAGCGCCGTCGCGGATGATGCCGAGATCGCGAAGCGCAGCGCCGCGCCGCGGCACGGAGCCGCGCAGCGTGAGGAGTTCCGAGCAGCCTGTAATCAGCCAACCGGACACGGGGACGCTTCGATACTATCGCCGCCGAAGCGAAAAAACTACAAAGGAAGGACCGCGCGAAACCCTACTGCCTATGTGGTTTCACCCGCCATCGGTATCTTGATGCGAGACTTGCGCGCGAACTCAATCGCCTCGGGATATCCGGCATCCACGTGGCGCGCGACTCCGATGCCGGGATCGTTTTTAAGGACACGCTCAATCCGCGCGGCCATCTCCTTCGTTCCGTCCGCGACGAGCACCTGCCCGGCATGCAGCGAGTAGCCAATTCCGACACCCCCTCCGTTGTGAATGGAAACCCAGCTCGCGCCGCTCGCCGTGTTGAGCAGGGCGTTAAGAAGAGGCCAGTCGGCCACGGCGTCCGAGCCGTCGCGCATCTTTTCCGTCTCGCGGAACGGCGATGCAACCGAGCCGCAATCGAGATGGTCGCGGCCGATCACGATGGGCGCCTTCAATTCGCCGCGTGCCACAAGATCGTTCATCGCGAGGCCGAACTTTTCGCGCTCGCCATAGCCCAGCCAGCAGATGCGCGAAGGCAGTCCCTGAAATTGCACGCGTTTCTGCGCGAGCTTGATCCAGCGGCAGAGGATTTCATCGTGCGGAAACATCTCGAGGACGAGTTGATCCGTGCGGTATATGTCCGATGCCTCGCCCGAAAGCGCTACCCAGCGGAACGGCCCGCGCCCTTCGCAAAAGAGCGGCCGGATGTACGCGGGCACGAAGCCGGGGAAATCGTACGCGTTCTTCACGCCCTGCTCGAAGGCGAACGTGCGGATGTTGTTGCCATAGTCAAACGTATTCGCGCCGAGCTTTTGCAGCGCGAGCATGCCTTCGACGTGTTTGCCGATAGATTCGAGCGCGCGCTTGCGGTAGCCCACGGGATCGGATTTGCGAAGCTCTGCGGCCTGCGCGACATCAAGCCCTTGCGGAATGTACCCGCCGACGGGGTCGTGCGCGCTCGTCTGATCGGTGAGCAGGTCCGGCACGACTCCGCGCCGCGCAAGCTCGGGAACAACGTCCGCGCAGTTTCCAATCAGCCCAACGGAAGTCGCTTCACGCTTGCGCACCGCATTCTTCAAAATGCGCAGGGCCTCGTCGAGACTGTTCACCATCACGTCGCAATAGCCGGTCTTGACGCGCCGCTTGATGCGCTCGGGATCGACATCGATGCCGAGAAATGCCGCACCGTTCAGCGTTGCTGCAAGCGGCTGCGCCCCGCCCATTCCTCCCATCCCGCCGCTCGCAATCAGCTTTCCCGAAAGGTCGCCCTGCAGATGTTTGCGGTCGGCCGCGGCAAACGTCTCATACGTTCCCTGTAAAATCCCCTGCGAGCCGATGTAGATCCAGCTGCCCGCGGTCATCTGGCCGTACATCATCAGCCCGGCGCGGTCGAGTTCATCGAAATGCTCCCAATCGCTCCAGTGGCCGACCAGGTTCGAATTCGCGATGAGGACGCGCGGAGAATAGGGATGCGTCCGGAAGACGCCGACGGGTTTGCCGGACTGCACGAGGAGCGTTTCGTCGTTCTCCAGCGCGCGGAGCGACGCGACGATGGCGTGGAAGCATTTCCAGTTGCGCGCCGCTTTGCCTCGCCCGCCGTAGATGATCAGCTCTTCCGGCTTCTCGGCAACCTCAGGATCGAGGTTGTTCATCAGCATGCGCAGCGCGCCTTCCTGCTGCCAGCTCTTGCAGGAGATGGACGCGCCGCGCGGCGCGCGCACCGGCTGATACCCGGTCGCCTCATCCACGGTGGGCTTTCCACTCACGCGATCATATTAGTACGGTTCACTTGGAGTGCAAGTGTGCGCCGCGAGACCGGCCCCGATTTGCGCGCCGCGCGGGCGATACGCTAGAGTGACTGCGATGGCTACGGGATACCCCTCCATCCCGAAGTGTTTCCTCGACGCGCTGGACCGCAACGCCAATCGAAGCGCGCAGATGTTTCGTGGCGCGAGCCGATGGGAGTCTGTTCCGGCGAAGGAGATGCTCCGCCGCGTCGCCGGTCTGGCGAAGGCCCTCGTGGCGCTTGGCATCAATCCGGGCGACCGCGTCGCTGTTTTCGCGCCAAACTGCCCCGAATGGCACATCGCGGATTTCGCGATCCAGGGCATCGGCGCCGTCGTCGTGCCGATTTACTTTCGTGAGTCCTGCGACCGGCTCACCTATATCGTGAAAGATTCCGGCGCGCGAATCATGTTCACCGCCGGCGAATCGCAAGCGCGGGAAATCGCCGTATGCCGGCAGAATCTGCCGGAGCTTGAGCATGTGATCTGTGCCGCGCCGCCGGCGGATCTCGGAGGAGAAATCCTGCGCTACGAGACGCTGATCGCCGCCGCGGGCGATGCCGATGTCGCGGAATACCGGCGGCAGTCCGCCGCGGTCACGGGCGATCAACTCGCGACGATCATCTACACGTCGGGCACGACCGGCGAGCCGAAGGGCGTGATGCTCAGCCATTCGAATCTCACCTCGAATGCCCTTGGCTTCAGCACGGACTACGAGATGCGACTTTCCGATCTCGCGCTTTCGCTCCTCCCATTGGCGCATGTCTACGAGCGGACGATTGACTACGGCTACATCTTTCGCGGAGTTCCCATCGCCTACGTGGAACAGCCTGAGTCCGTTGCGCAGGCCCTGGTCGAAGTCCGGCCGACAATCATGGCGGCCGTTCCGCGCTTCTACGAGAAGACCTACGCGAACGTCATCGAGACTGGTCACCTCACCACAGGACTGAAGAGGAAGATTTTCGACTGGGCGATTCGCGTCGCAGCAGAAGCCGCGCCCTGGCGCGCGTATGGCAAGAAGGCCTCGTTGGGAACGAACTTTCGCTGGCGCATCGCCGACCTTCTCGTCTATTCAAAGATTCGGAAAGGAGTCGGCGGCAGGATTCGCAACTTCAGTTCCGGCGGCGCTCCCCTTGCGCCGGAGCTCTGCGAATTCTTCTGGAGCATCGGCTTGCCGGTGTACCAGGGCTATGGGCTCACCGAGACTTCGCCGGTCGTCACATTCAACTCGCCCAGGAGAAACAAGGTCGGGACAGTTGGCTTACCGATTCCCGGCGTAAAGGTGCGCATTGCCGATGATGGGGAAATCCTCGTTAAAGGCGATTGCGTGATGCAAGGCTACTACCGCAAGCCCGATGAAACGCGCGCGTCGCTCACGCCGGACGGCTGGTTCTGTACAGGCGACATCGGCAAGCTCGACGAGGACGGCTTTCTCATCATCACCGACCGAAAGAAGGAGTTGCTGAAGACGGCCGGCGGAAAATTCGTAGCTCCCGCGCCTATCGAAAATCTTCTGAAAACTTCGCCGTATATCTTAAACGCCATGATCATCGGCGACAGGCGCAAGTTCGTCTCCGCGCTTATCGTGCCGAACTTCGTCACGATCGAATCGGCGGGACGCAAGGCGGGGCGCGACTTCGCAACTGCGGCCCAAATGATCTCCGATCCCTGGGTTCGTGATTTGCTCACAGCTGAGATCGAACGCGTTACCGCGTCTCTCGCGCAATACGAGAAGCCCAAGCGGTTCGCTCTTATCGAGCAGGACTTCACGCACAAGGACGGCGAACTTACCTACACGCTCAAGAAAAGGCGGCGCGTCATCGAAGAGCGGTATGCGGATACGATCGAGCGCCTGTATGAGGACGTCGAAGAGCCCAGGCCGCAGAGAACGGCTTAGGCCGGGCCGTGCAGCGGAAAGCAATGGCGAGGTAGAATAGCAGCGGGGATAAACGAATGAACGACCAATTGGTGATTGCAGGGCGCGCCTTCAAGTCGCGACTGATTGTGGGCACGGGGAAGTACCGCAGCTTTCAGGAGATGGCGCGGGCGCACGCCGCGTCCCGCGCGGATCTGGTGACGGTGGCCGTCCGGCGCGTGAACCTAACCGACCGCACCAAAGAATCGCTGCTCGACTACATCGACCGCGAGAAGTTCTCCATCCTGCCGAATACAGCTGGCTGCTACACGGCGGACGAAGCCATCCGCACGGCGCGGCTGGGCCGTGAGGTCGGCCTTTCCGAGTGGGTAAAACTCGAGGTGATCGGCGACGAACAAACGCTTTTTCCTGATACCGAAGCGCTCATTGTGGCAACGAAAACGCTCGTGAAAGAGGGTTTCGTCGTTCTGCCTTACACGAATGATGACCTGATTGCCGCGCGTAAACTGATCGACGCCGGCGCGGCCGCTGTGATGCCGCTCGGCGCTCCCATCGGTTCGGGGATGGGAATCCAGAATGTTGCGAATCTGCGCATCTTGCGCGAGCGGGTCACAGAAGTGCCTTTGATTGTAGACGCGGGCGTCGGAACAGCGTCGGACGCGACAATCGCGATGGAACTGGGCGCCGATGGCGTCCTGATGAATACGGCGATTGCCGGCGCGCAGGACGCCGTCCTTATGGCGGAAGCTATGCGTGACGCAGTCGAGGCCGGAAGAAAAGCGTTTCTCGCCGGGCGCATCGAGAAAAAACTGTACGCTACTGCCTCGAGCCCGCTCACCGGCGTCGTCCGCTGAAAACCCGGCTTACCTTGGACGATTTTTCACTGTGGGGATTGGGCTTGCAGGATCGGCTTGGTCAGAACTAAAATAGTTCTACTATCCTCGGACTCTGCCCGCCGGCACCAGGTATTCCTCCGAAAAAGGAACTGTGAGATGCCGCAGTTCGTCCGATGTGCGCCCTATCGAAAAAGGACGTGCCAGGAAGTATCCACGAGCGCATGGACCAGCACACCGGGCACAAGCGACCCGGTTTTCATCCACGCGTGACCGTAAAATAATCCCGCAATTGTCGCCAGCAGCACGTACTTCCAGTTCGGAAACGGCGCATGCAGGATGTGCGACAGTCCGAAAATGACGGAAGCAACGATCAATCCCGCCCATGAATTCCCGAGCGTCTTTGAGAGCAGGTTCTGGAGCAGCCCGCGAAACAGAAATTCTTCCGGCCATGCAGTGAAAAATAGAATGCCAAGCGCTTCCAGAGGAAGCGACACGCGCATTCGCGCTAGGGTCGGATCAAACGCAATGAAGCCGATGCGCATACCAAGAGGGATTGCAATCGCGGCGTAAATGAGGAAATGCAGCCCGAAGTTCCAGCCAAACCCGCGCCGCCACTCAACTGCGTAGCCCACGCCCTCCAGCCTGCGAAATAGGACGAAGGCCGCGACGCCTGTGCTCATCGCCGTCAAAATCGTGAGTGTGTGAGTCAGAACAGGAGGGTAGGGGAACAGCCGGTACATCCAGCGAAACTCAACGGGCAGCCACAGAAGAAGCACGGCGGCGTAGTCTTCCCAGCGACCGGCCACCTTCCCGGCACTCGTCGCGAGAACCAGCGTCGGCGCCACCGTATACGCCGCGCCCGCGAGCATCATCCGCCAGTCGCCGGAAACAGCGAGCGAATAGATCAGCACGGCGCACAAGGGAACGAGCGGCGCAGCAATGCCCGCGCGCAGCCCGAGCATCCGCTTCGCGCCATCCAAGACACGCGGTGCCGCCAGGAAAAGCACGAAAGCAAATAACGTAGCCGCTACTGCAAGCGCGACTATGAAGGCCCTTCCGTTCAATCCGTGATGGACGCCCTCGAGCGTAGCGGCGGCCACAACGACCGCCCACGTCACGAGCGCAGCCGGAAAGCTCATCTGCCATGATTTGGAACTGGCCGCCATGGAATGATTTTACTGAAGCGAATGCCCGGCAGGTAATGAACTTGATTTGATTTTCCGCGTCAGCGATTCTGTTGTTGCCCACCCGATGGCGGAAACCGTCAAACAGCGCCTGGCCTACATTGACTGGCTGCGCGGCCTCGCCTGCCTGTTGATGTTTCAGACGCATTGCTATGACTCCTGGCTCGGCGGGCCGGCGCGCAACACCGCGTTCTTCCGATGGTCGCAGCTCGGCGGAACGCTGCCGGCGCCGCTCTTCCTTTTTCTCGCTGGAATCTCCTGTGCCATGGTCACAGACCGGTCGCGCCGGAAGGGAATGGGCCGCAACGAGATCGCCGGCGCGACAATTCGCCGCGGCGCGGAAATTTTCGGGCTTGGCCTGCTGTTTCGCGTGCAGGAGTTCGCGCTCGGCCAGCCCGGGGCCCCTTGGACGGATCTGCTCCGCGTGGACGTTCTCAACGTAATTGGTCTTTCGATCGTCCTAGTCGGCGTCCTTTGCTGGTTCGCGCGGACGCGCCTGGGGAATACACTTCTGGCAGGGATCGCCGCTCTCACCGTAGCGCTCGCAACTCCGCCGCTCTGGACGACGTGGCGTCCCCGCTGGCTCCCGTGGTTCCTCGAGTCCTATGTCAACGGCGTGCACACCTTCAACGTGCCGCAGCCCTGGCTCTTTCCGATTTTTCCGTGGACGGCCTTCGCATTCGCCGGCTTGGCTGTGGGGTTCGTCCTCTTCAGCGATTGGTCGGCGAAAAATACTGCCCGCGCGGTGGCTGTGTTAGCCGCTGCCGGATTGGGGTTATTCTTTCTATCCTCTTGGCTGGATGCACGCCCCGTCCAGCTCTATGCGGTGTACGACTACTGGCACACGAGTCCCAACTTCTTTCTCGCCCGTGTCGGAGTCCTGCTAGGGCTTACATGCCTTGGCTACGCATGGTGTCGCTGGGGTCTGGGTGAATGGGGTTTCAGTCCCCTCATCCAAATGGGCAAGACTTCCTTGCTGGTCTACTGGGTGCATATCGAATTCGTTTACGGACGCTTCTCGATTCTGACCAAGCGCGCGCAGACGATTCCCATGGCCACGCTCGGGCTCGGCGTGATTTTCACGGCGATGGTGCTGCTCTCGCTTGCGCGAACTCGCTGGAAGGGCCAGGGGAGCGAGATATTCGGCCGTCTCCGGCGCGCGTTGCGCCCCGCCGCGGCATCCTAAGGCTTTTTGGTGGGATCGACTTGTTGGGAAGGCGCCGCAGGCGAATCGCTCTGCTTCGGCTGCGTCTTGAAGATGTACTCCCCCGGCCGCGCCAGGCCCATTTCCTCGCGCGCGATTCGCTCGATCGTCGCGGGATCGTTCTTGAGCGCCTTCACGCGCTCCTCCAGCTGCCGGTTTTCCTCGTTGATCTGATCGATTTCCTTCTGCACGCGCGCGGCCTCCTGCTGCGAACGCCGCATGGCCAGCACGCCGTGCGTCCCGAAAATGTCCTGCACGATCAAAAGAACAAGCGCCGCGAGAAGGAAGTAGTTCAAGTTGCGCCGCAGAAAGTCGCGCATCTGCTCGACAAATCCGATCGCGCGATCGTTCGTCTGTCCGCTCATTGTGTTATCCAGGCGCGCGCATCTTCCGCGAGCTTCTTCGACGCCGCAAGAGTTTCCGCCTCCGTGTAGATGCGCACGACAGGTTCCGTGCCCGACGGACGCATCAGCACCCACTCGCCGTTCGAAAAAATCAGCTTCAGCCCATCCGTGCGATTCGTTTCAACAACGCGCCGCCAGGCAAACTCTTTGAACTTTCCTTTTAGCCGTGCCGGCAGCTTCGCTTGCACATCCTCGGCCAGATGGAGGTTCATGCGCACGGGCCAGAATTCACGCCCGACTCGCCGAAAGAGATCGCGAAGCTGCTCCGCGAGCGACGCCTGCCGCGCCGCGATCATTTCCGCGGTCAGAAGGCATGCGAGGATGCCGTCCTTTTCCGGAAGATGCCCGCGGATCGTCATGCCGGAGCTTTCCTCTCCTCCCAGCGCAATTTTGTCCCTTCGCAGGAACGGCCCCACATATTTGAAGCCGACCGGCGTCTCATACACCTTCACCTTGTGGAGCTTTGCGACCGCGTCCATGAGATGCGTTGTCGCCACGCTCCGGGAAGCGCCGAGTTTTGCGCCGCGCGTTTCCAGCAAATAGTCGAATGCCAGCGCGAGGATGTGGTTCGGCGAGACGTATAAACCGTCGCGGTCCACGATGCCGAAGCGGTCCGCGTCGCCGTCTGTAGCAAGCCCGGCAAGCGCCCTCTTTTCCGTGACGGCCGCCTTGAGCGCGGAGACATTCTCATCGGAAGGATCCGGCCCCGCTCCTTCAAAGAGGACATCGCGCGCGGTGCGGATCGCCGTGACGGGCACGCCGGTCTCGCCGAGGATTCGGTCGAGCCATCCCGCCCCGCACCCATGAACGGCGTCGCAGACAAATCCCGCTTTCGCCTTCCGAATTACTTCGAACTTGATGACGCGGCGAAGCTGCTCGAAGTACGGCTCGCGCGGTTCGATCCCTTCGAAGTCGTCTTCGATTTCGTGGGGAGGGTTTGGCTCATCCTTGATTTTGGCAGCGCGCCTTTCGATGTCGTGCGTCACTTCCGGCGGCGCCGGGCCCGCATCCGGGCCGGAAAACTTCAAGCCGTTGTACTGCGCCGGATTATGGCTGGCTGTGATGTTGATTCCGCCGTCGAGCTTGCCGTACAGGATGGCATGGGCAACCGCGGGCGTCGGTGTTGCGCCGCGGCTCAGCAAGACGCGGCAGCCGTGCGACCGAAGCACGTACGCGGCTGCAAGTGCGAACTCCTCCGAAAAGAACCGCGTATCGTGGGCCACGATCAGCACGGGAGACTTCTTGCGGGCGAGCACATGCGCGGCGATCGCGGCAGACGCCCGACGGACTCCGGCGAACGTGAAATCGTCGGCAATGACGCCACGCCAACCGGAGGTCCCGAAATGGATCGCTTGGTTCGTCACGGGGCGCTATTGTATCTTGGCGCGCGAATCGCGCGCATCGGGGAATCAGTCGGCAGCGAATCTCAAGAGTAAAGGCAGCAGATGACGGACAAGATCGTCGTCCTGACCACATGTGGGTCACAAAAGGAGGCGCAGCGCATCGCGCGCGCCCTTGTGGAGAGCAGGCTCGCCGCGTGCGCGAACGTCCTCCGGTCGCCCGTCCAGGCAATCTACCGCTGGAAGGGGCAAGTCGAATCCGCGAAGGAGTTCATGCTGATCATCAAGACATCCCGCACAAGATTTCGCGCGCTCGAGAAGAAGATCCGGCAAATGCACAGTTACAACGTCCCTGAAATCATCGCCGTACCGATTGCATCCGGTTCGCGCGACTACCTCAAATGGCTCGCCGATTCCGTCCGACCCGCCCGGAAGTGACGAATTCCCGTCTCTGCATCGCACTTTATGTGATGACTAGGACCATCTCTGCGTTCTCTGCGCCTCTGCGGTGAATCTTCCGGGCTATTTGGAGTTCTTGCGAGTAGCGGATGGCTCCTTAAGATTCCCCCAAAGGCTCACCGCAGGCAGCTTGAGTCACTGCCCGCAACTGTTCCACCTTGAAAGCCGTTTCGGAATTGAGTACAAGGGAAGTAGTCTCGCGATGAAAAGACTTTCCCACTGGCGCTTAATCGTCCGGGGCTGCGCGGCGATCTTGGCTGCCAGTCTGCTCTGCCCAGCGATCCGCCCTGCACAAACGGAGACGCAAAATCCTCCCTCCGCCTCTTCGGGTCAGGATCAATCGGACACCAAAGAAAAGAAGGAAACCAAGTCGTCAGGCTCGGCCACGACAAGGCTCAAGATCCGGGTGACGGGAAATACCGACAAGCCTGTCAGCAACGCGAGCGTCTACGTCCGCTTCTACACTCCGGGCGGCTTCTTGCGCCACGACAAGCTCGTGGAAATGAACTTCAAGACGAACTTGGACGGCTCGGTGAAGGTTCCCGAATTGCCGCAGGGCAAGATTCTCATTCAAGTGATTGCGAATGGCTGGCATACGTATGGCAAGTGGTACGATGTCGAGACCGAGGAACAATCCATCACCGTGAAGCTCGAGCCGCCGCCGCACTGGTACTAGGGAATTTCTTCGCGAACCCTTTCTGTATCGGAATCATTCAGCGCAAACAATTCTTCTCCTGAAGCAAACTCGCCGCGAGCCATTGTCTTGAACACGGAAAATCTTCTTGACGCGCTTGTTTGCACAAAAAATTGTGCAAAGAGGACTAAGCCTTGCAATCTCGCGCGGTTTTGATTTCCGCATGGCCCTTTTCCACACGGTTTTCAACAGAACTGTTGAAAACTTT
>Ga0187772_10001165_pt1 | contig 12283 bp, 9 predicted proteins | sample 0116_SJ02_MP15_2_FD_133137 | JGI IMG/M metagenome (GOLD analysis project Ga0187772, IMG submission 133137) | Tropical peat soil microbial communities from peatlands in Department of Meta, Colombia - 0116_SJ02_MP15_20_MG | ecosystem: Environmental > Terrestrial > Soil > Wetlands > Peat | place... | reverse complement strand
TCGCGAGGCCGGCCGGGTCGGCGCTCGCGAGCGTGAGCGTCAACAGGATCGGCGCGGCCGAAGGTATGGGCGTCGCCGCGACCCCGGCGGGCACGGCGACGGCATCGGTGACGAGCGCCGGAGGACCGACCGGGGCCGTCGTCGGACCCTCCGCCGTCGCGCTCGGGGCGGCGGACACGAATCCCATGGATCCGAGCACGGCGAGCGCGCCGATCGCGATGGAGAGGGCGGCGAGAGGAGAGGCCATCCGCCGGTACGAACGAAGGCACCCCTATTAGACTCAACCCGGGGGCGGGCCGCGCGGCAACCCTTTTCCCCGTCCCGAGTTCCCGGCCGCAATGGCCCCGGCGCCCTCGGAGTCCCACCCTCCGTGCGTCTTTTGCGACATCATCGCGGGAGAGGCCCCGGCGCATGTGATCCTCGAGACCCGGGACGCGATCGCGTTCCTTGACATCTTTCCGTTCACCCGCGGGCACCTCCTCGTGGTGCCGAAGCACCACGGCGCGCGGCTGACCGACCTGAGCCGGGAGGAGAGGGCCGGCCTCATCGACGCGCTCCACGAGGTGATCCGTCGCGTCGACCGGATCGCCACCGACTACAACGTGGCGCTCAACGCGGGGGCGCGAGCCGGACAGGTCGTCTTCCACGTGCACTTCCACGTGATCCCGCGTTACGGCGAGGCGAACCCGTTCAACCCGCGCGTGCGCCGGCCGCTCGACGGGGTCGAGGCGAAGCGCCTTGTGGCCGAGTTGACTGCCCCTTAGGCGGCGGATGACCGAAGTCGCCCGGCCGCCGGCGGTCGCCGGTCAGTTCTACGAGGGAGAGGGCTCGACGCTCGCCCACCAGCTGGAAGCCTGCTTTCTCTCCCCCCGAGGCCCGGGGGAGCTCCCCGCTCGTCGGCGTTCCGCCTCCCGGACGATCCGCGCCGCGATCGTCCCGCACGCCGGTTACGAGTTCTCCGGTCCCATCGCGGCGCTCGCGTACGCGCGCATCGCCGCGGAGCCGCCGCCGGCGACCGTGCTCGTGCTCGGCGTCGATCATCAGGGAGCGGGGCTCGGCCCGGCGCTCTCGGATCACCCGTGGCGTACTCCGCTCGGACCCACGGCGATCGACCACGAACTCGTGCGAGCCCTCGCCCGCCCGCCGATCGCCGTCGACGAACCGGCCCACGCCTTCGAGCACTCGATCGAGGTCCAGCTCCCGTTCCTCGAGTACGTCCTTCCCCGGCCGCGGTTCGTTCCACTCCAGGTCCCCTTCGCCCCGTTCGAGGATCTCCAACGCGTCGCGGACGTGGTCCGCTCGGCCATCGAGGGCCGGGACGTGCTCCTCATCGCCTCCACCGATTTCTCGCACTACGTCCCGGCAGCGACCGCGGACCGCCTCGACCATCTCGCGATCGACGCGATCCTGGCCCGGGACCCCCGCCGGCTCTACGATACGGTCGAGAAGCACCGGATCACGATGTGCGGGATCGCGCCGACCACCGTCCTGCTGGCGATCCTGCGCCAGGAGCCGCTCACGGCGGAGCTCTTGCGGTGGGGGCATTCGGGGGAGGCCGTTCGGATGCGCGACGTCGTCGGCTACGCGTCGCTCCTCCTCGAACGGGCGCCCTCGGGCGCGACCGCCGCTTAAATAGGGAAGCCGGCTCCGCGCGGCCGTCGCGCATGATCCTGTCGGACGCGAAGATCCGCGAAGAGCTCCGACGGGGTCGACTGGTCATCCGGCCCTTTCGCTCCGAGTGCCTCGGGACGAATTCGTACGACGTCCACCTCGGCCCGTACCTCGCGGTGTACTCGACGGCCGGACTCGACGCGAGGCTCGCGAACCCGGTGAAGGAGTTCCGGATCCCGAAGGAGGGGTTCGTCCTCGTACCGGGCCAGCTCTACCTCGGGGTCACGGAGGAGTACACCGAGACCCACGGGTTCGTCCCGTTTCTGGAGGGGAAGTCGAGCGTCGGGCGGCTCGGCATCGACATCCACTCGACCGCCGGAAAGGGCGACGAGGGCTTCTGCAACTACTGGACCCTCGAGATGAGCGTGAAGCTCCCGGTCCGGATCTACGCGGGGATGCCGGTCGGCCAGCTGATCTACTTCGAGATCTCCGGACCGGTACGCCGCAGCTACTCGGCGAAGCGGACCGCGAAGTACCGGAAGGTCTCGGCCCATCCCACGCCGTCCCGGATGTACCTGAACTTCCCGAAGGCCCGGCCGACGCGCCCGCGCCGGGCGGCACGCGCGAAGTAGGGTGACGTCACGCCCCGCCCCGTGGCCGCCCGCAGGGCGGGGCCGGATCCCGCTAGCTCGACGGTCTCGGCTCGCCGGGCCGAGTGAGGTAAAAGGCCGGCCGACCCGGTCGCGCGCGCTCGCGGCGGCCGAGGGGGTCGACCGAGCCTCCCTCGGCCTCGGGGTGGACCGAGATCGATCGGAACCCGAAGCGACGCGCGAGGTACCCCTCCGCCGCTCGAAGGGTTCCCACCTCGTCCACCGCTCGCGCAGGGGTTCTCGGCTCGGACCTCAGGAGCGGCGCGACCCGCTGGACATACTTCGGGATCTCGGCGCGGTGCGCGGCGAGTTCCGGATGCCCCGCGGCGCGCTCCATGAGATCCTTCAGGTTCGCGGAGTCGCCCCGGTCGACGGCCTCGCGCAGCCACCGCTCGATGACCGTTTTCCACGGGCCGGCAACGAAGAACACCGCGGCGTCGGGCACGGGCTCGCCACGGTCGGTCGCGGGCCGCATCACGGCGCGGAGGTCCTCCTCGACCCGCCCGAGGAACTCCTCGCGGGCCTCGGCATCGAGCGACCGGGGGAATTCCTCCGGATTCGGCATCGGTTCCAGCGCGACGAGCCCGGAGAACCGGCCCTCCCCCAGCTCCTCGGCGAGATGGGGGGTGATCGGGGAGAGCAGGCGGATCCAGGCGCGTCCGACCTCGTCGGTCGCGCGCCCGGGCGCGCCGCCGCGGGCATAGTACCGCTTGAGCGTCGCCGGGATCTCGACGTAGACCGATTCGGCGGCGGTGCGGAGGTCCGTCGCATCGAACGCGGCGCGGATCGTCCCCATGATCCGGTGCATCTCGGAGCGGAGCCAGGCCTCGAGCTCGCTCGGGCCGTCTCCGTCGGATCGGGTCCCCCGCACGAGCCGCTCCACCTCCTCGAGGCGGATCGCGGCGACGTCGACCCCGTCCTCGTCCCATTCGACGTCCTGGGACGGCGAGGCGACCGCGACGTAGAACAGCCGCAGGGGATCCGGACCCCACCGGGCGAGCGCCTGGTCGATCGAGGGGATTCGGCCTCCTTTCGCCGAGACCTCCTTCTTGGAGAGCTTGCCTCCACTCGCTCCGGTGATCCACCCGTTGACGTAGATCCCTCGCGGTCGCGCCTCGGGCGGGAGGAGCCGGGCGTGCGTGTAGAGAAAGACCGGGAAGTGCACGCGCTTGTGTTCCTTGCCCCCGATGTTGTAGTCGAGCGGGTACCAGTACCGGAACTCCGCACGTACCTCCTCGAGGAGCATCGGGTCGACCGACGGCTCGCCCGTTCCCTGCCCCCGGAAAACGTAGTCGAAGAACGCATCCGTGAGGTCCGAGAGCTTCAGTCGGCCGTCGGCCACGAACCGGCGGACGATGAAGTAGGCCATGTACAGGGTCGAGTCCGCGATCGGCTCGATCGTCCACTCTGGATCGAAGGGGAACGGCGTTCCGAGCCAGCGGCCCCGGCGGGCGCAGGGCCGGTCCTGGAACCAGTCGATGATCCCCGGGAGCTCGCGTCGGTACTCGGGGGGCCACGTGACGAGGTCCCGAACGACCTCGAGCGTCTCCCGCTTCCACGCGGGGTCGCTGTACTGGAGGAACCACTGGTCCGGCACGCGCCGGATGACGACCTCGTGACCGTTCCGGCACACCACCGCTTTCGAGAACTCCTGGAGCTCGAAGCTCCCCCCGCGCTCCGCGAGGTCGGCCGCCACCTTCGTCCGCGCGTCGCGCACGGGAACTCCGGCGAGGGCCGGCACCGTCATCCGGCCCCGGACGAACTCGAGCCGGTAGAGCCGTTCGGTCGCCTCGTCGACCGCGCGCCGATCGGCCAAGGAGCGGGCGCCGGTGGCCTGGAGGGCCCGTTCGGCCGGAGTTCCTTGGCCCGCGAGGAGCGCCTCCTCGGAGGCGGAGAGCGCCGGACCGCTCGGGAGCTCGAGGAGCACCGGGGCGGGGCCGATCTTCGAGCGCTCCGCTTCGGGCAGGTCGAGGAGCGCAGCGGCGTCGGCGGGCGCGTGCGCCGGGACGGACATCACGACCCCCGTCCCGGTCGAGGGGTCGACGAGCCGGCTAAAAAGGATGGGCACCGGGACGCCGCGAAGCGGGACGGTCACGGTCCGACCGATCAGCTGCGCCACCGGCTCCGGGTGCCCCAGCCGGCCGCCGTGCTGCTCCACGAGCCGCTCGCCTCCGGGCCGGGCGACCAGGTAGGTCTCGGCGCCGTGATGCCAGACGACGAGCTCGCCTTCCGGCGGGAGCCACAGGTTCGTCACGCCGTACACCGTCTCGGGGCGCAGGGTCGCGGCGAGCAGGATCCGTCCGTCCTCCAGCCGGAACGGAACGGTGACGAACCGCACGACCTCGGCGTCGCCCCCGCTCGACAGATCGGTCTCCGACGGGTCGACCGCGACCGGGCCGCACACCGGGCAGACCGGGGAGAAGTACGTCGCCTGCACGAGCGCGCCGGCGGCGCGCAGCGCGCGGAACTGCCAGCGAATGAACGCCCGGTAGTCGTCGTCGACCGTCGTGAGGAACGTCCGGTCATCGACCAGCGCCCCCAGTCGATGGATCTCGCGGAGGTAGTCCCGGCCGAGGTACCGGGCCGCATACTCCGGGTCCTCGAGCCGGCGGCGCTCCTCCGGCGGGAGCCCGAGCTCGTCGAGCGTCTCGGTGGTCGAGGGGTCCCCGTCCTTCACCTTTTGCGCCCACGTCACGGCCGGGAGGCCGGAGGCGTGGATGCCGAAGGGAAAGAGGACCTGCTCGCCGATCATGCGGTGGTACCGGTGCAGGGCATCGGCGTAGGCGAACGAACGCAGGTGCCCGACGTGGAGAAACCCGCTCGTGCCGGGGTAGGCGATGAGCGCGTAGAACTTTCGGCGCTCCGGCCGGCGCTCGGCCGAGTGGAGGCCCGCGCGCCGCCACATTTCCTGCCAGTGCGACGCGCGGGCCGGCTCCATCCGGCGCATCACACGGGCGGCCGTATTTGAGCCGTGCTCGAGGGGCGGCGGGGGGCTCCGAAGCCCCTTTAGGTCCGTGGCCGACTCCGGACGGCGTGCGGATCATCGAGATCTTCCACTCGCTCCAGGGCGAGGGACCGCTCACGGGCGTCCGGACGACGTTCGTCCGGACGGCGCGATGCAACCTCCGCTGCGCGTGGTGCGACACCACGTACTCGTTCGGCGCGGGCCGCGAACGCTCGATCACGTCGATCGTGCGCGAGATCGCGCGGCACCGGACCCGGTTCGTCTGCCTCACCGGCGGTGAACCGCTCCTCCAGCACGAGTCCCTCGAGCTCGTCCGGTCGCTGTCGGAGCGCGGGCTCACCACGGTGATCGAGACGGGGGGATCGCTCGACGTGGGTCCCTACCTGGGGGTCCCCCGGGTGATCCTGAGCGTCGATGTGAAATGCCCTTCGTCCCGGATGCAGGCACGCAACCGCTGGGAGAACCTGCCGCTCCTGAGGGACGAGGACGTCCTCAAGTTCGTCGTCCAGGACCGGGCGGACTACGCGTACGCGAAGCGCGTCCTAAGGAAGTACCGCGGTCCCGCGACGATCGTCCTCCAGCCGGTATGGGGGTCCGACGCGGGCCGGCTCGCGGACTGGGTGATCGAGGACCGGCTCGACGTGCGCGTGATGCTGCAGGCGCACAAGCTGCTCTGGGGCGACGTCCCCGGCCGATGAGCCGGCGGCCCGCGGGCATAGCCTAAAGAGGGTCGTATGGCCGTGCGACCCTCCGAGCCATGGGCCCCGCGGCGGCGCCGAACCATCGGATTCCGCGGGCCTACGAGTCTCCGTTCGGCAAGGCGAAGGGGATGGTGTTTCCCCGCGTCGTGATCGTCGGTCACGGGGTCCTGAACGAGCTCGCCGACACGTGCCACCAGTTCGATTTTCCGAACCGAGGGGTCGTCATCACCGGCCCCCGGACCGCGGAGCTCGCGGGATACCGCGCCGCCACGATCCTCCACTCGAACGGGTTCGAGGTGACGACAATCATCGCGAAGGAGGCCACCGAGGCGGAGGTCGACCGGGTCGCGAACGAGACCCGGAGCGCCGGGGCCCGGTTCCTCGTCGGCGTCGGCGGGGGATCGAAGATCGACATCACGAAGGTCGTTGCCTCGCGCCTCCGCATCCCGTTCGTGAGCCTCCCGACCTCGGCCGCGCACGACGGGATCTCGTCCCCCCGGGCGTCGCTCCACGGCGCGGAGACCGCCGCGAGCATCGAGGCGGCGGTCCCGATCGGCGTCGTCGCCGACACCGAGCTGATCGTCCAGGCGCCGTTCCGACTCCTCGCGTCGGGGTGCGCGGACGTGATCTCGAACGTCACCGCGGTCCTCGACTGGCGGCTCGCGGTGCGGCTGCGCAACGAGGAGTACTCGAGCACGGCGGCGACGCTCAGCGAGTACGCCGCCCAGGAGATCATGGACCACGCCTCCGCGATCAAGCCCAATCTCGAGGAGTCCGTGTGGATCGCGATTCGGCCGATCCTGGTCGCGGGGATCGCGATGAGCGTCGCCGGCTCGTCCCGCCCCTGCTCGGGGTCGGAGCACCTGTTCAGCCACGCGCTCGACCGGGTCTCGCGTCAGCCGAGCCTCCACGGCGAGCAATGCGGCGTCGGGGCGATCATGATGATGTACCTGCACGGCGGCGACTGGCGCCGGCTCAAGACCGCCCTCATGACGATCGGTTCGCCCACGACCGCACGGGAGCTCGGGGTGTCGAACGACGAGATCGTCCGCGCGCTGATGCTCGCGCACTCGCTGCGGCCGGACCGCTATACGATCTTGGGCGACAACGGCCTCACCCGTGAGGCAGCGGAACGCCTCGCGAGCACCACGGGCGTCGCGGAGTGACCATGGCGGAGATCACGCTGCTCGCGAAATCCGAGGCCCACGAGGGGTTCGAGTTCGTCTACCAGGGCGGGGCGCCGATCTGCCGGACCTGCCCGTATCGCCATGCGTGTCTCACCCTCGATCCCGGCCGCCGCTACGCCGTCACGAAGGTCCGCACGGTCTCGCACCCGTGCGCCCTCCAGGAGTCCGAGGCGAAGGTCGTCGAGGTGCGGGCCGTTCCCCGCCCCCTCGTCGTCGACGCGCGGAGCGCGATACCGGGGAGCTCGGTCGAGGTCAGCCGGTACCCCTGCCGGCGGCTCGACTGCCCGAACTGGTGGATCTGCGCCGGCCCATCGCTGCCCGCGAAGCAGCGCTTCCGCGTCGAACGCGCCGACGCCGACCTCGCCGAATGCCGGATCGGGCGAACGTTGAAACGCGTCGACGCGGTCTAGGGGGCATGCGGGGCTGTGGGGTAGCTACGGGCGCGAGGCGGCATCCTCCGTCCGCTCTACTGGTCCATCCTTCGGGCTTTGGGAGCCCGGGACCCCGATTCAAATTCGGGCAGCCCCATGGCGTCCCTGTCGCCCTAGGACCCGGGTCTCGCGGAACCCTCCCGTCGGACGGCGACACTCTCCGCATCGTACCGTGGCCCGCGAGCGAGCCCTCGCCGAAACGGGACCATCTCGCGATTTTGTAAGGGGTTAATAGCGGTCCCACCGTGAGGGCCGCCGGAGCGATCCGCATGGCACACGAGGGAGCTAGGCCCGGACGGCACTCGACCCGACTTGGTCTCGGACTCATCTCAGCGCTGTTGGTCGCGCTGATCGGCCTCAGTGGGAGCGTGGCCGCGGCGGCGACCGGGGGCCCGCACGCGTCCACGGGCGTGGGTCCCCTCTGGCTGAACCTTCCCGAGAATCTCGCCCCGTCCTACCGGTACGGTATTGCCTTCGCCTACGACAACACGTCCCACGAGGCCGTCCTCTTCGGTGGCGCGTTCACTCCCTCGGTGGGCGGCGACATCCCGTTCGGGGACACGTGGACGTTCAAGAACGGCGTCTGGACGAACATCACCGCGAAACTGTCGGTGGCCCCGTCCGCCCGGGTGGGGGCCACCCTCACCTACGACGCGGCGGACGGCTATCTCGTCCTCTTCGGCGGACTCGGGGGCGTCAACGGACAGTACGTTCTCAGCGATACCTGGAAGTTCCAGAACAATCACTGGACCAACATCACCGCGGCGCACGGTCCATCGGCCCGGAGCGACTCGGGAATGACCTACGATTCCGCGACGAACGAGGTCCTCCTCTTCGGGGGATGCCTCAACACCGCCTGCAGCGTAGGGGGTCACGATCTCTGGAGCTTCCACCAGGGGAAGTGGTCCAAGGTCGTCCTCACCGGCAGCGTGCCGGCCGGGCGGGCCGACGCGTCGTTCGCGTTCGATCCTGCCCTGAACGCGACCGTTCTCTTCGGTGGCTGGACGACCGCGGCCCGGTACTCCGACACCTGGGAGTTCGTGAACGGCGCGTGGACGAAGGTGCACGGGAGCGTACACCCCTCACCGCGGCTGGCCGCGACCATGGCGTACGATCCGGCGATCAACGCGCTCGTGCTGTTCGGGGGAAAGTACCTCGGTCACTTCTATAGCGACACCTGGGAGTTCCGCGCGGGGGCGTGGACGAACGTCTCCTCGAAGCTCCCCGGCGCGCCGTACGACCGGGGCTACGAGATGATGACCTACGATCCCCTCATGGGCATGGGCTCGATCGTCATGTTCGGGGGCCAGACCTGGTTCCCGGGAACGCTCGACGATACCTGGCTGTTCACGACGCTCGGGCCGTAGGTGCGGGCGGGGTCGTGCCGAACCCCTTCCGGCCCACGAAGGGCCTCAGCCGGGATTCCTCGTCTTTCCACAGGCGCGATCGCCGCTCGAGGTACGTGATCTCATCGTCCGTCAGGAGAAGGCACGGAGGCGGCCCCGCCCAGCCGAGGCGACGGTGGCGTTCCTCGAGCAGAGAGCGCAGGGTCTCCTCGCGCAGGATGAGGTAGTTGTTCCGCTCGAATCGGAAAGGTCGGAGCGGAGAGAACCGCGCGCGGATCGCCGCGAGGGAGAAGAAGAGTCGGTAGGCGAACCGGCGACCGGCGGGCTTCCGGGCATTGAACGCCATCAGGTCGGCGACCGTGTAGTTGTCCCCGATGATCTGATCCCGCACCACGACGGACATCCGGCGCCACCGACCGATCCGGGAGCCCCGGACGTAACGCATCTGCCGCTCGACGGAGCCGAGCGGGCGCGACTGCGACTCGGCGACCGCGGTCGGATACGCGATGAGCCCGAACCGGGAGATGACCCGGGCGTAGAGGTCGATGTCCTCTCCGCCCACGAGGTCGCGCCAGCCGCCGACCTCGATCACGGTCGTGCGCCGGAGCGCGCAGATCTCGGAGAACAGCATCGCTTCCGACCCCAGGGCGACGTACCGGCCGAGGAGCTCGGCGTAGATCGGCGCGTAGACGAGGCTCGTGTCGAACGGCACGATCACGGCGCCCCGGCTCGCCTCGAAGGCGCGGCGGCGGCCGTAACCGCGGTTCCGCTCCCCATGTAGGACGAGGCGCAGCCGAGGGTCCCCTCGGGCCCGCTCCTCGAGGAGGGATCGGGCGCCGTCGGTGCTCGGACCTTCCGCGACGACGACCTCGAACGGGCGCCCGATCGCCGCCCCGAGGGCGAAGACCGAATCGAGGGACGAACCGAGCCGGTCCCGGGTGTTCAGGTTCGTCGCGCAGAACGACACCTCGGGATCCTCGGCCATCCGCAGAAGGTGGCCGCCGGCCCGAAATCAAGTTGGCGGTCCGTCGGCGCCGGCCGCAAGCCCGGGCACCCAGCGGGCGTCGCCGGGCTGTACGTACTCCATTACGAATCCGCACTAATGCGCATCTTGAAATAGTATGCTCGCCGAGGTACCCCCGAACCCAGTACGCTCCCCCCCTGGGGGTGGATATTGTGACCGGCCGCAGTCCGCGGAAGACGACCCTAGGGTCGATCGCACTTGTCGTGGTCCTGGCTGCGCTCACGGCGAACTGCGTGGGGGTTCCGGGCGCTCTCGCGAACGTTCGGTCGATCTCGGCCGCGCTCGTCTCGAGCGGTGTCCCACCGGGGGTGGGCGGGACCCACCCGTCGCCCTACTCCACATCAGCGTCCTCGACCGGGGAGGCTTCGGGCGACCAGCCGCAGGAGATCTCCGCGACCACGGGCTGGGGCGGGATCGACTATCGGTCGGCCTGCGCCGGATGCGTTCTTCCCGATCCCCAGATCGCGATGGGGATGGGGTACGTGGTCGAGCTCACGAACGGGACCGAACGGATATGGCTCACGAACGGCACCGAGGTCGAGAACCAGAGCCTCGATACCCTGTTCAATGCGGGCCGCGACGTGCTCGCGAGCCCTCAGGTCGCGTTCGACCCCGAATCCCTGCGGTTCTTCGTCTCGGCGGACGATCTCAACGATCGCCAGGTTCTCCTGGGAGCGAGCTCGACGAGCGACCCCACGGGGAGCTGGGATCTCCAGAGCTTCGGTCTCGGCGGCGGCGCGAGTCCGGGCGGATCCTGGTTGGGGGTCGACCGGACCCAGGTGGTGGTGTCGGTGAACGTCGTCGGGCCGTCGGGCGGGTTCGAGGGCGCGGGGGTGTGGGTCGCGAACAAGACCAGTCTCGTGGACGGGGGCAGTCCGGCCGTCGCCGCAGTGCTCCCGCCCGATCCCGCGGCCAGCGACCTCCTCCCCGCGACGGCGCTCAGCGACACGACGACCCTCTACCTCCTTGACGATCACTCGGGGCCCTTCGCCAACCTCAGCCTGTACGCCATCTCGGGGGCCCCGCCGGGATCGACGAACCTGTCGGGTCCCTGGAACTTCTCCACGTCCATCGTCCCGCCGCCGAACGCGACCGAGGCGGGCACCACCGACCTGCTCGGGACCGGGTCCGGCGCGATCGAGAGCGCCGTGTGGCGCGACGGGACCCTCTGGGCCGCGTCGACCGGGGCCTGCGTGCCCTCGGGAGACGCCGAGATGCGCTCCTGCCTTCACCTGTGGAAGCTCGAGACCGCTTCGGACACCCTGGATCAGGACTTCCTCTGGAGCTCGGGCGCCGGGACCTACGACTTCTCGCCCGCCGTGTCGATGACGCAGCGGGGCGATCTCGCGGTCGTGTTCGGGGAAGCGTCGGGTAGCCTCGATCCGTCGATCGAAGTGACGGGCCAGGCGATCAACGACGCCTCGGGCACCCTCGAAGCACCCATCGTGATCCACAACGGGACCGCCCCGGTCGACCCGATATCGGGCTGCCCGAACGACGTCTGCCCGTTCGGGACCGACTTCTCGATCGCGTTCAATCCCCTGTCGGCCTGCCACTTCTTCACGGTCGGCGAGCTCGGAGCCCGGAACAACACGACGGCCGACTGGCGCACCTGGATCAATCAGGTCACGGTGCTCCGGAGCTTCCCCGTGACCCTCAACGAGACCGGACTTCCCGCCGGGGTCGAGTGGTCGGTCACGGTGAACGGGGTGGTGGCGACCTCGACCAACGCGTCCCTCGAGATCTACGAGCCGAACGGTTCGTTTACGTTCGTGGCGCAGTCGCCCATCGCGGGGGGACCGGGGACCCGGTACCTGCCCGATCCGGCGTCGGGGTCGTTCGAGGTGAACGCGACGTCGGTCGTCCTCGACCTGCGCTACGTGCGCCAGTACGCCGTCGCGACGTCGGAAAGCCCGCCCGGGGCCGGTGCCGTGTTCCCCGCCGGGGGCTGGTTCTTCGCCAACTCCACCGTCTCCTTGAGCGCCCTCGCCGGCCCGGGATACCGGTTCGTGAGCTGGGCGGGCACCGGGACGGGCTCCATCAGCGGCGGCGAGAACCCCGCGAACCTGACGGTGAGCGCACCGATCAACGAGACCGCGGAGTTCTGGGCCTCGGTAACCTACGCGGTGACCTTCACCGAGACTGGGCTGCCCAGCGGGTCCAACTGGACGGTCACGGTGGACGGGGTCTCCAACGGCTCGTCGGGCCCGAGCGTCGGATTCTACGAACCGAACGGGAGCTACACGTTCACGGTGTCCACCCCGATCCCCGGCGCGCCCGAGATCCAGTACACCGCCGGCCCCAGCTCGGGGTCGTTCGACCTCTCGGGAGGCGCCCCGAGTCTCGTCATCGCCTACCAGCCCGAGTT
>Ga0187772_10001164_pt1 | contig 12287 bp, 15 predicted proteins | sample 0116_SJ02_MP15_2_FD_133137 | JGI IMG/M metagenome (GOLD analysis project Ga0187772, IMG submission 133137) | Tropical peat soil microbial communities from peatlands in Department of Meta, Colombia - 0116_SJ02_MP15_20_MG | ecosystem: Environmental > Terrestrial > Soil > Wetlands > Peat | place... | reverse complement strand
GTCGCCTGCCACGTAGACACCCGGTATGTTCGTCTCCATCCTCCCGTTTATCCTGATCTCCCTCCCTTCTATTTCGAGTCCCCAATTCTTGATTGGGCCAAGGTCCGCCCGGAACCCTATGTTGACTAGAATCGCGTCGACGTCGATGGTCGTCTCGGCTTGGGTTCTGTTGTCGAAAATCACCGCCTGCGAGAGCTTTACCCCGTCGCCAATCACTCGCTTGACCTCGTAGAACAGCTTCATTTCAACGTTCGACTTCATGAGCTCTGTTACGCTTCCCTCATGGGCTCTGAAGACATCCCTTCTGTGAACGAGCGTTATCTTTTTCGCGATGTCCTTGATGTTGAGCGCCCAGTCGACCGCCGAATCTCCTCCCCCGACTATGAGAAGGTTCTTGTCCTTGAAGATGGACTTGTCCTTTACGAAGTAATAGACTCCCTTGTTTTCGAAGTCGGCCGCGCCTTGGGCTTCGAGTTTATTCGGCGTGAAAGCGCCCACTCCAGCCGCGATCAGGACGGCCTTGCTGTAGTGTTTTGCCCCCCTATCGGTTCCCAACTCGATGACTCCATCGGTCCTTTGCAGTGTTGTCACGCGCTCTCCGAACACCACTGTGGGATTGTACTGAAGCGCCTGTTCTACTAGGTTCTTAACAAGGTCCTTTGCCAGTATTTTAGAAAATCCCGGGACGTCGAAGATGTATTTCTCAGGGTAAAGCACTGCCACCTGACCGCCCGGTTCCTCTAGCGCATCAATCAACTTGGTCTTCATTTGTCTAAGCCCTGCGTAGAAGGTTGCAAACAACCCGCTCGGTCCGGCCCCCACGATTGTCAGGTCGTAAACTTCCTGCGTCAAACTCTTCGGGACTGCCGACCGCGAACCATGTATAAGCGTTGTCGCGTTTTACGCAAGTCCGGCCGCCGCGGAGTCGCCCGGCTTTATCACCTCTCGCAAGAGTACGGTTGCGTATTGACCTCTGGCCAGGGTGAAGGTAAGGTCGGCCCTCTCTCCCGAGCGGGCATACGAGGCGTCCCAAACTGCCAAATGAGGCCTCCTGAACCCTCCTTCGGCGCTCACCTCCTGCATCTCCTTCACGTAGAACTCCTTCGCTGAGACCCGCTCTTGAGCCATGACCTCTTCAACGCACGAATCGAACCTCGATCCGTAATTCCTGTAAGCGTACCCTGCGAGCTGCACCATTGGGACTGGAGTGGAGTTAGATGGAATTGCGTCTCTTACTCCTCGCACCCGGGAGATGACCAATCCGTCTTCCGAGACTTCGCTCCAGTTGTCTCCTTCCTCAAACTCGGATATGTCGAGTCCTCTCTCGAGGGCGAGACTCAAGGTCCTGTTGAAGATGAACGATTGATAGGCCTGCACGTAGAGCCTTCTGACTGTCATAGGGGCTGCCCTTAGGGCTCCAGTCCAGTTCTCGGGCTCCGCGGACAAACGCCTGGCGACCATTTTCTCAACGTCTTGGTGCGATGGTAGCATCTTCCCCCCCTCTTTGTAGTTGCCTGAGGCCATCGTGTTCCTCGCCTCTTCGGAGACTTTGTCGTCGGTCGTTCGTGGTGTCAGCAGCATGAGGCTCACCGCTTGCTTGAAGTCTCGTTGGACAATTGCCTTCCCGATGAGGTGGGTGCCTGCTTCCCTAGCCCCGAACCTTTGGAACCCAAAGAAGTTCGGCAGAAGCCTCAACCGCGCGAGGGTCATCACCTCCTCCACGCGATTTGCTATGTCTGCGCAGCATGCCCTCAGGACCACCTTGAACCGGTTTCCCTTGACCATCCCGCGGGAGATGGGCCTGGAGACGAATCCGACCAGCTCCGCAGTGAACTTCTCTCTCTCGACCCGAGTTGGGCGAAGTGATTTAGTGCTCGTGGGTGTGACATACTGCACCGCCACCGCCCTCTTGTCCTTCATCCCCGCGTAGCTGAGCCTGCTCCTTAGAGCATCTCCTAAAGACCTCTCCATGTGCAGCGTGTCAATTGACCGCTTCTCTACGCGATAGATTGGGTAGCTGCCTGGACTGTCCTCACTCGAAATTTCAAGCTTGGGGATGAATTCCTCCACTTTGAAGTCCTCCTCTGAAGACTTCGCAACTGCTCTGCAGGGCGCCCCTGTGCTCGCGTAGACCTCGATGCCGATGGCCCTTTCGGCTTCAGGCACGGCCGTCAAAGCAGTTTGAGCTTCCCAGTGATTCTGTCAAGCTCCTGATCTGGCCCTGGGCCTATTCCAAGACAGGTGACCGTCCCTGGCTCGAGTTGGGTGAGCCCGCGGTCCTCAATCAGGGCTACCGGGAGCTTCGCGGCTTTCGCCTTCTCGTAGAGCTCATGGAGCGTCTCTTCGGTCTGGACCTTCAGGACGATTTTGGCTTGGCCTCCGTCTTTCCAATCGCCGAACCACCCCGATCTCCTTCTCATGGCCTCCTCCGCTGCAGTGAGCGAGGCGTGAGCGACCTGGGCTGCCAGTTTTCCTTTCCCCATCTTCAGGTCTGACCGCACGACAATGACCTGTTTCATCTGACCTTCGATTGAACGGTTATTACAACTGTGAATAAGCCTTTGCGAGAGGCTCCTCCACCTTGGCGTCCAAATTCGACGTGGTCGTAGCTGGAGGCAGCATTGCCGGCCTGACATTCGCGGCAGAGGCGGCGAAGAGGGGCCTGTCTGTCATGGTGGCAGAAGAACACCAGGAGATTGGGGAGCCGGAGAAGTGTGACGGTCTGGTCAGCCTGCGCGGCCTGAGGCGGTACGGCCATCCCCCCCGGACAGAGGTAGTCCAAAACGAGATTGCATCAGGCCTGATTCACTCGCCGCTGGGTAAACGCTTCGCGGTTAACGCCTCCAGCCTTGATGTCGTCGTGGTTGACAGGAGTGCATTCGATAAGCAGGTCGCAGACGAGGCCAGGGCCAACGGCGCCGAGATAGTTACCGGGGCAAGGGCCTCAGGCTTCCTCCAGGTCCAGAACGGGGTGTCCTTAGAGGTTGGTGGGGAGAACGTAGCAGCAAAGTACTTTGTCGACGCCACGGGGCCGGCCTCGAGCCCAAGGGGAGGGATTCTCCCCGCGGCCAAGTACGAACTGGAAGGAGAGTGGGTCAGGACGCGTGTCGTCGAAGTGTTCCTTGATGCAAAGAAGTTCCCCGGGTTCTTTGCTTGGGTCATCCCCTTCGGGCGGCACATGGCGAAGGTCGGAGCCGCGGGATCGGGTATCAACCCCTTCAAGGCGCTCGATTCTTTCCTCGCGGACAAGCCTCACACAGTCCTCCGCAAGGTGTCTGCGCCCATTTACGTCGGCGGCCCAGCTTCGAGGTTCGTGATTGGGAGAAGGATCCTCGTGGGCGAGTCCGCTGGCCAGGTCAAACCCACAACGGCAGGCGGGATAATGACATCTGTAGCTGGTGCGGTTATGGCCGCACACTGGGTAAGCGAATCCCTCAGGATGGACAATCCCGGCCAGCTCAGCAACTACCAGCGCGACTGGGAGTCTCGGTTCCTGAAGGAGATGAAGACGATGCAACGACTCCGAGGAGTCTTCGGTAGGCTTTCGAACGTCGACCTTGACGCCTTGATTGCGAAGATAGCGACACCAAGAGTCGTTCTCCGGCTCCCTCAAACCGACTTCGACTTCCATGCGTCTTCTCTGCTCGGGGTGCTTGGGATTCAGGGCCTCCTCCGCATTGCCCGAGTAGTGGCTTCAGCAGAGGTCCGCTCGCTGCTCCGCGAGACGCCGGAAGCCCCTCCAGCTCAGCAATCTATATGAGCTGGCTCCCGAAGGGTTGTCAGAGAAATGTCGCAAGCCTCCGTGTCACTTCCCCTGTGTGTTTCGTGCAACAGGCCGGTCAAACCGGCTGAGAGGGCGACGAAGTTCCGGTGCCCGAACTGCCATGAGATACTGATTTGGAGATGCGAGAAGTGCAGGAAGTTCTCTAGGCGCTATAGGTGCGTGAATTGCGGCTTTGAAGGCCCCTAGGCGAACCTGAATGGGATCGTACGTCATTCGGCTGAAACTACTGCCGCAGGACACGACCACAGAGCATCAGAAGATAGTCGATTCGGTGGCGGGTGCGCTTCCTAGCCAGGCGAAGATCCGGAGCCAAAGAATCGAACCAATAGCCTTCGGGCTCTCTGCCATAATAGTGGACGTCGTCGCCCCTGAAGAGGAGGGTGTCATAGAGAGGATTGAGGCTGCTGTTTCGGCGGCCCCTCTGGTCGGCCAATCGGAGTTGATGGGCGTCAGCAGGATGTCCAGCAGACTCCCCCCTTGAAGCGCGCGCCCTCGGCATAGCTTTTATACCTCCCAAGCCCGCCTCTTCGTTGCCGTTTCTAGCGCGAAGTGTACACAATGCGTTACCCCTTAAGGTATGCCGCCTTCGAATGGATCAGGGAGAAGAAGAGCTCCACAGACGACGACTTCCTGGAGGCCCTCAACAAAAACGGGAGCAAGTGCTCCCCAGACGAGCTGGACAAGCTCTTGATGCAGCTGGAGATCCTCGGGCTCGTAACTGTCAGATGGGTAGCCAAGGACAAGCGCAGGGTCGAGATGGTGGAGAAGCCGACCGAAGAGACGCGCATCCCGCACGTGAACGAATAAATCGAACTCGCCTTCGGCGAGGCACGTCATGGGAGTCGACTTCGGCGATTCGATACCAAGAGAGAAGATCAGGCTCGAGGACATCTCGGGGTGGACGCTTGCTGTCGACGGATACAACACCCTGTATCAGTTCCTCGCTATTATCCGCGGCATGGACGGCGGGCACCTCAAAGACGCGAAGGGGAGGGTCACCTCCCACATTTCGGGACTCTTCTACAGAAATGTGAACCTACTCGAGCTTGGCATGAAATTGGTCTACGTCTTCGACGGAACGCCTCCTGAGCTAAAGATGGAGGAAATCGAACGCAGGTCTGCCCAGCGGCGCGAGGCAAAGGACCAGTACCTGAAGGCGCTTCAGGCGGGCGAAATGACGCAGGCCCGAAAGTACGCCGAGGCTTCCACCGTCCTAAGGCGAGACATGGTGGAAGACGCCAAGAGCCTCCTTGACGCGATGGGGATCCCTTGGGTCGATGCTCCCTCCGAGGGCGAGGCGCAGGCTTCCAAGATGGCCGAAGAGGGAACGGTCGACGCCGTCGCCTCGCAGGACCACGATTCGATCGTGTTCGGAGCCCCTGTCCTCGTCAGGAACGTGACGATTTCCGGGAAGCGGCGCCTGCCTAGCAAAGGAATTGTGATCAATGTCCAGCCCGAGCGGATTCGGCTCTCCGAGGCGCTCGCAACGACGGGGCTCACTAGGGTACAACTCGTTGATTTTGCTATCCTCCTCGGCACCGACTTCAACCCTGATGGGTTCGAAGGTGTTGGGCCGGCCACCGCCCTCAAGTACATCAGGAAGTACGGAAAGCTTGAGGATATCGCCGAGCTTAAAGACCGGCTCCGCGATGTGAAGTACGAGGAGATTAGGGCACTCTACCTCAGCCCCCCGTCCGTAGCCGGCGTCAAGCCGGAGTGGCGACCTCTCGACAAGGAAAGGATTCTCTCCTTCTTGGTTGACGAACACTCCTTCTCGCGTGAGCGGGTCGAAGCGGCTGTCGGCAGGGTACAGGGGTCGAAGCCGGTGCAGTCGGAAACGCTTGAGAAGTGGTTCGGCTGAAGAAGATTCGCCTTCCGAGCCTGCGCGATATAGAAGAAGCTGAGGGCAGGATCCGCAAGTACATCCCTCCGACACCGCTGGAGTGCTCCCCTGGGATTTCGACCCTGCTCGGCCGTGATGTCTACTTGAAGCTGGAGACATTCCAGCCGATACGCGTCTTCAAGATTCGTGGCGCACTGAACAAGCTTTTGTCCTTGGGCGACTCGGAGCTCAGGAGGGGCGTCGTCACAGCTTCCTCCGGCAATCACGGGTTCGCAGTAGCGTATGCGTCGCGCATCTTCGGCGTCAAGGCCACTATCTGTGTTCCCGAGAACGTCAACCCGCAAAAGCTGCGGGCCATCCAAGAGCAGGGCGCCGAGATCATAAGGTTCGGCGGCGGGTACGACGAGACCTACGAAAACGCCGTCACAACGGCAAGGAGGCGCGGCCTGACCTTTGTCCACGCCTTCAACGACGCAGACGTGATTGCGGGTCAAGGCACCTGCGGCCTCGAGATAGCCAGACAACTGCCTGATCTCGACGCGGTGGCTGTCGCCATCGGTGGGGGTGGTCTCATCGCCGGGATCGCCATCGCCATCAAGGAGTCTCTGCCGAAGGTGCAGGTCTTCGGCGCCGAGACGAAGTCGATTCCTTCGATGTACGAGTCCCTGGCACAAGGCAGGATGGTCCACGTTACGCCTGGGCCCACGATTGCTGACGGGATGCAGGCAGCGATCCCTGGCGAGCTCACCTTCGAGGCCGCGCGGAGGTATGTGGACAAGATAGGACTCGTGTCCGACGAAGAGTTGGAGGATGCAATCTATGATTTGCTTCTCTTGGGACGGGTCTCTGCGGAACCTGCTGGCGCCTCACCGCTGGCCGCAATGAAGGGACCCCTGCGCCACGAAAGGGCGGAGAAGGCGGTACTGGTCATCAGCGGGGGGAACATATCTCTGGACCTCCTTAGGTCAATACTCACGAGAAGAGAGAAAGGAAGGTCCTTAGGTCCCTGGCCATCAAGAACGGATTTGACTGGCCCTCGTCGACCAGCAGATACACGAAGTTAGCCATCGGTCCCACCTAGATTTGACGGACGTCCAGCAGAGGTTCGCGCCCACGGAACCAGTTGGTATCATCTTTATGAACGCGGTTCGGAATCGGCTTAAACGATGTCACGCTTGCAGCCCAAACGGCCGTCGGACTCCGCCCTGACCACTGCGAGGCTCATGATGCCGACCGACGCGAACATCCTGGGCAACGTGTTCGGGGGCGCAATAATGCGGTACATGGACGAGATTGCAGGCATAGTCGCTTGGCGCCATGCCGGAAGGAACTGCGTTACGGCGTCGATTGACAGAATGAGCTTCTACGCCCCCGTCTACGTAGGCAGCCTGCTCATCCTGAAGGCGACTGTGAACTACGTTGGCACGACCTCCATGGAGGTCGGCGTTAGAATCGAGGCCCAGGATCCGTCTACCCGTAGGACCACGCACACCGGATCCTGCCACCTGACCTTCGTCGCGCTGGACGAGAAAGGAAGACCCGTCCCAATACCTAAGGTCGTCCCGGCGACCCGTGAGGAGAAGCGACGCTTCAGGGAGGCTCAGGAGAGGCGGAAGCTGCGGGAAGCTGAGGCCGTGGTCCTGCAGGAACGCTGACTCCTTCATGCTCGTTTGATTCCCGGCTCAACAATGTTAGAGCAGGCTGCTCTTACGTAGCAAGAAGGAGTTTAGCCCCAGATGCCTGACTTCTCAGACGTTTTCAGGTTGGACAAGATGAGGAGCGGCAACCCCGCTGTATACCTCCTAAGGGAGCAATTCGAGAAGTTCGCCGCCTCTCCCCAGAAGCTCGACGTCTGCGAGTCGATTGCCCAGTGTTTCTACCAGCTCGAGCAATATGAGGACGCCGCCAACTGGTACGAAACTGCGGGGCGAATGATCCTTTCGGGGGCAAACACTCCCCCGGCGATAAAGGCGATGTCTGCGCTGGACGAGTATGAGAGAGCACTCGAGTGTTACCGACGTGACGACAACGATGAGAAGTTCACTGAGTGTTCCACCCTGATTAGGGAGCTAGAGCGGGCCTGCGCCTCGGCGTGAGATGACAGCTCAGCGTCTGGTCTCTTCGTCCTTCGCCCTCGTCCTGTTCGCCGTCTTTGTGTAACACTCCTCGCAGACCGGTTCTTCCCGAGGACTCACCTTGAAGGTGTGGAGCACTACATCGAGCTCCGAGTCGCAGAAGTAGCACTTGGGTCTCACGAATTGCCTCCCTTTGCCTTGTAGACCCTGCGCTTCTCCACATCTCCCCCGTCCCTAAAGTGCCAGACCTCCGCGTCACCGTTGGAGTTCTTCCCCCAGCTCACGAGTTCCTCGAGCTCTTGCTTCTTGACTCGGGCCCTTCCGCTCTTCACCTGGATTAGAAGCAGTTTCCCGCCCTTCGCCGCAAAGACGTCCACAGCTCCGTGCGATGCCGCACTTCTGGAGACGAGCCACCCGTCATGCTTGAGGATGCTCATCGTTCTGTATTCTCTCTCTCTGCCTTTTGCGTACCTGCTGACTACCAAACGCTACGCGTCCTTTACTCGGCTAACGTCGGTAATCCGTACGGATAAGCTCTTGCCACGAATTTCAAACCCTGATACAAGAAGAATTGAGCCTAACACAGCAAACGCTCCGACCCAGGCGAATGCGGTCAATGTCTCGCCGAGGAATGCGACTGATATCATAACTGCGACTAGGATTTCGAGCATCAGGACGACCGCGGAGGAGCTCGCGGAGAGCAGCTTGAGACCCTGTTGATAGAGTATGAAGGGTATCACCGTGTTGAAAACTGCTGTGTAGCCCACTGCCCAAAGCGATTCGGCCGACAGCGATGCTCCGACACCTGTGGTAAGAGCGGGCGGTACGACCATAAGCGCTGTGGCTGCGACGATGCAGGCGGCCGCTGCTAGGGGGTCCCACTGCAGTTCGTCCATCTTCTTCTTGGAGTAGAGAATGTAGCCCGCCCAGGACGCCGCACCGACGAGATAGAGTAGGTCTCCCACTGCTTGACCGCCGGCAACCGAGTAGAGATTTCCGTTTGTCGTTATGAGAACAGTCCCCCCCAACGCGAGGAAAACGCCTGTCACCTTGTACCGTCCAAGCCTTTCCCCGAGGAAGGCAACCGCCCCGACCGCAGCGAAGACCACTGACAGGTTTGTGAGCAACGCAGCTACGGACGCACCGGTATATTGCTGCCCGATGAATTGGCAGAGGAACCCCACCGCGTTGAATACTGCCACGACCCAGATGGCCCTGCTCTTGAGGAGAGGCATAATGTCCTTGCCGAGGGCCTTGGCCAGTCCAAGCATCACCGGCGCTGCGAAGGCGAATCTGAGGAATAGGAAGGTCCTTGGGTCAAGGCCCCCCTTGATTCCCAAAGAAACAACGGGGAACGATGTCCCCCAAAGAGCAGCGGCCAGGGCCGTCTGAGCGAACGCAATCCCCGCCTCCCTCTTCAAGTCTCCCTTCGGCCTTGACGTCCGCAGATAAGCCTTGAGCGAGGATGGGTAAGCTTATGACAAAGGCGGTGGCGGCACGAGCAGTGAAACGATGGACGAAGTGAGGCGATCTATGAAAGACCTCGAGGGGCATTTCTCGGACCAACTCGAGCGCCGCGACAGGCTCCTCAAAGAGAGCCGAGACGTCATCACCTCCGGCTCCAGGGCGATCATCAGCGTTCACCAAGGGAAACTCAAGGAAGCCACCAAAGAACTCTCACAAGCGAGGTCCGTTCTCAGCTCGTTGAAGAAATCGAGCGGGGGTCCAGTATCTCGATACTTAATCTCCCCAGAAACAGAGTACGTCGAAGCGTCTGCAGTCCTAGCCCTCGCCCAGGGAAAGGCGATTCCGTCAAGGGACGCCCTCGGAGCGTCTCCGGAAGCCTACCTGCTGGGCCTGCTTGACACGGTGGGGGAACTGAAACGGCTGGTTCTCGATTCGATAATGCATGGCAAAATGGTGAAAGCGAAAGCGTACTTCGCTGTCATGGAAGACCTGTACTCCGCATGTTCCCCTATGGCGGTGTATGACCATGTCGTGAACGGCACACGGCGCAAGATCGACGTGGCGAGGATGCTCGTCGAGGACACACGCGGCCTGATGACTGAGGAAGTGAGGCGTGAATCTGTGGCTTCTTCGCTGGCACGACTTCAGAAGAAGCTGGACAAGGATGGCAGCCGCTAGAAGTCCTTCAACAATGCGGTGGTCTTCAGGCTTGGACTCGGCGAATCAAGTCTGACGACATCTAGTCTGATTCCGCGCGCCTTGCTTTCGCGCTCAATCTCTGACTCCATGTGGTGCTGGTCGTACCCCAACGCGACGACGTCTGGTTTCACTCTCTCCAGCGTGTCGTAGATGTTCCCCTCGACGCCCAATACCGCCGCGTCGACCTGGCGAAGAGACGAGATTAGAGCCGACCTCTGGTTCTCATCCGAGACTGGCTCCCTCCCCTTCCTCTTGCGGATGGTGCTGTCCCTTGCTACGACTACAACAAGGACGTCGCCGAGGCTTTTCGCCTTGCTGATCGTATAGAGGTGGCCTCGGTGAATCACCTCGAACCCTCCCCCAATGAAGACGACCTTGATCTTCGTCCGCCCCTTCGGGGTAACCGAGACTCGGCCCCTTCGAATGCTGACGAGGCCCTTCTTACTGAGGATTCGTACTCTCCCGTTCCCTTCCTCCGTCTCAAGTCCGAGGCGCTCCGAGACCTCACGTATGGTTGGCTGGTGCCCGCCCAACCCTAGGGAGAAGACCGCGCCGAGGGTTCGTTTTTCGTCCAAGTCTACCAGTCTATCTTTACGACGCCCGCGAAGGATAGCGAGTCTATAAGACCTTCCGCGTAACCAATGCTCAACATAGCCAACTCATCCTGGTCGTTTGCGAGGAAGTTCTCCGCGTCCTTCATGTAGAGAATAGCGTTTTCGATGACGGCTTCATACTGGGGTCCAAGCTTTGTCCTGACGGATTCCAAGGCGCGCTTGGTCTTAACAACGTACTTCGGCACCAGAGTCTGCGCGGTCCGCTGGACACGGTCTGCGTTGCCCGCGACCTTTGATTCATCCAAACCGAATAAGGCGGAAATCGACTCGACTTCGGTGAAGTGCAGCTTCCCTGGGATTATGATCGAATGCGGAGCTTCCCCGAAACCCATCCTTCCCAGCTCGGTTAATGTCCCTGCTGCATGAGATTCGTCCTGCCTCCCTACCCGCGACAGGACCAGGGCGAATGTCGAGCCATCCACCACGCCCAGCTTGAAGTTCCCTTCGGCCAGCAGAAGGCCCCCGATTGCGTCTGGAGGGGTTACCCCCTCGCCAGTCTGGACGTCGTACTCCAACAGCAAGAGGGTGTGCGCGCCCTTGAGGAGGTTCTGGTGCAGAGTGTGGTATGCTTGAGCCAGCTTGTTGACCGTCTCCCTGGTTACAGTGACTGTCGTGGAGAACTTGTAGTAGTGCAGGCCGGAAGCGCTCGCAGCCGCAGCCACGATGGATGCGGCATAAACCACCTTAGTCTGCGTGCCCGCCCTCACCGCTCTCGACCGAAGCTCATTATGAGTGGTCGCAATCATGGGATCTCCTAGGACTGCGAGGACGACCTTTTTCTCGGCAGCCTCCGCCAGTATCCTCTTCCCATCTTCGACGAACGTCCTGTCCACTACCGTCAGCTCCTTTCCTGAGGCGGCCTGCAGCTCCTTCAGCAGCCTCGGTTCGTGAGGCGAAGTGTAGTACTCCAAATAGATTACATCCGCCGACCGGAGCTCGTCTATCCCTTCGAGAGTGATTCCTCTCGGGCCTAGCCCAAGTCCCACGAAACTCAGCCGACCCATGAAAACGAAACTCCCCGCCTTTCGGCTAATAAAGTAAATATTCACCTCGTCGAGTGGGCTGGCTCGACGGGCCCGTGGCTCAGCCAGGTTAGAGTCTCTCGACCAAAGCGGCTGGCTCTTAGCTTCGACTGGGAGTTACCAGCATGTCGTGGGTTCGAATCCCACCGGGCCCGCTCTACTTTTCATCGACCGCCCTGTTTATCACGAGCCGAGAAAGGGGAGCGAGACGCACTTGGGCGCTAGGACTGCAGAGAACATACTAGACCTGGTAGGTAGTACCCCACTCGTCCGGCTCAACAACGTCACCAAGGGCTTGAAGCCTAGAGTCTACGCGAAACTCGAGTTTTTCAACCCAGGCGGCAGCATCAAGGATAGAATTGGTCTCGCGATGATCCTCGACGCCGAGAAGAGGGGCCTCATCAAACCTGGATACACCATTATTGAGCCTACTTCGGGAAACACCGGGATGGGCCTCGCTTTCGCTGCGATACTCCGCGGGTACAAGCTCATCTTCACTGTTCCGGACAAGATGAGCCGCGACAAGATTGACCTCCTGAAAGCCGTAGGCGCAAAGGTAAGGGTAACGCCGACGAAGGTGCCTCCCGGACACCCGGCAAACTACATAGAAGTCGCGAAGAAAATCGCAAGGGAGACGCCGAACTCCTTCATCCCGAACCAATACGAAAACGCAGCCAACCCAGCCGCTCACTACGCCACCACCGGCCCTGAGATCTGGTCACAGACTGGCGGGGATGTCGATGTCCTCGTGGCGGGCGTCGGGACGGGCGGAACCATCACCGG
>Ga0187772_10001163_pt1 | contig 12289 bp, 7 predicted proteins | sample 0116_SJ02_MP15_2_FD_133137 | JGI IMG/M metagenome (GOLD analysis project Ga0187772, IMG submission 133137) | Tropical peat soil microbial communities from peatlands in Department of Meta, Colombia - 0116_SJ02_MP15_20_MG | ecosystem: Environmental > Terrestrial > Soil > Wetlands > Peat | place... | reverse complement strand
TAAGATTTCGCCAGAAAGTTTTGACGGTAGATTCCTCCGTTAGAACTATTCTCCCTTGAAGAAAAGGCTGCCCGAGTTGCCGGGTGGCCTTTTCGTTTTGCGCGATAGAATCCAGGCTGGAACATCTGTCTGTCGTGATCCGTATTTATTTGAAGAGAGCAGCGGACGAGGAGGAAACATGTTCTGCGATAAATGCGGCGCTCCCGTGCAGCCGGATCAGCGCTTCTGTGGACGCTGCGGCAAAGACTTTGCCGGAGGTGCAGCGGCTTTTCCGCGCCGCAGCCGGGTCGCGGAACACGTTCGCTTGCTGGGGATTCTTTGGCTGGCATTGTCGGCGCTGAACGCCGTGGGCGGAGTCGTTCTGTACATCCTCGCCAACACATTGTTCGTTCGTCTGCCTGAGATCAGTGGAGGACCAGCAGCCGCAACCGCGTGGCTGCATCCCTTCCTGAGCGTGATCGGAATTCTCGTCATCATTAAAGCTGCGGCCGGATTCTTAGCGGGATGGGGTTTGCTGCAGCGTGAACCCTGGGCGCGCATGTTGACCATCGTTCTGGCTTTCCTGGCGCTGTTCAACATTCCATTCGGGACCGCGTTGGGTATCTATTCACTGTGGGTGCTCTTGCCGGCGCAATCGGATGCGGAATACGAGGAGCAGGTGCGAAGCGCAGGGGCGGCGTAGCTCTCATGGAGCACTCTGCCTTCTCGGCTCTAACTGCAGATCCCTCGCTCCGCTCGGGATGACAACAAGGTCGGACACTCAACAGCCGCTTAGAAGTTGATCTTCAAACTCCATTCAAAAATGCGCGGCGCGCCCAGAGCGAAGACGCCGGTTCCCAGGCCGATGCGGTTGATTCGCAGAGCCGGAGGAGTGCCATTGGCTGAGCCTGCCGATCCGTTCAGAGTACCGCGTAATAGTTGAGTCGGAGGATCGAAGTTAGCGAAGTTGAAGACGTTGAATGCGCTGACAGCAGGTTCAATGGTGAACGATTCCGGAAGACGGCCCATGAGCCTGTCTGGATGCAAGAGCCAGGCAAGACTTACATCCACCGTCTTCAGAGCATCAATTCCGACTTCGTTCGCGGGAGCGGGCGTAATCGTGGGCATGACAGCGCCCAGCGAGGTCAACTGCCCGGTCGTGAATAACCCGGCTTGAACCAGGGCCTGGCCCGCAGGGGTGAGCGTCCCGGCGTACTTGCTGTTGTATGCGTTGATGACGTTGTTAAGGTCGCCGACTTTCACGCTGCGTCCGAACGATCCGGTATTGGTCCCGGGGAGAATATCCCCGGTGGTGCCATCTCCGGTGACATCGGTACGGAAGATTTCTCCAGGTAAGCCGGTGGTTGGAAGGCTGAGCGTGCCCGGCAGCGCCGTGTCATAGTGCAAGATTGAGCTGAAGCGAAGACTGCCCGGCAGGTCCATGACCGCGCCTAAAGAAATCTGATCGGTGCGGTCCAGACTGTTTGGTCCGATGTAGTGCAAGGGATTGCGGAAGTCGACGGCGTTGCTAATGAAGTCCTGATCTTCCGCGACGCTATTGAAACGCGAAAGGGCGTAAGAAGCTTGCAGGTTCAGGTGCCTGATTCCGGGCAGCGGACGTTTCACATCTTGCCGGAGTGTAACCAGCAAGGCGTTGTACACCGAGCGGCCGATGGGGAACAGCATCTGGTTTTCACCCAGCAACGGATTCTGACCGGGAAACGCCGCTCCGATGCCCGGCGGTAACCCCGCCGCGGCGGGTGGCAGTCCGCCTTGGAAGATCGTCCCAGAATCCAGGCCATTGCCGGCGAAATTCACAATGCTGGCGCCAGGCACGCTGGCGATGTAGCAGCCGACCGCAGCCTGTGAGCTCGGCCCGGGGCTGCTCGCCAGCGGACAACTCACCCCGCTCGTCAGGATAGTCGCATTGATTGCCTCCAGCGCGTTTGGGACGTTGAGAAAGTGCGCGTCGCCAACGTGGTTAGTGTCATAACCGATCAGGAAATGCAAACCAACGTTGCGGACGTAATCCGCGCTCAGCACTGTTCCACGGCGCAATTCCCGCTGCACGCCGGCGTTCATCTGAACCGAATATGGCGTGCGATAGTTGGGCGCGATCAACTGATTGCCGGTCGAATCCAGTCCTTCCGCGAGTGTATTGCCCACGAATGTGCGGTTCACACCGGCAGCGCCGACCGCGGAAGTCGCGGCAACGAACTCTTGCTGCAGCGCGACAAAATCGGAAGCGACCAAACCGATAGGCTGATTGCAAACCTGGGTTGCGATATTGAGCCCATTAACTGTGGTCACAACCGTTCCATTCGGCATTTCCACGAATCCGGAAGGGCATGGTCGCGCTGCGCCGAAGAATAATCCGTTAGGCTCGCGTGCCGGCCGGTCGAAAGAAAGATCATTGAAGATTGAGTTTTCGTAGAACAAGCCGATGCCGCCGCGGAAAACAGTCTTGCCATTCGACCACGGATCCCAGGTGATGCCGAGTTGCGGCCCGAAATTCTCATTCGGCTGATTGACGCGGTTGCCTAGGCCCGGTCCGAACAGGCTTAGCAGATCTCCAGTGCAAGGTTGCGGCAGTGTGGGAGCGAGTAAAGGAGAAAGTTCGGAACAAGGAATTGGCGGGATGTCGCTGTCACTACGCCCGGTGTCCCGCACGTAATGAAGCCCATAACTCAACGTAAAGTTTGGCTTCAGCTTCCACAAATCGCCGAAGTATGCCGAAAGCCGGGTATCTGCTCTGCCTCCACCGGGAAGCCCGAAGGCGGGTATCTCGCTGAACGAGCCTTGGCCGTTGCCGATGACCGCGAGTGTCGCCGGATAATTCAATGGGTTTGAGGCTCCGCCGGCAAATGGGCCGAAGGAAGCCGCAAGCTCGGTCTGGGAGTTGAAAACCGAGAGCACCCCAGGGGCATTCTTGAACAGTGCCTCGAAACCTCCGGCGAGAATTCGGTTTACTCCCACTCCATAGCGCAGAATATGCGAGCCCTGGATCTTGCTGCCGTCGTATTTCACCTGCTTGTTGCTCTGGAGAATCTCCTGGGGCGCAAGGATTGTGGGACCGGAACAAAATAGATTGGGCGCCTGCACGCAAGTGGGATCGCCGCCAATTCCTAACTCGATTTGCGGCAGAGGATCAAATGCCCCCGTACCCGCCGTGGCGTCGCTGATCACGTTGCTGAACTTGGTGTAGCCAAAACGAATGCTGTGGGTGAACTCCCCGCTCGAAAAGTCCAGGCCTACTGCGTGCACCTGGGTGTGGTTGCGATTGCGAAATGGCTGGAAAGTGTCGGGCAGGAAAGTCGCGACCACCATGTCCTCGTCATAGGAGAATCGATAGAAGGCGCGCCAATCGGGACGAATCTGCCAATCGATGCGGCCAATGGTCTCAGTCTCGCGGAAGGGCGCGTTGAATGTGCCGTCGAGCACACTGAACGGCGGCGAGAGCACGACCGGCGCGATCATGTCTTGTTTGGTGCGCTCCGCATCCACGAAGAAAAAGAGCTTGTCCGACAAAATCGGTCCTCCCAGCCGCCCGCCGAATTGATTGCGTTGGAAAGGAACGCCGGTACGAATCTTGGCTGCGGTATCGTCGCTACGGAAGTTGTAAAAACCTCCTCCGTGAAAATCGTTGGTGCCGTTTTCGGTGGTGACGTTTATCGCGCCGGAGGATGTGATTCCGGTGGAAAGATCAAGAGTGGATTGACTCACCTGAAATTCCTGAATCGCGCTTTGCGGAATGTTCTGGGTCGTAGTGCCAACGGTTTCGTCGCTGATGTCAATCCCATCCAGTTCGATGCGAGTGGTGCGTCCGAACCGTCCACCTACGGAAACGCCGACAAAGCCGGTTTTGGTGGGATGGAAGTCGCCTCCATCCTGTATTTGAATTCCAGGTTCCAACTGTGCGAGGTCGAGAAAGTTGCGGCCGTTCGTGGGCAGTTCCTGAATCTGCTCGGGTGTGACCACTCCCTGCACCGTGGCCTGATCAGTGTTTACCGTGACCGCAGTTGATTCTACCGATAGCGCCAGTCGCTCGGTTCCGATTTGCAGTTTGATGTTGCCCGCCGAAATCACTCCGACTTGCACGGCGATCGGAAGGCTGACAGGACGGAAGCCCTTGGCATCGATACTCAGAACGTAGATGCCTGGCAGGAGTGTGCCGGAGTTATAGGTTCCGGCTGCTGATGAGACGAGATGAAGCTCCTGACCGATGGCCGCGCTGCTGATTGTGATTGCCACACCCAGCACTACGGCGCCGGAAGGATCCGTAATTGTCCCCTGGATGCTGCCGGTCGCGGTGGTCGACTGGGCAAGGGATGTGGCGGCCAGGAAGAGAATGATTGAAACCAGAAGAACGGTTCGGGACCGGTGACTCAACAACATGAACACCTCCTACACTTCATCGAGCAGACCAGAAGGGCCGAAACGGCACAGCCATCTTGCAAGCGTGCACGGAGGTCATCGAATGTCTTTGATCAATTCAAGAGTAGCTGAATTGCTCACCTTTCGTCGAGGACTTCTATTGCTAAGCGAGGGGATCGGACCGAGCGTACGGAAAGCGTTTCACACCAGCGCATGTGATCGAGGTCACGGCATTCCATGACAAGAAGAGCAACAATTGAGATGTGCGAGTGTGCCTGGAGGCGGACCATGAGAATCTCGAGCTTGTTGTACGGACTGGTCTTCGCCGTGGTGGTGATTTCGGTTCTCCTGCTGATCGCGGGCGTCAGCTTTCATCGCCCAGTCACCGTTCAGGGTGCGGCACTTTACAACTCCGCGAATGAGATGGTGACCAAGGGAGTCGTGCAGGAAGTTCAGGAGTTCGATTGCCCGGTCAGTGAAGGCGAACTGGGCAGTCATCTGCTCCTGAAGACAGATGATGGTACGCTGCAGGTTCATCTGGCTCCGGTGCGGATCATGAGCGGACAAAACTTGCGTTTCGCTCCCGGTGATCAGATTGAAGTGGTGGGCGCCAAGGTGAGGCTGTTTGGAAAAAACGGACTCATTGCGCGGGAGATCACCCGAGGTAACGAAAGCTATATCCTTCGTGACCGCGAAGGCAAACTGCTGCTGACGCAGTAGGTCGCAAAGGGCAACGATCCCACGCCTCGAAAACAACGAGACGTAGGGCAACCATTCTTCAAAAAGCCACGGCTTCCATCGCCTGGACTATAATTGCGCGAACCTATGGCGCTTACCCCAGGCACGAAGCTCGGTCCCTACGAAATTCAATCACCCCTGGGCGCAGGAGGCATGGGCGAGGTTTATCGCGCGCGCGACTCGCGTCTGAAGCGTGAGGTGGCCGTAAAAGTCCTGCCGAAGGCGCTGTCTGCTGACGCCGACCGTCTTCGCCGTTTTGAACAGGAGGCTCTGGCCACCGCTGCCTTGAACCACCCCAACATTCTTGCTGTATTCGATATTGGCAATAGTGAAGGTTCGCCTTACGTTGTTTCGGAACTTCTCGAAGGCGAGACGTTACGCGATCGTTTGCGCACTGGCCCGATCCCCGTACGCAAGGCTCTGGACTACGCCCTCCAAATTGCGCACGGACTCGCAGCCGCGCACGAAAAGGGCATCATTCATCGCGATCTGAAGCCCGAGAATATTTTTCTGACGAAAGACGGTCGAGTGAAGATCCTCGACTTCGGTCTGGCGAAACTCACGCAGAGCGAACCCGGAGCCCACGCTTCTCTCGCGACCGTGAGTCACGGCACGGAAGCGGGCGTGGTGCTTGGAACCGCCGGTTACATGTCACCCGAGCAGGTTCGCGGCCAGTCGCTGGATGCACGCTCCGACATTTTCAGCTTCGGCGCAATTCTTTATGAGATGCTCTCCGGCAAACGGGCATTTCATGGTGCCACTCCCGCGGACACGATGAGTTCGATCCTGAAAGAAGAACCTGAGGATTTGAGCGCCACGAATCGCAATATCTCTCCGGCACTGGAGCGCATTGTGCATCACTGCCTGGAGAAAAATCCTGAAGCTCGCTTCCACTCCGCCAGCGACATTGCCTTCGATTTGGAACACCTCTCTGGAATTTCCGCCAGCTCGCCGAGAGTAGCTCCGGTGGAAGCTGCACCGCCAAGCCGCAAGAATTTGGCTGCGGTTCTCGGTGCTCTCGCGCTGGCTCTGGTGATGCTTGGTCTCGGCTGGTGGTTTGGCCAGGCCAGCGCGCACACGCCTCCGCCGGAGTACAAGCAAATTACATTCCGGACGGGTTCGATGGGCTACGCGCGCTTTGCCCCGGATGGAACGGTTGTTTACGGCGCGGCCTGGGAGGGCGGCGACAAACAGCTTTACATGAACCGTATGAACGAGGCCAACGCGCGCGAATTGGGAGTGAAAGATGCCGAACTGCTTGCCATCTCGCGCAATGGAGAATTGGCGATCCGGCTGAATTCGACAAGCCCGGGAGGATGGATCCAGTATGGGACATTAGCGCGCGTTCCCTTGAGCGGGGGATCTCCCAGAGAAATGCTTGACAATGTTATGGACGCAGACTGGTCCGCGAATGGCGAAACTCTGGCGGTCACGCGCTTTGTGCCGGAGAACGGACACTGGCATCTCGAATACCCGATCGGCAGACAACTGCTCGACAGCATCAACTGGATCAGCGCGCCGAAGATTTCTCCCGACGGCAAATGGATCGCATTCGCCGATCATGAAAACAACTTTGGCGATGATGAAGGTTCTATCGCGGCCATCGCCACTGACGGCAAAGGCCAGGAGAAAAAACTTTCGATTGGATGGGAATCGATCCAGGGTATCGTCTGGGCGCCCTCGGGCGATGAGATCTGGTTCACCTCCACCACCAGCGGTTCTGCTACAAATCCGCACGCGGTGACCCTTTCCGGCAAGTTGCGCAGTATCACAAACGTTCCTGGAGGAATGTGGGTCGAGGATATACGGAACGGCGCGGTGTTGGCGCTTACGAATTCCACAGGCTTCGGGATTCGCGCTCTGGGACCCGGAGCAAAACAGGAGCGTGAGCTGGGATGGTTTGGTTACTCAGTGCTTACCGACATCAGCCGGGACGGCCGGAAGGTTCTGTTCTACGACGTAAGTGACGCCGGCGGGCCAAACTACACGGTGTTTCTGCGCGACACTGACGGTTCACCACCAGCAAACCTGGGCGAAGGCATGGCTCTGGCCCTTTCGCCCGACGCCAAGTGGGTGATTACCAAGCCGCCAAAGGGTGGACCCCTGAGTCTGGTGCCAACCGGAGCAGGCGAGTCTCGAGTGCTTACCCACGATTCGCGGAATTATGACCGCGTTAGCTGGTTGCCAGATGGGAAATGGTTGCTCGCTTCCGGAATTGAAGCCGGACATGGAGAGCGCGACTATCTGATCGATGCGAGCAACGGCGACTCCAAGCCGCTCACTCCCGAAGGCGTTGCCGGTGTGAAGCTCTCACCGGACGGCAAGAATGCGGCCGTGCTTGGACCGGATGGCAACTGGGGCGTTTGGCCGCTGGATGGCAGCAGCATTCGCCTGATTCCCGGGCTTACGTCCAAGTATGTTGTCACGGGCTGGTTCCCCGACGCGAAATCTTTTTACGCAGTTTCCGGTTCGGCCCCCGGAGGCTTCCTGGGTCGACCCGAGAAAACGGCAAAAGTCTATAAAGTGGACCTGGCTACTGGAAAAATAGAGGTCTGGAAAAGTTTCGGCGATCCCACGGCCGATTATTCATTCGTGAACGCTCCCACATTCTCCACCGACGGCAGCGCGTACGCATATCGCTACGGACACATGACGTCGCAGGCATATGTGGTCACGGGGTTGAAGTAGCTGAGGATTTCTTTGCCGGGTGGCCCAGGTTCGCGAGCGGGCCAGCGAGCTAACTTGGGATCAATCCATCCACCGGAGACGCCCGCGCCTTCATCCCTTTACGCTTTTTCGCCTCACATTTAGAATCGAGTCAAGCCGACGTAGCTCAGTTGGTAGAGCAGCCGATTCGTAATCGGCAGGTCAGCGGTTCAAGTCCGCTCGTCGGCTCCAGCTATCCGCGTGGATTGTCGTGCGTGCTTCAAATCAGGAAAGAAGCGCCGAGGCACGAAAGGAGGACGGTTGTGCTAATCGTCCTTCGACCTCGGCATTGGTGCCGCCTATGCGTTGCGTGAGATGTTCTGCTACTGAGGAATAATCGTCCCAAACGTCCCATTGATATTGTTGTTGGGTCCCGCGGTGAAGTAGAGCCAGTTTGCCAGCCCATTGTTTGGAGTGCCACCGCCGAACACAATCCCCCAAAGCTGATCGATGAAAATCGGCTTGCCTTCAGCGTTCTCCACTGTACCAACGAACGCCCCGGTGGTTGGATTGAATCCGTTAATGGTTCCCTTGTTATTGATGTTGTTAGAAATGAGCAACGTGTTGCTCAATGGCCCGAAGTTGGCAGGGGCCATAGCGATTCCCCACGGCTGGTTCAGAGGGCTGCCTTTGATGAGGTGCTTCACGAATGTGCCGTCTTCCGTAAAGATATCGACGAACCCGCCCGGCGCGCCGGATACGGGCGCGAAAGTAACATAAACCTGGCCATTGATGTCCTGGATGCCAAAGGGCGCGAAGCCTGCAGGGGCAGCAGTGTCAGTAAAGGAGCTCACGAAGTTGAAATTGGCGTCGTAGATATCGACTTTGTTGTTGTTGATATCCGCGGCGAACAGAGAGTTCCCCGAAGTCTTGTTGGTAACCGCCAGACCGGTGTAGCTGGCGTTGCTACCCGAGTTGTTGACCGCGATGATAGCCTGGCCGAAATTTGAGATGGGTGACCAACCGCTGATCGTGCCGTCCAGAGTTGCGAAGAGAAAGATCGAGGGCCAGCCTTGTACCGGAAAATCGGTGCCAGATGGGTTCCACACGATTCCAGTAGGTGAACCGGCGCTGGTGCCATTTGCGGAAGGAACCACGACCTGCAGCGGCTGTGGATTGCCTTTCGCGTCGTAAAGTGTGGACCAGCCTGTTCCTTCATCACTGATCCAGAACGGATTACCAGGGGCATAGGCGACACCCCACGCATTGACCAGCAGGGGATCCATATGCCATGCCTTGCCTGACTGATTTGAAACCAGATTTCCTAAAACATAGTGTGTGTACTGCGCGGAAGCAGTATTGGAAGCGAACACCAGCGCCATCGCCAGCCATGCGCCTAACTTGAGAGTGCGAGCGAGTAGCCGTTGCATGCGGAACCTCCTTAAATTGATTTAGCTTGGCCGGGAACTGGTTAGCTCCTGCCGCCCAGACGTGAGCCGTGTCCTGATCCTGAGAGCCGCGAGAATGCTAGGTGTTCGCCGAGGGCAATTTGTCAGCACGAGGTCATGGGCTTGTAAATTCCTGATGAATTTAGTTGCAGTTTTCTGGCTGGTCTTGTCAGCTCCGATCGCTGTCGTGAATCGCAACGCCTAGTCGAGCAGATCGGGTAATTCTTCCGAGAGCAGTTCGGCCGTCAGTTTGGCAAGGCGTGTCCCTAGCGGCTCCCAGTCACGCTCGCGTTGTTCGGCGGGAAGCTGCAGGTGCGCATCGATGGCGTCCAATGTTTCTTTCATCTCAGCGGGGCGTTCCAGGTACTCGAAAAGGATATGGTGCGCTTTTTTTCGCTCGATCACTTCGAGCGCATCGAGGAGTTGGCGATGAGCGGTGCCCTCCCAGATGGCTAAAATCATCGCCTCGCGCAGCCAGCGCTCGGCGCGAAATTCTTCCAAAACACCCAAGCCTCCGTGCACTTCCATGCACCACTTTGCCGTCTGAATGGCGAATTCGGCGGTCCAGTACTTGGCGAGATGAGCCATCAGGCGAAACAGGTGATAGCGATCGGAATATGGACGCCGTTCCTCCCAGACCTGGTTCAGTGATTTTCCCGCTTCCCACGCCAATGCAAAAGCGCAAGCGAGACCGTTGATGCGCTCTTCGAATTGCCGTCGTAATAATGGATGCTCAATGATCGGCCGCCCGAAGGCGACCCGGCGCTGCGCGAAATCCAGGGCATCGCAAATCGCGCGCTGTGCCAGGGCCACGCTGCCGACGCTGTTTGCAACACGGGAAACGTTCAATACTTCCAGGATCAGGTAGATTCCTTCTTCCGCTTTTCCCAGAAGATAGGCTTCGCTATCGCGCAGCTCGACTTCGCCAGTAGGAACCGAGCGGGTGGCAATCTTATCTTTGAGGCGGCGGATGGTGTAGTTCAGGTCACCGTTTTCTCGCTGCCGCGGAAGCAGGAACAAAGCCAGCCCTCGCACACCCGCGGCTGCGCCTTTCGGCCTCGCGGCGACAACTGCTAGCTCCGCGCCTGCATTGCTGGAGAAATATTTGTCTCCCGTCAGCCGCCATTTATTCCCGTCGGGGACAGCAATGGTCTCTACATTGCCGCCGAGATCGGAGCCGCCTTTGATCTCGGTCATCCAGGTTGCTCCCTGCCAGCCCGTGCCATCCTGCCGGAGAAGTTCAGGAAGAAATCTCTCTTTCAGTGGCGCATCCCCATATTTGTGGAGCGGCACTGCAGTTGAGAGCGAAACTGTGTAGGGGCAGGAGAGCCCGCTATCGTAAAACGAAGTCAGATAAATCAGCAGAAATGAAGGCAGAAGAGAGCAGTCCTGAAACGCCCGCCAGAGCACGCCGGCTTTGTAGCCCTCCCGCAACATGCGCCAATATTCGGGCGGATAAAGGATCTCATCAACCCGCTTACCGCCGATGTCGAACATGCGGACCCAGGGCGTGCGGGCGCGGTCCACGGCATCGGAACTGGTTTGCCCTTCCCGCTTCCACCACGATTCGTACTCTTCGAGCGCCGAATCGTACGCAGTCGAGCCGATGAGATGATGCAGGAACGCAGAGGGAGAATGAAGAATCTTGAATGACATGGGTCGAACCTTAATCAACACAACGCGCCTGCATCAGTTCACCACAAGATCGGCGATTTTAGCCGCGTCCACGCAGGCGCGCACGTCGTGGGTACGAACAATGTGTGCGCCCTTAAGAATGATCGCTGTTTCTGCCGCGATGGTGCCGAACACCCGGTCTTCGATTGGGGCGTCGTTGCCATTTCTGGCCAGTGCGCGGCCAAGGAACGATTTTCGTGACACTCCGGCCAGCAGCGGATAGCGTAAATCGTGAAATTCTTCGAAGCGCTTGAGCAAGGGATAATTCTCCTGGAAGCTTTTGCCGAATCCAAAGCCGGGATCAAGCGTCAGCCGTTCTCGTTTTACCCCGGCCATCAGCGCTGCATCGACCCAATCGCGCAGTTCGCGTTTCACCAGCATGACGACGTCCTGCACCGGAGGCAGCGTGCGCCATTCTTCCGGCCGCCCGCGCATATGCATCAGCACCGCTCCGCATTTTAGTGCCGCCAAGGTTTTGACCATCTGGCGGTCCCAACGAAATCCGCTCACGTCATTTACGATTTCTGCGCCAGCTTCGACGGCGGCGCGGGCTACAGATGCTTTGTAGGTGTCGATCGAGATCACCGCATCCGCCCGTTTCTGTTTTACCGACTTGATAACGGGAATGACGCGCTGCAATTCTTCTTCTGCGGTGACTGGAGAGCGAGTTTCTGGTAGTTCTTGCCGTGCACATTCGGCTCCGGTCAATACCTGGGCACCGGGCCTGGTGGATTCCCCGCCGATATCGATAATGTCAGCTCCGTCGCTTAATAATTGCAGCGCGAATTCCACCGCACGCTCGGGATCGCAATATAATCCGCCATCCGAGAACGAGTCGGGAGTGACGTTGACCACCCCCATGATCAACGTTCGCTTGCCCAATGGTAGGTGGCGCGAGCCAATATTCCATTCAAAGACCGGACGCATCGAGCCGATTCTAAACCTTTGGCAACTCACGTTGCCGACGTATCATCCCATAGCCTTCGTCTGCCACCGTTTGTTAATTCGCCGTACGGGCCCAGTGCTACAATCGGTTTACTCCAATGCTGGGGAAACGCGCTTATTTTGCGCTTATTTCGTGCATGCTGCTGGCGATTCAGGTCCACGCCGCTTCGCGCAATCTGGTGGCGAAACGGATCGACGTTGTCCTCGCAAGTCTAGATCTGGAGCGCGGTTTCTGGGGCATCGAAGTCGCCTCGCTGGATAGTGGCCGGATTCTGTATTCCCAGAATGCGGAAAAACTTTTTACTCCCGCGTCTAATACGAAACTCTTCACCACTGCGGCAGCACTGGCTCTCATCGGGCCGGCCTATACCTCTCGTACCACGGTCGAAACCAGCGGCACGCTCGACAAGTATGGACGTCTGAATGGCGACCTGGTGTTAATAGGCCGCGGTGACCCTAACCTTTCCGGCCGGGAACTGCCCTAT
>Ga0187772_10001162_pt1 | contig 12300 bp, 9 predicted proteins | sample 0116_SJ02_MP15_2_FD_133137 | JGI IMG/M metagenome (GOLD analysis project Ga0187772, IMG submission 133137) | Tropical peat soil microbial communities from peatlands in Department of Meta, Colombia - 0116_SJ02_MP15_20_MG | ecosystem: Environmental > Terrestrial > Soil > Wetlands > Peat | place... | reverse complement strand
CTGCATCAGAGCCGAGCCCTGCAGGCTGCTGTTTGCCAACATCCAATTGTTGGCCTCCGCGATTTGGTCCGGGAAGGCCGCGCCGCCAAGGATCTGTGCGACCAACGCGTCTGGATATAAGGCAATCGGGGCAACTAGCTGCGCCAACTCTTGTGCGGTCTGCGGTGCACCTTGTCCCGAATATCCCGGTGATCCCGCCGGTCCTGCCGGTATTTGCTGACCGACCGCTTCAAATGGCACAGCCGTGCTGATCAGCAAGCAGGAGAGTATGCTGGCCAAGACCTGGGTCGTTATGGTTCTGATCATTTCCCTTGCTCCACTTCTCATCTTCCGAGGTAAGCTGTGCGAGAAAGAGGCCTTAGGAAGGGTGCGGTGCCCACCCCGGCCTGTGATCTGCGCACAACGCGAATACCGTCACAACTGTCAATGGCGACAGGGAGGGCATCGTGAGACTCGATTCCCTCGTGCGCGACGACCGGTGAGGCAGTAACGCAGCCGGATGATGCGTAGCTACTGATTTCCGGTGAGAAAGGTCAGTCGATTGAGTTTGTCGAGGCACTACTTCTGCTTCGGGGGATAGTTTTTCAACAGTTTCTGCATGGCCTTAGTCAGATTCTTTTGATTCTTTTCCTGGTTCGAACTGGGGTCGATTGTTTTCGTGGCGTTTCCTGTCCAAACCAATTGCTTCGAGGTTGGATCGTACATATCGAGAACCAAGGTGCCGATGTTGATCGTCGAACTGGTAGCAGAAGCCATCCCGCCCCAGCGATCTTGGACGCCCAGATCAAAGAGGCTGTCGCTTCCTTCAAGAATTGCTGAATCAAGTCCTATTCATGGACGGAAATGGTTTGGCCCGTTAAGCATGGAATTTGCCCTAACTCAATTGCCAAGCAACAAGCTTCCGCCTCCCCCTAGGCGCCCGCCACTTGTTGTCTGGTCATTTCGGCCAGAGCGGTTTTTGGCCTCAGTGCGGCTTCCGGCGTGATGCGTGCGAAGAGGTCAATCACCCGCGCGATTAAACCTGTCCATCCGGTCTGATGGCTGGCACCTAAGCCAGCTCCGTTGTCGCCATGAAAGTACTCGTAAAACAGGAGGTAGTCACGCCAATGAGGATCTTCTTGAAATTTCTGGGTGCCGCCGTAAACGGGACGCCGCCCGCCAGCATCACGAAGAAAGATGCTCGACAGTCGCCGGCCGATTTCTTGGGCAACCTCGAACAGGTTCATGTATTTTCCCGACCCGGTAGGACACTCCACTTTGAAGTCAGGGCCGTAGAACGGGTACATCAGCAGCAAGCCCCGAATGATCAAGCCGTTGACCGGCATCCAGATCGGCCCTCGCCAGTTCGAATTACCTCCAAACATGCCGGTGTTCGACTCCGCGGGCAAATACTGAACCTTGTATTCTTGCCCGTGAAGGTAAAACACGAACGGATGGTCCTGGTGATACTTCGAGAGAGAGCGGATGCCAAAGGGGCTGAGGAATTCATTTTCATCCAGCACATAGGCAAGAATCCGCTGCAGCTTCTGTTTGTTGCAAACCGAAGCTAGCCTGCGCCCTTCATAGCCTCCGACGTTCGGGTCGTCGGCCCTGATGATTTTTTCTGCGACTTCCGGATGGCGCTTGCGGAACAGGTTGAGGAGTTCAAAGATCCTGGGATGTTTTTCGGCGGTACCATGCTCGAAAACGGTCGCGGCGCACAATGGTAACAGCCCAACCATCGAGCGAATCTTCAGCCGGGCTGCATCTCCGTTGGGGAAATGCAGCAGATCGTAGAAGAAGCCGTCCCCTTCATCCCACATCGATTCTTGATTTGGCCCGATGCGATCCATGGCGTAGGTGATCCAGGCAAACTGCTCGAAGAAACGGAAGGCCACTTCTTCATACATCGAGTCGTATTCTGTGAGAGTGATTGCGATCTCCAGCATGCACAAACAATAAAAGGCCATCCAGGCGGTCCCATCGGCTTGGTCCAGATATCCGCCGGTGGGTAGAGGCGCGCTGCGGTCGAAAACACCAATATTATCGAGCCCGAGGAATCCGCCGGCGAAAACGTTACGCCCTTCCGGATCCTTGCGGTTTACCCACCAATTGAAATTCAGCATTAATCCTTGGAAAGAGCGCTCCAGGAAACGCAGGTCCGCGCGGCCCAGCTCAAGCTCAATCCTGTAAAGGAACAACGTTGCCCAGGCGTGCACCGGGGGATTCACATCGCTGAAGTTCCATTCATACGCGGGTATTTGTCCGTTCGGATGCGCGTATAGGGTGCGTAGCATCAACAGCAACTGTTCTTTGGCGAAATCGAAGTCCACAAGAGAGAGGGCGATCGTGTGAAATGCCAAGTCCCATGCCGCATACCAGGGATACTCCCACTTGTCGGGCATGGAGATCACGTCGCTGTTCAGCATGTGGGACCATTCCGCGTTGCGCGCATTCTGCTTGCGAGACCCGATCAATGGGTGCGCGTTGTGCTCTTGCAGCCATCGGTCCAGATCGAAATAGTAGTATTGCTTGCTCCACAACATCCCCGCCAAAGCTTGCCTATGCACGCGGCGCTCGTCCTCACTTAACGATTTGGGAGTGATCCGTTCGTAAAACTCGTCCGCATCGGCGGTGCGGCTGGCGAAAATCTGGTCAAACTTTGCGAATGCATCGCCATCCCGCTTGTCACTCAGCCGCAATCGAACGACCTTGCTGCGTCCACTTGGTACATCGAGCACGTACTGTGCGGCGGCCTTCGTTCCCATCTTTGCGGGGTTGATCGCCTCGTGTTTGCCAGAGATTACGTACTCGTGAAACGCGTCCTTAACGTAAGGAGAAGAGTTTGCTTGGCCCCACAGGCGCGCGGCATTTGATTCATTGTCGGTAAAGAGCAGGTCCGGCGCGCCGTCACATTGCAAGCTATACTCGCCTAACTTAGGGTGCGAGGCCTGTATGGCCCCTTTATCCACTCGAAGCGATGGCTTCGCCGTGTCATCCGTAGACCAGGTATTCCGGAACCACATCGTGGGCAGCACGTGAACTCGCGCCGGCTCCGGGCCACGGTTGTACACAGAAATTCGGATCAACACGTCTTCCGGGCCGTTCTTGGCGTATTCCACAAACACATCGAAATAGCGATCCTGATCAAAAACGCCGGTGTCGAGGAGTTCGTATTCCATTTCGTCGCGCGAGCGGTGGCGATTGGTTTCCAACAAATCCAAGTAGGGATACGCGGCCTGCGGATACTTATAGAGGTATTTCATGTAGGAATGGGTCGGAGTGCTGTCCACGTAAAAGTAGTATTCCTTCACATCTTCGCCATGGTTACTTTCACTGTTGGTAAGACCGAACAAACGCTCTTTCAAAATGGGGTCACGCCCGTTCCACAGGGCCACCGCAAAACAAAGTTGCTGCTTATCGTCCGAAAAGCCCGCCAGACCATCTTCGCCCCAGCGGTAGACGCGGGAACGCGCCTGATCGTGAGAGAAGTAGTCCCAGGCATTTCCATCTTTGCTGTAATCCTCGCGCACCGTGCCCCATTGACGCTCGCTCAGATAGGGCCCCCATTTTTTCCAGGGGACACCTTTTTCGCGAGCCTCGTTCAATCGCTTCTGTTCGGTAACTTCGAGGTAGGACAGTGGGACGCGTTCTTCATTGGCTGGCTTCATGGCAACTTACCTTTCCTTTATTCAATTTCCAGAATAGGACGCTAAATTCCTTCGAAATGACCTCACAATCACCGGCGAAAGGTAAAAGAATACCAACAGGGCTATGTCTGTCAGCTCGCATGGGAAGCGAGCCCAGGCGTTTCGCAAGTGTCTGGGGTGTTTGACGAGTTTTCACGCCGCTTCCCGCAGACGAACGAGCCGCACCATCATGGGGAGCGCGGGGGCTCGGTGCTGCTCCCGCGTTCGTTCGCAGCCTTGATTTGAGGGCTAAACGGTCTTAACGGGAACTGTCATTCGCGACAGGGGTAGGAAGCATTGCGGCCCGTCGGTGCCAGGACTCGTCGGGTCTCATTGGCAAGAGCCGTCGTCGATGAAATTGTTTGGCGGCTCCCATGGCAGCCAGGCGCGCCCGCAAGCAACAATATTTTGATCTAGGGGGTCGGATTGAAGGGAGTCCGGAGCGAAATAAGTCTGCGACCCGGTCATTTGAGACATATTTGTCGGTCAAGGCCTTCAGTTATTAAACAGATTTACCGCGAGGGCGTAGGCGCTCCGGTCTGAGTCTGTGGAAATTGCTGCTGACGCGAGATTCAAAGCCTCACGGGCTTGTGCTTGGTAAGTAGTGAGCCAGCCGGTATTGAGTGGCACGCTTCGCTCGATGCCGGTTTTGAGTGCCGCATGCCCTCACGAAAACGCGCCGTGGCTTCGATTCCAGCCCTCAGGAAGCCCGTCGAAAAACCAGTCGATTGCTGCGCATCGCTTGGCACAGGTGCGGCTGCGCCATTCGCAAGGGTCAGGACCATCTGATTCGCTTGAAAACTTATGCTGCCGTTGACGATTCGCGCCAAGCCGTCCACGTCCACAAAATTGTGCCCCTGAAATTGAACCACTTTCGCTGTACCTTGCTGTCCACTGACGCTCAAAAAACTGCTCTGCTGCGCAGCCAGCGTGAGCGCCAGTGAAGCCATGCACGCGAGCATTGCCACTCGCCGTTCTTTTCTGGGATGGACCTCCATACATACAACTCCTTGATCGATTGCTCGAGGCTGTAAGGCACTCGAGCGGAGACCTTCGCGATTCATCGTCTCCAGTTCCTGTAATGACTGGAGATAGTCGGTGCCACTGTCAAAGGAGACAGTGCCCGACGCGCCGAGCAATACGAGCTCTCTGGGATTGCGAGGCTAAGCGCGCGGTCCTTTCCGCGATTGGTTGACCGATCGACGCAAGATAAGAGGCGAGTGTTAAATAGCAGTGACCCAAGGGTCGTGCTCTCTTCTATTTCACCTGGGTGGCAGCTGGTCGAAACGCGTTTCCCCTCCATGTGAAGGGTCGACTTGGACTGATACCAACTCTTCCGATTATTCCTGCCGGCTCAGATGCGAGTTTGTCCCTGTTAGCCCTGACCTTCACAGTGGAGCTGGCGTTGCTTCGACCCCATGAGACCACCGGGATAACCCTGCGCGCCATTACCAACAATTGCGCGCGATCTATCTCGGAAGAGGCGGAAAATGCTAGCCCAAGCCAGTTCGAGACAGAACCTCGCTAAAGCGCGGATGTTGGCGCTCGTTGAGAAATAGTCATGTAAGGTTCGTGATTATATCGATTCCGTCCGTTAGACTGCCCCGCGCCAATTGGGTAGCGGCCTATTGTGGAAAGTTCATTTGACGTACTAATACTTGAAAACGCGATTCTCTCCGAAGGGGATCCAACTCTGGTTCCACCTTGAGATCGACCATGAAGAAGTCGCGGTCCTCGTACGCTTTTTGCAGCCAGTCGAGCGCCTTGTTTTTGTCCCCGAGTCCCACTTCGATAATCGCAATATCGAAAGCGCCTACATGAGTGCGCTTCCACTCACCGATCAGGCGGTCCGCGATCTCTTGCGCCTCCTGACGTCTTCCCGTGAGCGCATACGCGCGTCCCAATTCTCCTAAGGTTTGATTGCACTCGCCGAGCGATACGGCCTTTTCGATCTCTTGAGCGGACTGAGTCATTTCTCCCTTCTGGGCATAGCACATTCCCAGTACCAGATGAGCCGGAAAGTAGGTAGGGTCCAGATCAACGGTCCTGCGTAGCTGCTCAATGCAAGCGTCGTAACGGCGTGCAAAGTAGAGCATCCAGGCAAAAACCCAGTTGGACTCCGCAGAAAGCGGATCCAGATCAGTCGCCTCTTTACTCTCTTTGATACCCTCTTGCGTCCGCCCCACATTCATTAGAAGATAGCCGTACCAGTGGTGAGCCGGAGCATACCTCGGATCTAGTTGGATAGCTCTCCTGTATTCGCGCTCGGCGCCCGCCCAATCCCAGTCGTACTGATGAAGAACCATAGCCATGTCTGTATGGGCCTGTGGCAGTACGCCGTCGAGTTCCAGCGCCTTCCTGGCTGCCTCCTTCGCTTTCGGCATGGCATCGTTTGGTGCCAGAAGTAGATCATTCGCCCACAAATAGTAATAAGTTATTCCGTCATAGGCGAGCGCGTAGGTCGGGTCCTGAGCTACCGCCTGATTCAGGTAACCGATTCCCTTCGCCAAGTCTTCCGGCGTGGCCTTCGACGCAAAATATCGGCCCTTCAGATAGAGGCGGTAAGCCTCGGGATTATCCGTGGAGTGCTTACCAAGCTGCCTTTCCCGGTTGCCACTGAGGCGCAAGCGCAACTTCTCAGAAATCTCCCTGGTGATGTCTTCCTGCACGGCGAGTAGATCGGCAACTTTGCGGTCGTACTCCTCGCCCCAAAGATGGCTGTTGTCCGCCACATTCACTAGCTCCACGTTGATCGCCAAGCTGTCACCACGCTCGACCAGCCGCCCCGTCAGCACCGCCTGAACCTTAAGCTCTTGCCCCGCTGCTTGCGGATCTAATTGGCGATTCTTGTAACGGAAGACCGAGCTACGCGACATTACTTTGAGGTGAGGCAGTTCCGAGAGATTGTTGATCAGGCTTTCGGTTACACCATCGCTCAAATACTCCGCTTCGGGATCTGCTCCCACATTAACGAAAGGCAGGACAGCGATGGATTCGATGATTCCGCTCGATCGGCGGGAGAGAAAGTAGGCGCCGGCAATGGCAGCAATTGCCAGGAATGCGAGCGCGAGAACGGTAAGCGCTATGACCTTTCGCCTGGCCTGAGGCCACGGAATCGCCTGGGAATGGGTGGATCGGCGCGACTCCGTGTCACGTTTCAACCGCTGTAAATCCGTTCGGACGTCTCCGGCATCGCGATAGCGGAGGTTGCGGTCTTTCTCTAAACACTTGTTGATAGTCCGTTCGAGATCGTCCGGCACGTTGGGGTTCAGTCGCACCGGTGCCACTGGAGCGCTCTCCAGAATGGCGTTGAAAACCATGGCCGAAGTGTCGCCGCGGAAGGTCAGTTTACCCGTACACATCTCATACAGGACAGCTCCGAAAGAAAACAGGTCAGTACGGGTGTCCAGGTCCTTTCCGCGCACCTGCTCCGGCGACATGTACGCGACAGTTCCGACTGCTTGACCAGGGCTCGTGAGATGGTCAGGGTCAACCTCCGCAGTGGCGAGTGTTGGCTCGTTGCCCGTCGCGCTGTTAGGTATGCTGAGCTTAGCCAACCCGAAATCCAGAACCTTGGCATGACCGCGCGTGGTCACGAAGATATTGGCAGGCTTGATATCCCGGTGGATGATGCCCGCAGCATGTGCAGCATCAAGTGCGTCCGCGATCTCAATTCCCAGCGATAGCACTTCGTCCAACTCCATCGGCTTGCCACCGATTCGATGCTTGAGCGTCACGCCCTCCAGACACTCCATCGCTATAAACGGGTAACTATCTTGCTGCCCGACTTCGTAGATGGTGCAGATATTCGGATGGTTCAATGCGGATGCAGCACGAGCTTCGCGTCTGAAGCGCTCCAACGACTGTGGGTCACTGGCCAGGTCCTCCGGCAGGAATTTCACCGCGACAAAGCGACCAAGCTCTGTGTCCTGTGCCTTGTACACTACACCCATGCCACCCCCGCCCAATTTCTCGAGGATTCGGTAATGCGAAATGATCTGGCCGATGAGCGGATCGGTCCCCGCCATAATGCGGCAATCTTAGCACCGTCCACCCTTTCGGGGTGGTTGTATGGACCCTGAAACTCCTTTAGAGAGCTCAATGATCGTTGAGTAGTGCAGCTACGCTCGCGCTCTCCTTTGCACCGAAGCGCTCTCCTTATCGGGATCGTTTTTCTGATACACCAGCTCCTGGGTGAACCACCGTTCATGCGGTTTAACGCTGAATGTCCGTAGCGATTCAGACTGGAATCCAGTTGCCGCGATCACGCTGCCCACCCACAGCTTCACCAGTGGAGGATGCTCGGGATTCAATCGAAAATCCCCGTACCGTACGTACGAAACTCCAGACGCGATGTGATAAGCCTCACCAAGCGTGAAACTGTCCAACCGCGTGGCCATCGCTGAACGCAGAATCCCCAAGCCGCTCAGCAGCAACACCAGCCAAACAAAGACACCCAACCTCATTGGAGATCGATTTGCAGTTTGTTCTGCCGCGAGAGGAGCGACAAAGCTCACTCGGCCCTCCTTCCGCCGCACGAAGCAGAGTTCGCGCATGACTCAACGACGCGCTCGTTTCTCAGCTGAAGTGCAATTTTTCGGCGAACGAAATACAACACCACCCCGCTGACTAAAACGATGCCAACAGCGAACAGCTGTCCGCGAAAAGAGCGCCAGTCGTGCAGCGTAGCGAAGAGCACCACAATGGCAAACGCAAAAGGCGTTACACAGACGTAACCCATGCCAAGCCAACCGCATGGCACTCGGAAGCTGCGGCGCGCATCCGGACAGCGAAGGCGCAGAATAAGCAGTGCGAGGAATTCAAACGTCAGGCTCCCTGCGTATAGCAAGCACTGGATGATCGCGAGACTCCCAAAGGAGAGAGACGCGAAGAGCGCTGTGATGGCAGCGAAACTCAAAAGTGCTGCTCTGGGAACTGCGGTGCCCGGTGACGCTTTTCCAAGGAATCGCGGAAACCAGCCGTCGTGAGCTAGAACCAAGGGGAGTCGCGAGACATAAAGCAGTTGAGCATTGAACAAACCCAACGTGGAGACTAGGCCAGCAACCGCTAACAGGCCGCCGAGCCAACGACCTCCGATGGACTGAGCGATCACCGGCCAGCCAGCGTCTGAACTCCAGATGGCAGGGTCGGAAGTGGTGCTCACGCCCGCTATCACAGGCAATAAATAGCAAAGCATCAAGACCAGTAATGCGAAGCCAAGAGCTCGAGGGTAGTTGCGCTGAGGTTCGTCAACTTCTCCAGCGTAAGTCGAAGCGTTTTCCCAACCCGAGGTGTTGAAAATTACGTACGAGAGTCCCAGCAGCACAACGCCCTTGTGACTTGAAGTCAGGTCCCGCTTGACAAAGTCGAAGAGCGAAGATGGCGCAGAACCAAATTTCAGCCAGACCATCATAAGGAGTGCAAACGATAGGAGCACGAAGTAGGCACTGACCTTTGCCGAATTGCCGACTTCTCGCGCACCACGCAGATTCAGAGCCACTCCGAAGGCAATGAACAGGACCGCGAGAATCCAGCGAACAAATGCTGCGATACTGGCATGTGGGGAAGTCGGCGGAGGTTCGAGTGCTGGAAAGAAAAAGCCAAAGTAACCAACAAAAAGGACCGGAAACATAGCCAGCCACACCACGGAAACAATCATTGTCCAGCAGGCCTGCTGTACCGCACAGAACGATCCGAAGGCTTCGCGGACCCAGACATAATAGCCACCTTCCTCAGGCAGGAGTGCGGTGAGTTCTGCTGCCATCAACGCTGCCGGAAGACTCCAGACGAAAGGGGTGACAACGATCAAGACCATGGCCCAACCGGGCCCTACTGCGCCAATCAATGGCTCCAAGCCGAAGGCCCCACCACAGGTGGTGAAAAAAATGAGTGAGGTCAGCGCCAGGAGATTGAGGCGCCGCTCCCGTGGTAGCTGAAACAATCTGTCATGGATACGTTGGGAATTTAAGAGGAGTGAGGGGGTGGTCACAGGCACACTCCAAGGATGCGGGAGATTATGCCTCGTTGGACCGGAAAGTCACGAAAAATTATTGGTCACTGAAGACAATCGCCGCGAACCGGAAAACTACGAGCCAGTGCCTAAATGGAAGCATTTCACCGTCGGTCACTGACGAATAGACAGGGGGCAGCAATTTCCGTCGCGATCATGCCCTCGCTGCGCCCTTGGCGAGCGCATGCGTCGGGTGTTCTGCTTCACGGAACCGGAACGGCGGATGAGCTGACGCGCGTCAATAACCACCGTCCGTCGATCTTTTTGGCTTCACCTTCAAGGCTTACGTGGCTCTTGGCTGCCCAAAACGGCTGGCCGGTGGCTGGATTCAATGACACGTCGAAGTAATGGCGTTCGAAATACACCGATGACTTCGATTGACAGTCATGCTCGTTTACAGGGACATACTTCGTTTTTCCGCCGGGGAAAGCGACGAAAACTGTCAACTGATACCGTGGCTCGCGATTGGCGGCTGGTCATGGCGCGGCTACGGCGCGAAGTGAGCGGAAAGATATCCGATGAAGCCTGGGTCGGGAAAGGTCGCAAGCATTTTTTACAAAGCTCTCGAGGCGCACGAAAGCCAGCGCGGCTCTGTGATGGAAGAATCGTGCGCTGGCGATGAAGAACTGCGTCGCGAGGTGGAATCGAAATCAACGACCAGGGTGTCTCCGGGCAAGCTCACTCAAGAGCAACTCGCAGAACGGTTGAATGTTCGGCAGCCATCAATAGCGAAAATGGAACGACGCGCCGATATATACCGCAGTACTCTGCGCGGTGTAATCAAAGCAATGGGAGGCGAAAAGGAAATTCTCGGGACGCGGACGCTTCCGCTGCCTTGTCTAAGGCGTGCAATCGAGTGCTCCAGAGCTACTGATTGCCAATTGTGTCGAGCCCCATTTCAGGCCAGTCAACGCAGAGTGACCCGCGCATCGGAACTTGGAAACTCGATGTTGCAAAATCGAAAGACAGTACTCGCAAGAGCGACACACGGACCTACACACAGTCTGGCGACAGTGTGAAAGTCCACATTGAGATAGCGAACAGCGATGGCAGCACGCAGTTTTACGGATACACGGGGAAAGCAGATGGCAAGGATTACCCGTGGACTGGGCAAGTACCCGGCGGCGCTGAAACCGTTGCCGTAAAACGCGTGGGGAATGCCTTTATCGCTGAGGGGAAGAAGGGCGGTAAGCTACTTTTCACCACAAAGACAACATTCTCGGACGATGGCAAAGTCATGACGCTGACGACCAAGGGCACGGGCGCGGACGGCAAGCCCATCGACGCGGTACGAGTCTACGATAAACAATAGCCGCAGGAAGCCCGCGCACCTGTCTTTTTTTTGCGGGCCGAAGGCCAGTTGGGACTGGTGGGTGTATATTATCCGCAACTTGTGCGCTTAAATCGAAAACGTCGAAATGGTAGAAATCGTTAAGAGTATTTCAGCGATGGTCGCGACTTGCAGTGAGTTCACGGCGGTAATCGTGATTGTAGCAGGTGCGCTTCAGGCGCTTGGGGCGATGGTCAAGACTCTGATTGAGCAGAAAACAGCAGTATCGCCACTACTGGTTTTCAGAGGTTTCGCGGGCTGGTTGGTGTTGGCTTTGGAGTTTCTGTTGGCCGCCGACATATTGCGAACAGCAATAAGTCCCACGTGGACAGATATTGGTCAACTCGCCGCAATCGCTGCCATAAGGACCTTTTTGAATTATTCGCTGAGCCACGACCTGCGCAGCGCACCGGACCTGAAAGAGATGTAATCTGGAGCACGAGACGGAGTTAGGGGATTCAACGCTATCGTCGCTGAGGCAAATAGATTAGCTGAGATTGGGCGGGGGCACCCGTGGCGAAAGCGGGGTCCATACCTGAGGGAACGGCAGTGGGGCGCGGTTCGTGAAGACTCTAGCGAAAACGGAGAGGCTTGGAGCTACTTCCCACACGACCAAGCCAGGTCATGCGCTTATCACTGGGGCGAAGATGGATAGGCCGGTTTCTGTGACAAGAAGCAGCGGCTATGCTTTGCTCTGTGCTGATAAGCCTGTCGCTGTTCGATGAACAGCTCTGTTGTGAACAAGCAAGCGATCCACTGTCCGTCCGGCGGCCACCGTGGGCCTAGCCTGTGCTGCGCAGCTTACTTAGGATTAATGGGTTGGACGTTAGGGAGCAGCGTGACATCCACGATGCCGATCTCGACACGACGGTTGGCAGCGCGCGCCTGTTCGCCGGTCCCCGATACCCGCGGGTCGGACTTGCCAAAGCCTTTGGTATCCATGATCGTTGGAGAGATTCCCGCCTGAACCAGGAAGTTTCGGACGGCGTCGGCGCGCCGTTGCGAAAGTTGCAGATTGTAGGCTTGCGTGCCGACATCGTCGGTATATCCGTAGATATTAATTGTGTATCCCTTAAGGGTCATCAAGATCCCGGCGATGCGGTTCAGTGTGTCTCGGTATTCCGGCTTGATGTCTGACTTATCGAAGTCGAAGCGCACCGACTTGCTGTCCAGGGTCATGACCAGCCCCATGGCAGTGCGACGAGTTTCCGCGATCTGTCCCAGCGCTTGCTGCAATTGCGCCAGTTCCCCTTCGCGTTCCCGGCGATATTGCTCCGCCTGCTGTATGGCTT
>Ga0187772_10001161_pt1 | contig 12301 bp, 13 predicted proteins | sample 0116_SJ02_MP15_2_FD_133137 | JGI IMG/M metagenome (GOLD analysis project Ga0187772, IMG submission 133137) | Tropical peat soil microbial communities from peatlands in Department of Meta, Colombia - 0116_SJ02_MP15_20_MG | ecosystem: Environmental > Terrestrial > Soil > Wetlands > Peat | place... | reverse complement strand
TGGGGTCCGCTATCCGAGACATACCACTTCCTCACGAAGCTCTATGAATCAAACGAGCAGTTTTCGAGCCCTACAGAATTTGTCGGCTCAGTGCACAATGGTCCCCCAGGCCAGGTGGCGATGATGCTAAACGCAACCGGTCCCAACATTACCACCACTGGCGGCGATTACTCCTTTGAACAGGCGCTACTTGCGGCGTCTCTGGCCGTGTGCGACAGCGATCACACCGTACTGGTCATGGGAGCGGATGAGCACCACGAGATTCTGTCTCCGCTGTTTGACAAATCAGTCGAGATAAGCTCGAACCCGTCCGATGGCGGCGGGGCGCTCATGATACGCAAAACAGAAAAAACATCCGGACTACGGATTGCGCCTATTTTTTTTGAGAATACCAGCCACAATCCGTCTATCGTTCAATCGCTCATTCGCCATCTTGGAGAATCGGATGAGATCCGATCTAAATACGGTGCCGTTTTTGCGGGAATGCCTGCGGGAGAACGAGCGAACTGTGAAAAGCAGGTCCGTGAGATTATTTCTGCCGCGGATTTCAACGGCCCGATCATTGATTTCCGTAAATTCATCGGTGAATTCGGTTCAGCCACTGCTGCGGCAGCGACCCTTGCGGTAAGATTCGTACAGAACGGAAAAATCCCTGCCTATCTTTCAGGCGGCGCGGAAATCCCCATTGACGGGAAGGGGATACTCCTCCTGGGTCTGGGAAACTTTCTCACTGCCATCGAAGTGCTAACGTAAAATATGAAATATGAAGGTTTTCCTCATATCAGCAAATACCGTTAGAGTCCCCTATGACATATACCCTTCGGGACTTGACGATGTAACAGTAGCAAAGTTATTAAAAGGATGATTCATAAAGTTTGTGAAACCGAACGACTTTGAAACGGAGTGATCAAATAGGATTTAACATGTACGATAACCTTATGAAGGGCCTGGCCGCAGGGTACGAGAGGATTGTGGCCTGGGCGGATATCCTTGACCGTATCAATGTCTACCCTGTGCCCGATGGTGACACCGGCCGCAACCTCGTCATTACCCTGGGCGCATGCAGGAATAACAACGGAAATCCCGATTCACTGAGCCGAGAGATCCTGCTTTCGGCCAGGGGCAATTCCGGAAATATCGCCGCGGGTTTTCTTGCCGGGTTCCTCACTTGCAACGACTTGTCGTCCCTGGCTGTGGCAGCCGAGGCCGGCCGTCATCTCGCTTACAAGGCCGTTCCCAGCCCTCAACAAGGAACCATGATCTCTCTGTTTGATACCCTGGTCACATCCCTGAAGAGAACCCCTCCGGAAGAGACAGGGGTATGGGTGGAATCAATCATCCATGACATGGAAGAGACGGTCAGAAATACCAGGGAGCAGTTGCTTGAACTCAGGCAGGCAGGGGTAGTTGATGCAGGAGCCCTCGGCATGCTCGTCTTCTTCGATCCCTTGTTGAACACTTTGGCCGGCCGCACGGTCAGGCCTTCTCTCTTCACCGATGATCTGAAGGATTCCTTCAACGTCTCCGAAACATGGCAGGACCGGAAATATCAGGGTTACTGCCTTGACGTGTTGCTCAAGATTGAACATGAAGAACAAGAAGCTGTGAAACACATCATGGATGTGGGAGAATCGTTGGTCGCCATGCCCCATGGCGAGTGCCTCAAAGTACACCTTCATGCCACGGACAGAGAGAGGGCGAGACAAGACCTCACGGCCCTCGGAGCCATCCTGAGCTGGGCCGAAGACGACCTTGCCGAACAGACCTTTCGGTTCAGCGAACCCAGAAAAAACCAGGCCATCCATATCATGACGGATGCGGCTGGCTCCATCACAAGGGACCTAGCTCAGAGCCTTGGAATCACTCTCCTCAATAGTTACATCGCCATCGGGAATCGTTTTCTCCCTGAGACCTTCGTGGATCCTTCCCAGCTCTTTGCGGCCATGAAGGCCGGGGCCAAGGTCTCTACAGGCCAAGCCTCAACCATCGAGCGACATGAGTGCTATAACAATGTCACGAAGATCCATGACCGCGTCCTCTATCTCTGTGTGGGCTCGTTTTACACCGGCAATTACGATGTGGCCACCCAATGGAAGGCTGAGAATGATCCCGATGACCGGATGACCATCATTGACACAGGGGTCGCCTCCGGCAAGCTCGGTCTCGTAGCCAGGGCTGCTGCCGAACTTTCCCTCACCGCCAGCAACCCTATGGAAGTCATCGCGTTTGTCAAGGGCGCGATTCAGAATGTCCAGGAATATATCTTCCTTGACACGCTTCAATTTTTAGCCGCAGGGGGCAGAATCTCGAAGACCAGCGCCTTTTTTGGCGATGTCCTTCGTATCAAACCGATCGTCAGCCCTTTCCCGGACGGAGCTCGGAAGATCGGTGCCGTGAGAAACCTCAGAGATCAGGTGAGATTCGCCTTCCGTCGTCTTGAACAAAACATTCCAAAAGATCAAAAGGCTACCCTACTTCTCGAATACTCAGACAACAAGAAGCGGCTTGAGGGAGAGGTCAAACCGGAGATAGAGCACAGGTTTCCTCTGGTGCAAGTCATCCTACAACCTCTCTCGCTTACGTCTGCTGCCCATATGGGCCCAGGCTCCTGGGGCATGGCCTTTCTCGCAGAAAACCTCCAAAAAGGCGACCGACATGTATGAAAAATTCTTACGCGGCCTGAAAGGTCTTTTGATGCTTTGGCTTTTCGGTCTCTTTCTCCTCGGCATCCTCCTTGAACTCCTGATCATTCTTCCGGTCCTCGGGGTCCTCAACAGAATCCTTGGACCCCGGCATTACCGGATGCAGTGGACGATCCGCATCCTCGTCAGCCTGTGGCTCTTCTTGCTGAGAGTGTGCGGACTACTCAAAGCGAGGGAGTTGAAAGGGAAGCCTTTACACGGACCGTGTGTGATTGTTTCGAACCACCCCGGCCTCTTCGACGTGCTCTTTCTGATCCGGGATATCCCGCGCATGTCCGTTATGGTCAAACAATCCCTGGCAAGAAGGCTTCCTCTCGGCCCGGTTTTTCGCTCTGCCGGGTATGTCCTCTCCCCTGATTTCGAGCGGAGGGGACCGTTCCAGTCCCTGGATGAGGCCATTGAGAAGATCCGCACGGGGTTTAAGTTTATGATTTTTCCTGAAGCCACTCGATCCCCCAAAGGAGGCCTGGGAAGGTTCAACGCTGGCCCCTTCATGCTTGCAAGGCTATCGAACGTCCCGTTGCAGCCATTGTTTGTAAGGAACGATCCACCTTTTCTTCCAAAGGAAGACAAATGGTATTTCCCTCCCTCCCGGGTCTCAACCCTCGAGATCGAATTCTGGGAGCCTATAGCCCCTCCACGGGCAGGGCAGGAGCGGGCCTTTGCCAGGCATCTCGAGGCTCGATATAGAGAGGCGTTAGGCTTGACCTCTGAGAGGAAAAATCGACGGAGCGCAGGGAATAGAAATGGAACAGAACCAACTCCCAGCTGAACGTCTGATCCCGCATCGCCTTCGCATGAAACTCATAGACTGGGTGAAGAAACCGACTCAGAATGGTTTGCAGGCTGAGACGATCGTGACTGAGGAATGGCCTTTGTATAACAACGGAGAGGTAAGTTCCATCATATGTATTGAACTGGTGGCTCAGGCCATCTCTGCCTTAAGCACATGGCGTCGGGGTGAAGGGGCTGGACCGCGAATTGGGCTACTGGTTGGCGTCAAAGAAGTGGAATTTTCAAAATTGAGCGTTCCCGTAGGGACCAGACTCAATATCCAGGTTAACGAGCTTTCCCATGTTGGAGACTACGCTGTGTTTGAAGGCAAGGTAAGATCGGATTCGGACTCTTTCTGTAAAGTCATTATCCAGGTCATGGAGCCTGAAGAGACCCTATCGAACCTAAAGACAAGACAGAGAATCTAACCCCTGGGAGAAAGAGAGGAGAATGGATGCCTACGCTGTCCAAGCAAATTGCCCTCGTGACAGGCGGGAGCCGGGGAATCGGACGCGCTATCTGCCACGAGCTGGCAAAGAGCGGCTGTTACGTGATTATCAATTTCCGCTCCAACATAAAGGCCGCTGAAGACACCCTGGAATTGATTCATCAAGTTGGAGGAAATGGTGAGACAGTCTGTTTCGACGTCGCTAACCAAGAAGAAACCGAGCGAAACATCGAAGCCCTTCTGACACGTCATGATGCGATCGACATCCTGGTAAACAATGCTGGAGAGGCGGCGGACAGCCTTTTTGTCCTGATGCCTCCCGAGGAATGGGTGAAAGTGCTCAACACCTCCTTGCAAGGATTCTACAATGTGACGAAACCTGTTCTGATGAAGATGGTCAGCCGGAAGCATGGCTTCATTGTTGCCATCTCTTCTGTGTCCGCAAGGCTCGGCCATCGTGGTCAGACAAATTACTCAGCAGCCAAGGCCGGTCTTGAAGGAGCCTGTCGATCCCTTGCCTCGGAGGTAGCCCGTCTTGGTATTCGTGTCAACGTCGTGGCGCCGGGCTTGATTGATACGGAGATGCTTCAGTCCGTTCCCAGGGATATGATAAAACAGATCATACCGATGGGCCGGGTAGGCCTTCCTGAAGAGGTGGCCAAGGTGGTTCGTTTCTTGTGTTCTGAGGATGCGTCTTACATTACCGGCCAGGTCATATCGGTTAATGGCGGAATGATCTAAGCAGGCTTCTTAGAAACGCCCATCCACGGGGTTCTCCGGCCGCCTCACCATCTCCGCGGCGTGGCAACAGTCGCTCCTTATTCGTCGCGACGCCACCCTCATCCTCGTCCTGTTAGATGAGGAGGGTTAGCTCTTGGAAAGAAGCGCTTCATTGTCATGAGACCTGGTGCGCGAAACTGAGCCAGGGTATTATCTAACAGGGCAAGTCGTTGCGGCGTACGCGAAAGTACGCCTCACTCTTCTGGATTCCGGGCGCCTTGCATCTGAACATTTCTGAGAAGCCATGGAAGAATAACTTTTTCAGCAAACTTCCCAGAGTCCTTTGGTGGGACGGAGTTGGATGAAAAAATTCCTTTTCATAACTATCCTGATAACAATGGGACTCTTCTTCGCCGAAATAGCATCAGCCCAGGATCGGGCCTCTGTTAAAGAGGATTTCAGGAACATCCGATCCGTGAAGGCGGATTTCCTTCAGAAGAGATTCCTCAAAATCCTAACAAAACCTCTCCTTTCCGAGGGGAAGCTCTTTTTTTCCATTCCCGATTCTCTGAGATGGGAGTACCTGAGCCCGCTGCAAAGCGTGATGCTGCAGAAGGGGAGTACCGTTCAGATTTACAACTTCTTTGAGGATGTGTGGAAGCCGGAAATGCCGGAGTCGGTTGAGGCAACACGGATGGTGCTTGGAGAAATCAGTCAATGGTTTCAGGGTCGTTTCGATGAGAGCAAGGCATTCAAGCAACTTTATTCTCCCGGACCTCCTGCGCGAGTCACAATGGTTCCCGGAGAAGGGATCAACAGGTTTATCCAGCGAATTGAGATCATTCTGTCTGCGAGACCCGGGGTCATTGATCGAGTGGAGATAGAGGAACCCGGGGGCTCCCGGACTTCGATCGAATTCAGGAACGTTGAGATCAATTCCAACTTTCCTTCAGAGGTCTTCGAAAAACCATGAACAGGTTGCTCATCATTGTTTTGTCATTTATCCTTCTTCCCCTGGGCTGCAGCTCCCTGCATCCAGATCGACCGATACTGAAAAAAGGAGATTTTCCGGGTGCAGTAACGGCTCTCGATACAATCATCAGGAATAACCTTAAGCACCATCGGATTCCCGGCGCTGCCGTCGCGCTTGTGCAGGACGGCAAGGTGATCTTCTCGCAATGCTATGGGTATGCGGATACCCAAAAAAAGAACCCCATTGCAGAAGACACCTATTTCATGGCTGGCTCCCTGACAAAATCCTTTACGGCGCTGGCCGTCCTGAAATTGATCGAAGAGGGTAAAATCGATCTTCATGCCGATATAAAAAAATATATCCCCGATTTCTCCATCAGGAGCCTTGATGGCGGTGAGGTCTCTATCACCGTAAACCATCTTCTCACGCATACGTCGGGACTCATGATCGATTATTATGTCCGCATCGGCGATGGAAGAAAACCTTCGAACTCTGATCTTCTTTTGCAATTACGGAGTGAATACCTCTGCTTTAAGCCGGGTTCTGCCTACAAGTATTCGAATGTCGGATACCGGCTTCTCGGGATGATTATCGAACAAGTAACGGGTGAACGATTTGAAGACTATCTCGGAAAAGAAGTTTTCAAACCCCTCGGCCTGAACAACTCCCCTTTCGAATATACGGCTGATATGGCCCCTCACATGTCCAAGGGCCATAACGAGGATACGGAAACCTCTCGGATAGACAATGAAGACAAATCTGCCAGTGGCCTGTTCAGCACGCTGAAGGATCTGACCGCATTCTTGAAATTTCTCTCCTCTAAAGCCAGCCAATTACCCGGGGGAATCAAAAGTGAAAAAATCATCGATTTGATCATAAAGGACGCCAATCGCACGATCGATACGTTTTACGACAGCAAAAACATATACTCTTCTGGATGGTATTTGAATTCCTATCAATTCAATGGCATCCATACGGTACTCTCCAGCAGCGGAAATATCAACGGTTTTTCCACGGCAATAACGTACATCCCTGAAGAAAGACTCGGAATAGTCCTCCTGACGAATTCATCCGTCGGATGGAAAGCCGACATGGACATCATCGCTCGAGGCCTCCGCGGTTTGATTGATGCCTCCTGTGGCCGAGAGACCCGCAGCACTGACGGCGAAAATCAAAAACATATGGAATCAGCGGCGGGATACGAGTCGTTGTGCGGACGGTACGTGGGTTTTGGTCCTATTGTTGACATTTTTCAGAAGAAAAATAGATTATACGCAAAGTTTAAAGGCCCTGCGGCTCGCCTTATTCCCGAAGGCGATGGCGTTTTCAAACCGGTTCTCCGAATCCTCTTTATGGATATCGACGTGGCCCGATTTACCGATTATGAAAGGATACGGTTCAGATTCAGCAAGAATCGGCAAGGCGAGAAATTCCTGTCTATGGAAGCACGCGTCGCTGAATCAACGTTTCCAATACCCCTTCATCATACTCAAAAGAGGAATATCCCGAAGGCCTACAGCCGCTATTATGGGACCTGGGCTTTAGATAAAAATGAGACTTACCCGAATATCCTGAAGCTTTACCTGCCGACGGATCGATTATCATTCTTTGGAAAAGACGGGTGGCCCATGATTAAGATAAATACCTGGATGGGTGAAGGCTTGCTGCTGCTCGAACCCTTGTCAGAAAACCTGGCGCGGATCGCTGGCTCAGGAGAAATCGTTTCCATTCATGAGGATACAGTAAATTATATCGGGCTTCGTTTTAAGAAAATCCGGTGAGGCAACCCGGCAGCGTAACTTTAATGAAACCGAACGCCCCAAGCTCAATCTTTGGGTGCAGGTAAATAAAATCGGAGGGAAACATGATTCGACGCACAGCGATGTGGATAAGTAGGCTGATCTTGTGTGTCTTCCTGCTTACGGTTACCCTTCCTGCCACCGCAGCCCCACGAATCGAGACCGGCTTCTTAGACCGGGAGGTCATGCTGGATAGCGTTGGCTATCGGTATCAGGTATATGTCCCGGCTAACTACGCCGAAGGCAAGCTTCACCCAGTGATCCTTTTCCTGCATGGTGTGGGGGAGGGGGGAGAGGACGGGCTTCTTCAAACTCAAGTTGGCTTGGGCCCGGCAATTCGCCAGGCCCGCCAACGGTTTCCATTCATCGTTGTCTTCCCTCAGGCTCGTCGTAACCAGTTGTGGGTGGGTGAAATGGCCGCTCTGGCGCTTAAGGCATTGGATCGGACAGTTGAGGAATTCAACGGCGACCCGCAAAGGCTATATGTCACTGGGATCTCCATGGGCGGCCACGGGACATGGTGTGTCACAGCACGTGCGCCAGGTAAGTTTGCCGCGATCGTTCCGATCTGCGGTTTTGTCAATGTCAAGCGGCTTGACCTGCCGGCAGAACGTAAGGCTTTTGTTCTAAAGGACAATCCGTTCGCCAATTCGCCAGATCCTTACTTGGCTGTCGCATCTCAAATCTCAAAGGTGCCGGCCTGGATCTTTCACGGTGCCGCAGACCCTGTAATATCACCCGACGAGTCGAGAAGGATGTTTCAAACACTGAAAGCGTCAGGATTCGACGTTCGGTACACCGAGTATGAGGGCGTGGCGCATAATTCGTGGGACAGGGCGTATGCCGAGCCTGATCTCTTGCCGTGGCTGTTGTCCCACCGCCGCTCGCAGCAATAACTATCACCTTCTTAGACTATCGCCTCTGGAAGACACCAATTCCTCATGCAAGGTTAATTCTCCTACCCACCTCTTCCTTCCTAAACATTCACTTTACTTATTTTCAAAAACGGTGTAAGCTACTTTCACAATACGCAAAGAAAGCCTAAATTCTCTGAATTATTGGAAACAATGAGGGTCAAAAGTGGTCCTGTAGAATTCTAAGAAGGTGTCAAAATGAGATCATTCACAATTGTGTTGTTAACTCTATCACTTATTTTTGTGATTTCATGTGCTCCCGCGGTAGCAAAACAAGAAGATGATCCGTGGCTCTGGCTCAATGAAATATCAGGCCTTGTTCAGTTCGCCAGAGAAATCGGCAAGACAACTGCCGAGCTGACCTTGTCCGACACGTTGAAATTTGACAAGTGGAAAGCTCCGGAGTCCACCCAGAGCACCTTAGGAATACTGGTGATACCGGATCAACCTTCTCTTGATAAGCCACCGTGCAAATTCAAGGGGAGTTAAGTGCTAGAAAGGAGAACACTATGAAAAAGCTAATCGTACTGGTAATGGTGTTGGGGGTGTTATTAGTTACAGCATGTGAAACGCGCCACATCAGAAATCAATGTTACCAGGATGCCTACAACATTTGTGTTAAGGAACAATATGAAAGAAGAGACTCAGAAGCTTATTCGGGTGGCCCAATGCAAAATCCATTCAATATCTGTCAAGAATACCATTACATGAAATGCTGTGAAAAAAAGGGTATCAAACCTTATTAGGAAAACTAAGTGGCTCTAAACTCACACTTCCGGAAGGTGAAAAAGGAACTACAAGACATGAGCCCAGAACAATTAGAATCTTTCCTCTCCAAGGTTGAACGCTGCTACTGTCGGGTGGGCAAGAGGCTGTGCAACCAATTAATAAAGCATAAAGGATACCGTTTTTGTGTACCCGATCTGGGGTTAATGAGCCATCTGAAATAGACATCACTGGACAATGGCATGATGCAGAAGGGAGTATGTTCGGCTGGGGCAAAGGCTACCTGAGCCAAGAGCAAAACAAGATAAGCGGAAACATCGGTGATTATGATATTCAAGGGGTTGTCTCGGGGAAAATAGTTTATCTCGTCTTTCTATATCGTGGCAAGGTTTATTACACGGCCCGTTTGGAAATGTCCCAAAATTTACTTACTGGAAATTATTTTAAGGCTAGCGATAAGGAACAAAAGAAGGGTTATCCAACGTCTTTTGTAAAAATAGTCGACCCAACCAAAAAATAGAGGTCGTTGTCAAGGTCCATGGAACTCCCGGAGACCATTGCGACGCTTTCGCGGCGGCCGATTCTCAAAGGTCGTCGCAAGTGATCAGAGTGATCACATATCCATTCCCTTCGGAGTGTCGGACAGGGTAAGTCTTTTCTTGATACTGCATCATCCCATCTTTTTCACTCAACCTAACTACCTCTACCTCCCGAAGGGCCTGAAATAGATGGAGACCTAATACCTTGGCTGCTGCTTCTTTGGTTGTCCAGGCGCGCGTGGCGGCTCTTTGTGGTCCTAAGCCGGATGGCGAGATAAGGTCTCTTTCCCTGGGTGACATGAAAAGATGCTTCGTCCTTATTACCTTCTCTGATACCATCTCAAGATCAACCCCAATCGGATGCCTGTGCGCTACCGCTATAACCACCCGTCCACAATGCGAGACCGAGCAATAGATCCCACTCTCGTCGAGGCATGGCCTTACGTCATCAGGGCCAAGGGTCTCAATCATCCGATCAGACCTGTCTTTTTCTACAAGATTGAGTTGGCGGGCCAATCTCTTCAGGGCAACCCTCGCTGCAGTAAAACCTTTTCTCCTTCGTAGACCCATTCTTGCCGCTCTTGCTGCTTCGCGCCGCGTGAAAAGATGCTCCTCAACAGGAAAAATAGTTTCCATATCCAGGAGGACCATCCCAAGACAGGCCGCCTGCAACCGTTCGACCCCAGGCCACATAGGGGAATCGTTCATAAGAGAAGAAGCAGGCAAAAGCACTCAACCTCCTTGTAAAATAATAAATAATGATAGCGATCGGGAGAGGTTCGTGTCAACCCTTCGGCTGCCAAAGATTTAGACGCCGATTCATTGAAAATGCATTCATATTATGGTAATTTTACTGTCTATTGAAATTATTTGTGAGTGAGATGGCTCAATCTGTTTCGACCAGCGTCACGATGAGAGTGCCTTATCACGACGTGGACCTGATGCGGGTCGTCTGGCACGGGAATTACTTAAAATACTTCGAAGTGGCCCGGCAGGCACTTTTTAGAGAATACGGAGTGGACTTACAGCGCTACATGGAGGAGAGGAGGTTCGTATTTCCGGTAGTCCGCTCTGCGATCAAGCATATCTGGCCTCTGAGATTCGATGAAGAGTTCACGTGCACGGCGGTGCTCAAGGAAGCTCGCGTTAGGATCGTCTTGAATTTTGAGATCAAGTTAACCTCTAATGGGAAAATCTGCGCCAAAGGCTCGACGGAGCAGGCAGCGGTTCTATTACCGGAGATGGAAATGGTCTTTCAGATCCCTGAGGAAATCCAGAAGGCTTTCTACGGGAATGAACGACTGAAATAAGACCAGAGCGCATGCGGGAAATTTCATAATGGGAAATAAAAGAAGAGTCGTCGTTGTCGGCATTGGGATACGGTCTCCGATCGGCAATACTCCCAAAGAATTAGTAAAATCGCTCAAAGAACGCCGAAGCGGCATCTCCATCATCTCCGAGTGGGAAGGTGTAAAGAATCTACGGACCCGTGTGGTCGGTTTGTGTGATATCAAAGGCGAGGAAGAATCCATCCAACGGCAATATCGGCGGAGCATGGGCAGGGTGGCGATGCTGGCAGCCCTCTCTGCCATTGACGCAGTGAAGGCGTCCGGCCTGAGCGAAGAGGAGATCGCTTCACCGGCCTGCGGCGTCTCTTACGGATCTACCGAAGGGAGCGTCAGAAGTCAGATGGAATATATCGGTAATATGATTCAGAACCGCTCCCTCGAAGGGATACCTCCGTCCTGGTACTTGAAATGCATGAGTCATACGTGTGCTGGCAATCTCTCCATTCTATTCCATACGAGAGGCCCCTTCATTGCCTCCTGCCCGGCCTGTGTTTCAGGTTCCCAGGGAGTTGGCTTCGGTTATGACGCGATCAAAGCCGGAAAAGCGGACATCATGATCACAGGTGGAGCGGATGAGGTCGACATCCTCTCTGCCGCCGTGTTCGACCTGATGCTAGCCACATCTTCGAATTACAATGACCGGCCGTCAGAAACTCCCCGACCTTTTGATGAAAAGAGGGATGGCCTGGTCGTAGCCGAGGGGGGAGCAACATTGATCCTTGAGGAGTACGAGCGGGCCAAGAAACGAGGCGCCCCTATTCTTGGTGAGATTGAAGGCTTCTGGACGAATGGAAGCGGCGTACACCTTACAAACTCGGATGCCCGGTCTATGGAAGAGTGCTTGCTCGCTGCGTTAAAAGACGCCAGACGCAGCCCGGATGAAATCCAGTATGTGAACGCACATGCAACCGGCACGACCCACGGAGACGAGGTCGAGGCAACGGTGATCAATAAGATTTACGGACCGGGTATCCCGACTGCTTCCCTCAAAGGCTACATGGGTCACACCATGGGGGCCTGCGGGGCGATTGAGGCGATTGCCACTCTTCTTATGATGCGGGAAGGTTTCATCGCTTCCACACTAAATCTTGAGAACCCGGACCCAGTCCTGCCGCCATTAAACCATGTGATTCGTGAATCCCGTGATCAGCGGCCCCGTCTTGCCGCCAGCAACAATTTCGCCTTTGGCGGAGTCAATACGTCGTTAGTTTTGAGTTCCGTATAAACGACGGCCTGCCTGGCAACATCCCCAAGCTCCTCCGTGATTCTTTGGACGAGGGGCGCATCCTCAACCAAACAGGCATCGAAATCCCAATATCCAAATCCCAAATTCCAAATAATTTCCAAGCACCAAATG
>Ga0187772_10001159_pt1 | contig 12304 bp, 13 predicted proteins | sample 0116_SJ02_MP15_2_FD_133137 | JGI IMG/M metagenome (GOLD analysis project Ga0187772, IMG submission 133137) | Tropical peat soil microbial communities from peatlands in Department of Meta, Colombia - 0116_SJ02_MP15_20_MG | ecosystem: Environmental > Terrestrial > Soil > Wetlands > Peat | place... | reverse complement strand
TCGATCTCGAGCTCGACCGGGAGGCCGTGGCAGTCCCACCCGGCCATCGGGCTCACGATCCGATCGCCCCGGGCGCGGCGGTAGCGGAGCTCGACGTCCTTCAGCACCCGGGCGACGAGGTGACCCATGTGGGGGGCGCCGTTCGCGGTCGGCGGCCCCTCGGTGAACCGGAAGACGGGGCCGTCGGGCGTCCCGGCGAGCGCGCGCTGGGGGACCCCCGTCGCTTCCCAGTACGCGAGCACGCGGGCCTGGACCGCGACCCCGCTCGGAGCCCCGGTCTCCCCCTCCCCGGCGGACATGGGCGGGCGCGAGGGGTTCGGGGAGATAAAAGGGCGGGGACGGGGGCCGCCCGTCACCGCCGAAGGCCGTACGGCGGCGTCGACTTCGACTCGGGGCCGAGGTGGCTCGACGGATGGCGCCGAACGATCTTCCCGTCGAACTCCGCGACGCTCGCGTCGCGCCCGACGACGATCTCGGGGGCGCGGACGAAGAGGACGGTGACCGCCTCGAGCTCCACGTGCTCCGCGTCGATCCGCTCGACCGAGACGCGGACGTGGCGGAAGAGCGCGCGGTCGACCACGTTCGGGACGTGCCCCCGCAGCCGGACCTCGCGGGCCGAGAGGCGGCCGAGCCGGCTGTCGCGGTCGAACCGCCCGTCCACCCGATCGGCCTCGATCGCCCCGGGGACGTCCGCCGACCCTTCGAGATCGATCGTCGCGGCCCGAAGGTTCGGCGCGGAGACCGAGCCACGGACGGAGAGGGAACGGTCCGATCGCACGTCCCCCCCGACCCGACCGGACCCGCGCAGCTCGAGGTCCCCGGCCCGGACGGCGCCACGGGTCCGGAGATGGCCCTCGACAGCGAGGGTCGTACGGACCTCGATCTCGGCGCCGACGTCGAGGGTCCCCACGACGCGGGCGGAGTCCGAGGAGAAACCGGCACCGATCACCGCGGTACCGCGGACGTCCACGCCGCCCGCGTCCGCCGCGCCGACCACCTTCGCCGTGCCGTCGACGCTCCAGCGCTCGGCGTGGACCGAGTCGCGTCGGACGACCCCGCGGTCGTCGAGGCGCCCCTGCCGGGGCGGAGGGGCCGGTGGGGCGGCCGGCGGCGGGGGGGTCACGGGAGGGGTCGCCGGTCGGGGCGACGGAGCGGAGGTCGGGGGAGCGGGGGTCGACATCGCGGTTCCCCTCAGCGAGCCGCGCCGACCGGCGGGAGGTGGAGCCGTCGGTGCTGGGCCATCGTGCAGACGTTCTCGAAGACCGTAAGCCCCGCCGCCCGGGCCTTCGCGGCCGCCGCGGGGTGCTCGACGCCGAGCTGCATCCAGACGACGGGGACGTGGCGCGCGATCGCCTCGTCGACGACCGGCGGGACCTGGTCGCTCCGTCGGAAGATGTCGACGATGTCGATCGCGACGTCCGGCGGGATCGCCGAGACGCTCGGGTACGACCGCTCGCCCAGGATCTCGGGGAGCATCGGGTTCACGGGGACGATCCGGTAGCCCTGCGACTGCAGGTACCGCGCGACCTCGTTCGAGTCGCGGTCCGGCTTGTCGGAGAGGCCGACGACCGCGATCGTTCGGGCGCGGGAGAGGACCTCGCTCAAGCTCGCGTCGTTCGCCGCCACGGCCCGCCGACGCGGGTCGGTTACATGATGCTGTCGGGCCGACGTACGACGGTCGAATCGCTTTCTGCGTCGACCGGCTGCGGCAGGGCATGTTCCTCGACTACGCCGGGATCCGGGTGACGCAGCTCGCGAAGGCCGTACGCTTCTACACCCAGGCCCTCGGGCTGGTCGAACGGAGCCGGGGCCGGATGAGCCACCGGGGGGTCTGGGTGCTGCTCGAGGATCCGCGGTCCCACCAGCGGCTCGAGCTCAACTGGTACCCGAAGGGCAGCCGGTACTTCGCCCCGTTCACGGCCGGCGAGGGTCTCGACCACCTCGGGGTCCGCGTGAACGACCTCCGGGCGGCGGCCCGACGTCTCGAGGCCGCCGGCGCCCGCAAGGTCAGCGAGATCTCCTATCGAGGCAAGCCCCAGCTCGCGTACTACGAGGGGCCGGACCGCGCATGGATCGAGCTGATCCTCTCGCCGAGCGAGTGATTCGTCACGGGGGGGCGCCGAACGGCCCCGGGGGCGGGGGAGTCCCCTCCTCCTTGCGGAGGTACTCGATGAGGCCGATGACGCCCCCCACGAGGATGAGTCCGTAGCGGACCGCGAGCCCGAGCGCGAGGCCCCAGGACTGGGGCACGATCGAGAGGTAGGCGGCGGCATCGTTCGCTCCGTGCAGGAGCGCGGGGACGACGAGGTTGCCGCCGGAGAGCTGGTAGGTCGCGGCGAGGGCGAACCCCGTCAGGAAGAGCGAGGGGAGAATGAGGGGGACGGCGATCCCGTAGGTCGTCGCATAGTAGAGGTGGACGCCCGTGAACACCGCGCTCGTCCACGTCGCCGGGACGAGCCAGTTGCCGGGCCGGCGGCTCCAGAAGCCGAAGATCCACCCGCGGAAGATCGTCTCCTCGAACGCGCCGACGACGAAGGAGAAGCCGACGTAGAACCAGGGGTCGGACCGCGCCTGCTCGAGGGCCGGGTTCGGACGGCTCAAAAGACCGAGGGCGCTCGGGTCGACCACCGAGTAGACGATCTCGAGCGCGAAGATCACGACGATCGCGAGGAGCGAGAGGAGGCCGTACCAGCGGAGCCCTTCCCAGCTCGCGCGGCCCATCCGGTCCCGCCAGTGCCGCAACGGCTCGGCGCCAACGAGGAGCGCGAAGGCGATGACGGGGATCCCGTAGATCACGAAGAGGTCGCCCGGAAGGTTCCCGTAGACGACCCGGGTCGCGGGAACGAGCTCGGGGACGAAGTACTGGCTGAGTACGGCGAGGACGGTGACGACGACCCCCACCGCATAGGGCCCGAGCGGGGCCGCGGGCGCGGTCGGCGCGACGCCGCCGACGCTCCCGCCCGCCACGCGGCGAGGAGCGTGCGCCCCTACTTATGCGCGGCAGGACCTCTCGCCCGCCCGGGCGTTTCCATGGAGTTCGCGGTGCTCGCGAAGGCCGTTCCCCCGGTCGAGGAGCTCGAATACGACCCGGAGCGCTTCACCGTCCTGCGCGACCGGGCCGGGCTCTTCCTCAATCCGTTCGACCAGCGGGCGCTGCGCGTCGCGCTCGAATTGCGGCGCCCGGGAGAGCGGGTGCGCCTCCTCTCGATGGGGCCGCCCGCCGCGCGGGGCGTCCTCAAGGAGGCGATCGTCCACGGCGTCGACGAGGTCCTCCTCGTCAGCGACCCCGCGCTCGTCGGCTCCGACACGCTCGCGACCGCCCGGATCCTCGCGGCCGCGCTCCGCGCTCTCCCGCACGACCTGGTCCTCGCGGGCGCCTGGACGACGGACAGCGAGACCGGCCAGGTCCCTCCCGAGGTCGCCGCGATCCTCGGTCGGCCGGTGATCACCGGCGCGCGAGCGATCGCCCGGGACCGCGAGGGATCCGGGTTCGAGATCTCCGTGGACACCCCTTCGGGATGGGCCCGCTTTCGGGCCAGGACCCCGTGCGTCGTCTCGGTCGGAGAGAAGATCGCGAAACCGCTCAAGGCGACCGCCGAGGCGCTCGCGGCGGTGCCTGAGAGCCGCGTAGCGCTCCTCGACCGCGGGTCGCTTGGGGTCGCGGCGAGCGACGTCGGCCTCACCGGGTCCCCCACGTGGGTCGAGTCGGTGGAAGAGGACGCCCCCGTTCGGCGGCCCGAGGTGTTCGCCGACGGGCCCCTCGCGGACCGCGTGTCCCGGGCCGTGGAGGCTGTCCGGGTCCGGCTCGCCCGGCCGACGGCCCCGCTCCCGGCCCTCGGTCCGCCGCCCGCCCACCGCGCCGAGGATCACGAGGTGATCGTCCTCGTCACGGACCCGCTCGGTCGCTGCGTCGGCGGGGCGCTCGGGGCGGTCTCGGAGGTACGCCGGTCGTGGCCGGGCTACTGGCCGACGGTCCTCTGGATCGGCGCTCCCCCGACGGAGGCGGACACGTATCGCCTCGATCTCTCGGGCGCCCTCGGCGGGTATCTCGCTCCGGCGCCCCGAGCACCGATCGGGTCCGCCGACGCCGCCGCGGTGCTCGGCGATCTCCTCGACCGGCGGCCCCGCGCCGCCGCCGTCCTCTTCCTCGCGGACGCGTACGGTCGCGAGGTCGCCGGCCTCCTCGCCGGCCGGCGAGGTCTCGGGCTCATCGGGGATGCGGTCGGCCTCGGCCGGGATGCACGAGGCTTCGTCTTCTCGAAACCGTCGTTCGGGGGCCGGACGATCGCGCGCATCCGTTCCCGAACGACCCCGGCGCTCGCCACGGTGCGGCCGGGGTCGTTCGTCCCGGCGGCCGAACGCGGCGACGGGGGCGGCGTGGGCTGGCAGGTGCTCCCCCCGGCGCCCGCGGCCTCCCCCCTCCAGTTCCTCGAAAGCGGCCGGGAGGTCGACGAGGGTTCGGGTCCCGAGGGGCATGATGTGGTCGTCGCGGTCGGCCTCGGGATCGGCGGCCCCGAGGGGATCGAACGGCTCCGGCCGTTCGCCGCCCGGTGGCACGCCGCGATCGGCGGGACCCGACGGGTGGTCGACGCCGGATGGCTCCCGCGGCAGCTCCAGATCGGCCTCACCGGTCGATCGCTCGCGCCGCGCCTCGGGGTCCTCCTCGGCGTGGGCGGCTCGGGGAACCACCTGGTCGGCTGGCAGCGCGCCGGGACGCTCCTCGCCGTCAACCGGGACCCGTCGGCACCGGTCTTCCGCGGGGTCGACGTCGGGATCGTCGGCGAGCTCGACGAGGTCCTTCCGCGGCTCGCGGAGCCGCTCGCGCGGGCGCTCGACGCCTAGCGCGTCGCGAGCCCCGCCGCCCCCTCGGCGGCCTTGAGGCACGCGAGGAGGTCCTCGAGCGTCGACCGGGCGCTCGCGGGGGAGCTCGCCGTCACCCGGATCTCGAGGACCGAGCCGACGACGCGGGCGTCCACGAAGTCGGGGTTGTCGGCCGCGACCGCGGCCCGCAAGCGCTCCGCGAGCTCCGGGTCCGGGCACGTCCTCCGGACCGTGACGCTCACTTCGACTTCGTGCGCCGCCGGGCGGGGGGCGGGGATGCGCTCCCTCCTCCGGGCTGCGCCCCCGGACCGCGGTCGAGGGCGCCCGGAACGATCGGCGCGGTCGTCGTGCGGCGCGCCGTCTCGGCCGCCGCGCGCTCGCGGAGGTAGTCGCGCACGCTCGGCCAGACCTTCCCGTCCTCGCGCTGCTTGTTCTCGAAGTTGTGCTCGCCGATGAACCGGGCGAACGCCGAGCGGCTCGCGGCGTCCCACGTCCCGGTGAAGCGGCCGGGATAGTAGCCGAGGACGCCGAGGTCGTGCTGGAGGCCGAGCGCGACCTCTCCCGCGATCGGCAGCGCGGAGGCCGGGTCCTCGCGAGCGAGCATCGTGAGGTCGTAGACCTTGAAGACGCGCTTCAGCTCCTCGATGGGGGACGGGTGGTCGTCGACGCGCAGGTCGACCCACCGGTCGTTGCCGCCGCCGTAGCCCCCGCCCTTGCGCACGACGAGGAGCGCGGCGGACTGCAGCCCGCGCCGGTCGCCGCCCTCGCGCTGGCCGGCGGTGAGCGCGGCGAGGAGCCGGTCGAGGAGGTCGCCCGGGGTCGACTCGTACGCCCGCGCCATCCCGCGGACGACGGCGGGACCGAACAGGATGTTCCCCTGGCAGGTGAACCCGTCCCCGACCTCGTGCCCGGCCCACTCCATGCACTTCCGCCCGGTAAACGCCGCCGCGCGGCCCTCCCGGTCGACGACGCCGAACTGCCGGTCCTCGCGCTCCCGGTCCGCCTCGCTGAGCCGGCGGACGACCTCGCTCGCGCTCCGTCCCTCGCGGAGCAACGCGAGGCCCTCGGGGCCGTAGCGGACGTTCGCGGACGCCTGGGTCGCGATCGCTCCGACGCCGGCTTCCGCCCACGGGACGACCGAGCCGACGGAGATGAAGCGCGACTGGACCGCGATCCCCCAGGTCTCGCTCGCGTGGTCGTGGGCGACGATTGAGAAGGTGCCGAACCTCGGTACAAGCATCGGTTCGGTGGGACGGCCGCGGGCCGCTTAAGCTGTGGGCTCGGAAGGGCGGATCGGTCCCTCGGCGGATTCGCTTCGGTGCCGGCGGTCGAGCTCGCCCAACAGCTCGTCGACGAGCCGACCGGCCCTCGTTCGGTCCCCCGAACGGAACGCCGCCTCGGCCGCCCGCAGCTCGCGGACCTCCCGGGCGACGTCCTTCCGCTCGGAGCGGAGCACGGCGAGGAGCCGTCCGGCGAGGCGGAGCCGGTTGAGCGTGCGGTCCTCTTCGAGCGAGGGGGCGTCGTCCTCGGGTCCCTTCGCGACGTAGTCGACGAGGCCGCGCGGCCACTCGGTGACCTCCCCCTCCCCACGCCGCACCCGGCGCCGCCCGGTGGGGCGCTCGTCGCTCACGGGCCCCTTACGCTTCCTCGCCCTCGGGGGCCGGGGCGGGCGCCGCGCGCGGCGGAGCGGCGGCCGACTTCGGCCGCGGGACCCGGGCGAGGACGGCCTCCCAGACCGGATCGATCCGCTCGTAGAACCCGGCGGTGAGCCCCTCGGTGGAGAGGATCGCGCGCGCCTCCTCGACCCGGCGGGCGAGCTCCGCGGTGTCGAGGCCGTGCGCGGACCCCCACGCGACCGTGCCGGCGGCGAGCGCGAGCTGCTCGTCGGCGGTGCGGCGGGCGCGGTTCGCCTCCTTCTCGGCGGGGCTCAGGCCGTGCTCGGGGTTCCAGTGCGGAGGGATCGGGGCGGGGATCGGGACCCGGAGGCCGCGGAACGGCTCGGGGATCGTCGGCCAGCGGGGCTCGGCGAAGCGGACGCTCAAAAGATCGAGCGCCGTCAGGGCGCTCGCAAAGTCGCCGGTGGCGTACGCGGTCTCGGCGCGGTCGAGCGGGGTGAGGAGGTCGGGGCTCGGCGAACCCTTCCAGATGTCGAGGAGGAGCGCGACGCGCATCGGCGCGAGGCGACGGAGCGCCTGCTGCGCCGGGGAGACCGGTAGCGGCGGGGCGACCGGCGCCTCGGGTTCTTTCTCGGGCGGTCGGTTTGGGGCGCCGGGCATCGATCGCTTCCGTCGGTCGCGCTGGCCCTAGAGCAGCGACTCGAACTCCTTCGTGACCTCGGGGTACTTCTCGTGCACGGCCTTGAGGATGTTGTGGACGGAGAGCTTCTGGAGGTGGACGCCCTGGAGGACGTCGATCACCTTGTCGAACGTCTCGTCGGAGAGGGTGGTGAGCTTCTCCTTGGCGAGCCAGTTCCGGTAGAGCTTCTCCTCCAGCCGGGCGCGCCAGCCCTTCTCGTACTTCTGGAAGAACTCCTTCGTGGGGGTCCCGGCGTGGGCCGCCTCCGCGGCGACCTGCCCGCAGATCTTCCCTGCGATGCAGCCGTTCGCGATGCCGCCGCCCGTGAGCGGGTCGATCATCCGCGCCGCGTCGCCGACCAGCATGAGCCCGTCGACGACCGTCTGCTTCATCGGGGCCGAGATCGAGACCCCGCCGCCGACCATGTCGATCTTCTTCCCCTTCGCGTACCCGGGGTGCGCCTCGATCCAGCGGTCGAGGTACTTCCGGGCCTCGGCGGTCGTCTTGATCTGGCTCACCTGGACGCCGATCCCGACGTTCGCGAGCCCCTCCGCCTTCGGGAAGACCCAGACGTAGCCGCCCGGGGCGCACTTCCCGAGGTAGAAGTCGCAGTACCGGACGTCGGAGTCGACGCCGGTCATGCGGTACTGGAGGCACGTGTCCATGTCCCGCATCGAGATGTTCGTCGGGAGGCCCGCCCACCGGCCGACCTGGCTCTCGAAGCCGTCCGCGCCGATCGTGACGGGGGCGCGGATCTCGAACGTCTCGCCGAACTCCTTCGCCTTCACGCCGACCACGCGGCCGTGGTCCTTCAGGATCTCGACCGCCGCGGTCTTGAGATGGATGTCGACGCCCGCGTTCGCCGCGTCGATCGCGAGCGCCTTGTCGAAGCCGTCGCGCTCGACGACGTAGCCGACCTCGTTGCCCGCGTGCTTCTCGTTGATCTCGAAGACCTGCTCGCGGGGGGAGTAGATCCGCGCGCCCTCGACCTCGAGGTTGATCCACTTCCCGGGGGTGATCCCGACCTCGGGCAGCCAGTCCTTGCTCATCCCCTCCCCGCAGCGGACCGGGCTCCCGATCTCCTGGCGCTTCTCAATCATCATGACGCGGGCGCCGCCCTTCGCGGCCCACTTCGCGGTCATGCTCCCCGCCGGACCGGCGCCGATGACGAGGACGTCCGTCTTCCGGTCCTCCACCATGCTCGAATCCTCCGCTCGTCCGAGGCCGGCGCTAGCCGATCTCGATCGCCCCGACGGGGCAGGCCTTCACGCAGACCTCGCAGCGGGTGCAGACCTTCTCGTCGAAGGTGATCCGCGTCTCGTCGAGGTAGATGCAGTTCAGCGGGCAGATCCCGACGCACGCTCCGCAGTAGATGCAGAGCTGGCCCGACGACTCGATGTGGAGGCTCTTCTTGCTCGGCACGGGGCCGACCCCCGTTCGGACCAATTCGGTCGATATTAAAGGCTATGTCACGGAGTCGCCGACGGACCCCGGACCGGGGGCGCGGGGCCGGAAGGGCGCGCTAGCGCCCGGCCGCCCCCGCCGCCTCCTCCGCGAGCCAGCGCTCCGCGTCGATCGCCGCCATGCAGCCGGAGCCGGCCGCGGTGACCGCCTGGCGGTAGCGGTGGTCCTGGACGTCCCCGGCCGCGAAGACCCCGACGACGCTCGTCCGCGTGTGCTCGCGGACCTCGAGATACCCCTCCCGGTTCATCGCGAGGTGGCCCCGGAACACCTCGGTCGACGGATCGTGGCCGATCGCGACGAAGAGGCCGCCGACCGCGACGTCGGTCGTCCGGCCCGAGGGGAGGTGCTGGAGGCGCACCCCCTCGACCTTCTCCGATCCGAGCACCTCGGTCACCACGCTCTCGAGTTCGAGCGAGATCTTCGGGTGGCTCTTGACCCGGCGCTGCATGATCGGGCTCGCCCGGAGCGCGTTGCGGCGGTGGACGATCGTGACGTGCGTCGCGAAGTTCGTGAGGAAGAGCGCCTCCTCCATCGCGGAGTCGCCGCCGCCGACGACCACGAGCGGCTTGCCCTTGAAGAAGAACCCGTCGCACGTGGCGCAGGCCGAGACGCCGTGGCCCTTCAACCGCTCCTCGGAGGGGAGGCCGAGCCACCGGGCGGTCGCCCCCGTCGCAACGATGACGGCCGCCGCCCCGATCGTCCCGTGGGTCCCCGTCGTGAGATGGAACGGGCGCGAGCGGAAGTCGACGCCGGTCACGTTGTCGTCGACGAACTCGGCACCGAACCGGGCCGCCTGGCGCCGCATGAGGTCGACGAGCTCGGGCCCCTGGACCCCGTCCGGGAAGCCGGGGAAGTTCTCGACGTCCGTCGTGATCAGGAGCTGGCCGCCCGCAGGGACCCCCGCGACGACGATCGGCTTGAGCTCGGCCCGCGCCGCGTAGAGCGCGGCGGTGAGGCCGGCGGGGCCGCTCCCAATGATCGCGAGGCGGGTCGACCGCGGGGCCTCCGGCACGGGCGGAGGAGGTCGGCTCCGGTTTAAAGCGCCACCCCCACGGGTGGTTCCGGGGTGAGCCGGTGGCGCTCGACCGACCCCCCCCGAGCGTCGTTCACTCCGCGGGGCCCCGCGGCGGGCGGTGGCGTAGCTCTCGGGCGAGGAGCTCGCCGCGGGGCGTGAGCTGGTAGACCTTGAGCCGGCGGGGCTGCCCTCGCACGTGGCGCACCTCGACCGCAAGGACCCCGCCGTCCTCGAGGCGGCGGAGGACGTTCGTGAGCGCGTTCTGCCGGACGCCGAGGGCCGCGATCATCCCCGCCTGCGTCGCACCGGGCGGCGCGACCTCGTAGGGGCCCGGGTTCCCCTGGGAGGCGAGATGGAGGACGATCCGCTGCGAGAGCTTGAGGGCGTCGCCCGGAGCCGGGGCCCGCGGCCGCGGCGCGGTCGGCGCACGCTCCCGAGGCGCGGAGGCCGACATCGGACCGGAGGGGACGGCCGACGGGGGGGGCGCGGGGGCCGCCGGAGGACCGACGGCCGCCCCGTCGGGTACGACCGGGGTCCTTCGCGCGGAGAAGCCAGCCCTTCCGAGGAAGAGGAAGAGCGCGACGGCGAGGCCGACGAGGAAGCCGACCGCCCCCCAGCCGAGGCTGCCGAGCCCCGTGACCCCCGAGGGCGCGGAGGGGGTCGGCGCGCTCGAGACGTTCACCCAGACGCCCCGGTCCGCTTCGTCGGCGCCGGTATCCTCGACGGAAAGGACCGCGTAGAAGTTCCCGGGACGTTCGTACGTCCAGCGGACCGTCGCCCCGGTTCCCGTCCCCCCGTCGCCGAACGTCCAGTTGAAGTCGACGTAGCTCGCGGTGCCTCCCGAGGCGCTCCCCCCAAAGGTGACCGTGAGCGGAACGGCCCCGGTCGTCGGGGTGGCCGTGACCCGGACGACGAGCGGCCCCACGACGACGTGGATCGGGATCGAAGCGTTCGCGAGGTCGCTTCCCTCCCGGACCGTGACCGACGCCATGAAGATCCCCGGGTTCGCATAGACGTGGCTCGGCCGGCCGGCGGAGGAGGCGCTGCCGTTGTAGAACGCGCCGTCCCCGAACGACCAGTTGTAGGCGGTCGGGGTGCCGGAGGAGACGTTGGTGTCGAAGTCGACGGTGAGCGGTGCGGAGCCGTACGACGGCGTCGCCGAGAGCGACACCGTGAGCGCGGCGGCCGGGGTCGGGGGGAGTGCCTGGACGACCGGGGGGCCGACCCCGCCGAGGCAGAGCGCGGCGCTCAGGGCGAGGAGCAGCGCGACGGCCCGTCGGTGCATCCCGAGCGACGACGACACCCCGCGATTTACCTCTCGCTCTCGCGTCCGTTCGGGCCCGCCGGGTCGCGGCTGGCGGTCGTCTCGAGCGCCGAGACGAGGCTCGCGGCCTCCTTCTGCCGGCGCCGCCGGCGCAGAAGGAGCCCGACGCCGGCGCCCGAGACGACCGCCCCCACGGCGGCGATCCCGAGGTACTCTCCGATCGCGAGCGGCGTCCCGCCCGAGGGAAGGAGCCCGCTCGGCCGGGCCGCCGAGACCGCCGGCACGGCGGTCACGTTGACGATCCCGAGGTCGACCGTGACCGAGTGGCCTGCCGCATCGGAGACCGTGAGGTTGGGCCGGTAGATCCCGGCGGCCGTGTAGGCGTGCGCCACCACGGCCCCCGAGGCGCTCGAGCCCACCGATCCGTCGCCCCAGTTCCACTCGATAGCGTACGGCGCCGTGCCGCCCGAGACGTTGGCGAGGAAGCCGACCGCGAGGGGCGCCGGACCGCTCAGGCTCGATGCCAAGACCGTCAGGTGGAGCGCGGGCCCCGCCAGCACGACGATCGGCGTAGTCGCGATCGCCTCGCTGCCGGCCGAGTCCACGACCACCGCGGTGGCGGTGTAGTTACCGGGGGTGAGGTACGCCGTGGCGACCGCCGACCCGTTGCTCGTCCAGTTCCGGGGCACGACCGAGCAGTTCCCGGTGAACGGGCAGATGTGGTAGGCGTAGGGCGCGCTCCCCCCGTAGGCGTACGCGTAGAAGATCACGTTGAGCGGGGCCGTGCCGCGATCCGGGACGGCGGTGAAGTTGAGGTGGAGGGGAGAGCCGCCCGACTGGTTACCGGTGATCGTGATCGTGACGGTCGCGTTCACGTCGAGCCCCGTGCTGTCGCGGACGTAGACCGACGCGTAGAAGGTCCCCGGCGTATCGTAGACGTAGGTGGGCGTGGCCCCCGTACCGTTCCCGCCGTTGCCGAAGGTCCAGAAGTAGGAGTACGGGGGCGTCCCTCCGCTCGCGTTGGCGTAGAAGTTGATCACGGCCGGCGCGACGCCGCTCGTGGGATGGGCACCCGCGACCACGTCGAGGGGCCCCGAGCCGTTGGTCGAGTTCGAGCCCCCGCCGCCGGAGCCCGTACCGTTCCCGCCCCCCGAGCCGGTCCCATTGCCGCCGCCGGATCCGGTCCCGTTGCCTCCCGATCCGGTGCCGTTCCCGCCTCCTGTCACGACGATCGAGGCCTCGCTCCAGCCGAAGCCGCCCGTCCCGAACGTGACGTTCAGCGCGACCGTGTAGGTGCCGGAAAGGGTGAACGTGTGGCTGACGTTCGCGAGGGTCGAAGTGTTCCCGTCCCCGAACCACCAGAGCGTCGCCCGGACCGGGTGCGGGGAGTAGCTGCAGAACTGGACCGTGAGCGGCGCGGGTCCCTCGGTCGTGTTCGTGTAGAT
>Ga0187772_10001158_pt1 | contig 12306 bp, 11 predicted proteins | sample 0116_SJ02_MP15_2_FD_133137 | JGI IMG/M metagenome (GOLD analysis project Ga0187772, IMG submission 133137) | Tropical peat soil microbial communities from peatlands in Department of Meta, Colombia - 0116_SJ02_MP15_20_MG | ecosystem: Environmental > Terrestrial > Soil > Wetlands > Peat | place... | reverse complement strand
GTCAGCAAGCGCGACCCGGAGCTCGTCGTCGCAGTTGGTCCCCTCGATCGCAAGGATCGCCACCCGGAGGTCCCGGCGGGCCACGGTCGTCGATGGGAACTTCGAGCTTAACCCTTCCTCGGGGCGACGGACGTGCGTGAACCTCCGAGCGGGGGATCCAAGAGGTAGACCCGGATCCGCGCGCCGGAGCGCACCACGCGCTGGCCCGGTCGGAGCATCGCGAACGCGGTCGCGCCCGCCAGGCTCGTGATCACCGAGGAGCCCCGGTACGTCGAGTACGCCCGCCCGTCCCGGAACTTGAGGGGCACCACGGTCGCGAGCCCGGGGGTCGCGGCGACGGCGTCGCTCCCGAGGACCGCCGTCGCCTCGGTCCAGCCGGGTCCGGGGAGCCGACCGAGCTTCCGGAGCACGGGGAGGACGAGCCAGTACATGTTCACGAGGCACGAGGTCGGATGGCCGGGCATGCCGATCACGAGCTTTCCGCCCGCGCGGGCTGCGAGCGTGGGCTTCCCGGCGCGCACGGCGATCCCGTGGAAGAGGAGCGGCCCGAGCTTCGGGAGGATCCTCGGCAGGTGGTCGCGCTCGCCCACGGAGCTCCCTCCGGTGGCGAGCACGAGGTCGGCCTCGCCGAGCGCGCGGCGGAGGCCGCGTTCGATCCTCGCCGGATCATCCGGGAGCGGCGGCATCGGCCGAGGGATCGCCCCCGCGGCGGTGATCACCGCGGAGAGCGCGGCGTTGTTGCTCTCGTAGATCCGACCCTTCGCGGGACGCTCCCCGGGGGCGAGCAGCTCGTTCCCGTTGGGGAGAATCGCGACGATGGGCCGGGCGTACGCCCGAACGGACGGGATGCCGCAGGCCGCGATCGTACCGAGCGCGACCGCGTCGAGCGGCTGGAAGCGTTTCGCGAGCACCGCGCCCTTTGGGAAGTCGTGCCCCGGCGGGGAGATCCGGTCGCCCCGGGCGATCGGGCGAGGGACGCGCACCCGATCGCCGGCCCGATCGACCTCCTCGAAGATGACGACCGCGTCCGCCCCTTCAGGGACCGCTCCCCCGGTCGCGATCGCGACCGATTCCCCGGGACGGATCGCGCGCGGGAACGACTGTTCCGCGAAGACCTCCCCCACGACCGCGAGCTCGACGGGCCTCTCCGCGCGGGCGCCCCGGGTGTCCTCCGACCGGAGCGCGTATCCGTCCCACGTCGTCCGCATGAACGTCGGGATCGGTATCGGGGCCCGCACGGTCGCCGCGGCCACCCGCCCGAACGCAGCGTCGACCCGAACTTCCTCGACGCGATCGATCGGGCGGACCGCGCGCAGGAGCTTCTCACGGGCCGTCCCATACGGGATCAGGCGGCCAAATGCGTGCATCTCCATCGCCGAGCTACCTCCGTTACACGCGCTCCATCCAGCGGGCCGCGGCGCGGGTGCCGCCGACCAACGCCTGGCGGAGCGGTTCGCCCGCGAACCAGGCCGCATAGAAGCCGCCGCGGAACGCCTCGCCCGCCCCGACCGCCGACACGGTCCGCCGCGGACGCACGGCCGGCACGTGCACCTGGCCGCCCCGGACGTACGCGGTCGCGCCTCGTCCGCCCTCGGTCCGCACGACGAGCGGGACGCGTTCTAAGAGAGAGCGCGGGTCCGAACCGCCGACCAGCTGAGCCGCATGGTCGACCTCAGACCGGTTGCCGAACAGGATCTCCGCCCCCGACAGGAGCGCGGCAAATCGCGCCCGATCCCACCGGTAATGGATCTCCTGCGCCGGATCGGCCGAGACCTTGAGCCCCGCGCGTCGGGCCCTGTCGGAGAGCCGCAACTGGAATTCCGGGTCACCGGTCGTGAGGTGGAGCCAGGTGTACTCTCGCAACCAGGACCCGGGGAGCCGGGCCCGACGGGCGTCGCCCATAGGACCCTGGTCGATGAACGTGCGCTGCCCCCCCTCGGCATCCTCCACGATGAAACAGGTCGGGGTCGGGGCCCGCGGAACCTCCTCCAGTCCCCGCAGGTCGATCCCGGTCGATCGGAGGCGGGCCCGGAAGGCCGCGGGGAACCCCGCCCCGATCCGGGCGACGAGCCCGCAGGCCACGCCGTATCGGGAGGCCGCGATCGCGAGGTTCGTGGCGGTGCCCCCGAGTTCCTCTCGATGGGACACGATTGGCACGGTGCGGTCGGGCGTGGGGAACTCGCGGACCCCGAGGTACCGGTCAATGTTGACGTGGCCCGAGATCAGGAGCTCGCGGGGCCGCTCCGGGAGGACCGGCGAGGGAGCCATCGGACGGGGCAGCCGTTGAATCGGATAGCCCTTCGGGAGGACCTCGGGCTTGCCCTTAAGCGGCGGGAGCCCTCCCCGCGGGCGCCGATGCTCGTGGAAGGGGCGATCCTCGACGCGGACGGTCCCCGGGCCGCCTACGCCCGCCTCCGCTCCGGCCGGGTCGTCGAGACGGGGAAAATCGGCACCGACTCGTCGCGCGGGCGCGAGCGGCGCGTGCGGGGGATCGTGATCCCGGCCCCCGTGAACGCCCACACCCACCTCGGCGACGCGATGTCGACCCGGGAGCCGCCCGCGGTCCCGCTCGCGCGGCTCGTCCAGCCGCCGCGCGGCTACAAGTTCCGGCTGCTCGCCACCACCTCGGCCCCCGAAAAACGTCGGGCGATCCGGGCGGCTCTCGCTCGGATGCGACGGGCGGGCGTGGCGGTGGCGATCGACTTTCGCGAGGAGGGGCTCCCGGGCGTCGAGCTCCTGCGCCGGGCGGCGTCGGGGTCCGGAGTGCGCGCGGTGATCCTGGGCCGGCCGCTCGCCCGGCCGATCGATCCCGCCGAGCTCGCCGCGGTCCTGGACGCCAGCGACGGGATCGGGCTCTCGAGCGTCGTCGACGAGACCCCCGAGACGCGGAGGACGATCGCGCGCGCGTGCCGGGACGCTCGGAAGCGGTTCGCGATGCATGCGAGCGAAGGTCGGCGCGAGGACCCGGGCGACTACCTCGATCCGCGCCCGGATCTGCTCGTCCATCTCGCGAAGGCGACCCCCGACGATCTCCGCGCGGTCCGGGACGATGGCGTCCCGGTGGCCGTCTGCCCCCGGTCGAACGCCCTCTTCGGCCGGCAGCCGGATCTCGCCGCGATGGAACGGCTCGGGGTCGTGATGTTCCTCGGGACCGACAACGCGATGTTCCACTCGCCGTCGATCTGGCGCGAGCTCGAGTTCGCGTACGTCAGCAGCCGCCTGCGGCACCGGCCGGTGTCGGCGCGTTACCTCGCCCGGGCGGCGCTCGTCGCGCCGTGGCGATGGCTCGGCGATCCCGACGCGGCTCGGATCGCCGCCGGGAGCTCCGCGCGCCCGCTCGTGCTCCGGCTCCCGCCGGACGATCCCGCCTACCAGGTCGTGACCCGCGCCACCGAACACCTTATCGTCCGCTTCGGGACCGCCCGCGCGCGCGGGGGCCGGGGGCGATGAAGAGCGACGAGCTGTTCGCACTGCTCCGCCGGCGCGGGGTCCTCTGGCCGACCGCGGAGATCTACGGCGGCACGCAGGGGCTGTACGACTACGGACCGCTCGGGGCCCGGCTCAAGCGGCGCATCGAGGAGGCGTGGACGGCGTGGTTCGTGGGTCTCTCGCCCGACTACTACCTCATCGATCCGGCGGAGATCCTCCCCGAGGCGGTCGTCCGGGCGTCGGGCCATCTCGAGAACTTCACCGACCCCGAGGTGACGTGCGAGGCGTGCCATGCCGCGTTCCGTGCCGACACCGTCCTCGAGAAGATCCGGCCCGAAGGGGTCGATGGGCTGACGGCCCCCGAGATCGCCGAGCTCGTCCATGCGAACCAGGTCCGCTGCCCGCACTGCGGCTCCGTCCAGCTCACCGTCCCCCCGCCGTTCAACCTGATGTTCGGGGTCGACTTCGGCGTCACGGGCAAGGAGCGGGCCTACCTCCGCCCCGAGACCGCCCAGTCGAGCTACCTCGCGTTCGCCCGCATGTGGGACGTGGGCCGGCACGCGCTCCCGCTGGGGATCGGGGTCGTCGGCAAAGCCTACCGGAACGAGATCGCCCCCCGGCAGGTCCTGTTCCGGATGCGGGCATTCACCCAGGCCGAGCTGCAGATCTTCTTCGACCCGAACGGGTTCGTGGTGCCGTTCGACGGCGTGCGGGAGGAACGCCTCCCGGTGCTCCGGGTCCCCCGTCGCGAGAGCGGCGAGGAGAGCCCCGAATGGGTGACGGCGGCCGAGCTCGTCTCGCGGGGCGGCCTCCCGGAGTTCTACGTGTACCACATGGTCCATCTGTTCCGGTTCTTCCGCGACGTGCTCCGGTACCCGGGGGACCGGATCCGCTTCTTCGAGAAGTCCGACGCCGAGCGGGCGTTCTACAACCGGATCCAGTTCGACATCGAGGTCCACCTGGAGAGCCTCGCGGGCTACAAAGAGCTCGGCGCGGTCCACTACCGCGGGGACTACGACCTCTCGCGCCACGGGCAGGGGGCGGGCAAGGACTTCACCGTCACGCTCACCGGCGGCGCCCGGGTGCTCCCTCATGTCCTCGAGCTGACCTTCGGCGTCGATCGGAATCTCTGGGCGGTCGCGGATCTCCTGATCGCGAAGGACGGGGACCGAACGGTCTGGCGCCTTCCGCCGTACCTCGCGCCGGTGGCCGTGGGGGTCTTCCCACTGATCCCGAAGGAGCACGGGGCGTATGCGGCCCGGCTCGCGAACGACCTCGCGGCCCGCGGCATCCCGGTGCGGTTCGACGACACCGGGACGATCGGCAAGCGCTACGCGCGCATGGACGAGGCCGGGACCCCGTTCTGCGTCACGGTGGACGGCGAGACGCTCGGCGAAGGCCCGAGCCACGACACCGTCACCCTCCGCGAGCGGGACTCGAAGGGCCAGACGCGCGTCGCTGCGGGCGACCTCGCGGGGCGGATCGCGGCCCAGCTTCCCCCGCCCTGGCCTCGCACCGCCTAGGCCCCGGTCGGCGGCTGCCGCGCGTCACCCACCCCCCGAAAGGAACCCATATATCTCGCGGCCGAGTAACTCTACTTCGATGGCAGCGGGTGGGGGCACGCCTCCTTCGTCCGCGCCCGCCACTCCGCTCGCGGCGCGCCAGTCCCGCTGGACGAGCCAGGGGTACGCGGACATCACGAAGCTCCGCGCGATCGCCGCGAAGCACGACCGCGCCGCGGCGCGCGCCCAGCAGCGCATCGCCCGACTGAACACGCACATCGAGAAGCTCCGCCACCAGTCCACAGTCCTCCGCGAGAAGAGCCAGCGCGTGCTCGCGGAGATCCCCGAGATCGAGCAGCAGATGAAGCAGCACGAGCGCGACATCGAGGCCGCGACGGGCCGGACGGGGGGGGCCCCGATCGGCTCGGACGTCACGAGCCTCCACTACCGCGTGCGGAAGCTGCAGCAGAAGGTCGTCGATCACCAGCAGAAGGCGCGGGCGCTCGAGCTCCGGGCGGCGAACAAGACCCAGAAGACCGCCGAGCTCAAGGTGAAGGTCGACCGGTACCACGAGATCGCGCGGCTCGCCGAGCAGGAGGCGACCGCGTACCGCCAGCGGGCCGATCGGCTCCAGATGGTCAGCGAGGCGGACGTGGCGGCCCACCTGAAGGCCGGCGCCGCCGCGTCGACGAGCGCGCCCGACGGGTCCCCGCGGGCCCCATGAAACTGATCGTGACGGTCGGGATGCCCGGCTCGGGCAAGGACGAGCTTGTCGCCGTCGCCCGCTCGATGGGACTCGCGACCTTGAAGATGGGGGACCTCGTGCGGGACGAGACCCGACGCCGCGGCCTGCCGCTCACCTCGGGGAACGTCGGCCGCGTCGCCTCCGAGGAGCGGGAGAAGCACGGCGCCGGGATCTGGGCCCAGCGGGCGCTCCCGAAGCTCACGGAGACCCGGATGCTCGTTGACGGGTGCCGATCCGACAACGAGGTCACCGTCTTCCGCCACCACTTCGGCGACCTCTTCGTCCTCGGCATCTACGCCTCCCCCGAGACCCGCCACGACCGGATGACCGCCCGGGGCCGGAGCGACGACAGCGCCGGCCTCCAGGACTTCTACGATCGGGACCGCCGCGAGCTCAAGTGGGGGATCGGCAACGCCTTCGCCCTCGCGGACGGGATGCTGGTCAACGAAGGCTCGCTCGACGAGTTCCGCCGGAACGCCCGCGCGACGCTCGAGCGGATCCTCGCGCGCGAGGACGAGTAGCCGTCAGTCGTCCGCCATCTCGGACGGGAGCGGACCCTCGAGGAGCGAGCGGACGCCATCGAACCGCTCGCGGTCGACGACGAGGGCGAGGCGCGCCTCCGCGCCCGCGAGGGCCCTCGCGCGACGGACGAAGTAGCGGTTCCGCGCCGAGGCGAGGTCGCGCGAGCCCGGGCCCCGGGCGATCTCGCGGTCCCACTGGAGCGCGAACTCGTCGGCCGTGGACGGGGTCGGCGGATGGCGGGCCACCCGTCGCTCGCGCACGGTTCGGCGGACGAGCTCGACGTAGCCGATGTGTTCCGTGAAGAGGCTCGCGGAGCGTTCGTCACTCGGGTCGAGCGGCTCGACGCCGATCGACCGCGCGGCGGCCCACCGCAGGGTCTCGACGACCGACGGATTCGGCACGCGGACCTCCCCAAAGCGCACGAGCCCCCGGACCTCGGCCGCCTCGTTCGAGGTGAGCGGGACCACGGGCTCCGCGTCCGCGACCACGAAGTATTCGGTGGTCGAGCGGAGCTCCTCGGGAGAGAGCCCCACCCCGACGACGGTCGGGGAGAACGCGTCGAGCTCGCGGAGGAGCTCGTCGGACTCGCTCGCGAGCCCGCGGACCGGGGCCAGGAGTAGCACGCCGCCCTCCCGCGGGACCCGGGCGAGGATCACGGGCCTTCCCGCTCCGAGATCTCGGTGAGGAGATCGTCCCGGTCGCGGTGGCGTCGGAGTTCGGTCACGGTGAGGATGGGGAGGCCGGCGATGGAGGGCCGGTGGATCGACTCGCGGACCACGAACATCGCGTGGCCCTCGCTGACGCGGGCCAGGCCATGGAGCACTTCGGCGCGGTGGAGCGCGCTGCGGAGGCTCCCGGTGGCGGTCAGCAGGATCTCGGGCGTGCGGGCGAAGGCGTCGAACGGGGCCCGCACGGTGACCACGACCTCGAGGCCCATCCCACCGAGCTGCTCGAGCACCCCGTCCCGCAGCGCGTCGCCGGTCGATCGGAGCGGCCGCTCCGCGGTCGGGGGCGTCCCGGGGTCCTCCGTCTCGCCCTCGGGTCCCGACGGCGCGGGTCCCCCGGGGCGCGTGATGACCTCGAACAGGTCGATCGGCCGGACGATCGGCTCCTCGAGGAACGCCTCGATTCGATCGATCACGCTCGCCTCGGCCCCCGCCCCCTCCTCGTAGAGCTGGATCGCCCGCCGGGAGACCCCCGCGATCGCGGCGAGGGTACCCAGCGAGAGCTGGCGCTCCAGGCGCAGGAGCCGCAGGCGTTCGCCGTCGATCCGCGCGAACGTGCCGCCCGGACTCGCGTAGAGGAACGGCGGGAGCGCCTTCTCGAGGTACTCGCGAAACGTCTCGTCCGTGATGATCGGGACCCCGTACCGGGTGTAGACCACGCCCGGGTCGAGCTCGGAGGCCCCTGAGGTCCGTCCGATCACGAGGACGATCGCCGGGAACAGGCGGCCCAACTCGAGGAGCCGACGGGCCTCCTCGGCGTCGAGCGCGTCGATGTTCTTCAAGACCTTGATGAGGAGGAGCGTCGCGTCCCGTCGCGCCGCGAGATCGAAGCTCGACGGCCGTACGCCGCGCGTGTCCGCGACGTAGAACCCGGAGCGCTCGAGCATCTCGCGGATCTCGTCGATCCAGCCCTCGCGTGATCTCGGCATGCTCCTGACCACAAGATTTCAATTATCGCTCGTATATAAATAGCAGTGGTCCGCTCTCTCGGAGCGGGCGCCCGCTCGACCCCCGGTCTCCTCGCAAAGCCGCTATCTCGGCCCCGTCCTCCCGGGGGCGTGGAGAGCCTCCTTCGGCCGCTGCCGGATCGACCGGTGCTTGTGGTCGAGCCGCGTGAGGCCGGCGCGACGCGCACGCTGGTGCTGGCGGACCTCCACCTGGGACTCGGCTCCACGGCGGACCGGCCCGGCGGCCCGCCCGAGGCCGCGGCCGAGGCGCTGGCGCGCGATCTCGTCGCCGCCGCGCGCGAGTCGCACGCCGGCCGCGTGGTCGTGGCGGGGGACGTGAAGCATCCGATCGTCGGAACCCCTCCTGCGCTCCGTCCGATCGTCTTCCGATTCTTCTCGGACCTCCTCGGCGCCGAGCTCGCCGTCGATGTGGTCCTCGGCAATCACGACGTCGGCCTCGTCCGCCATCTCCCTCGCGAGGTCACGGTGCACCCGTCGACCGGGTTCGTCCTGGGGTCCACGGGGATCTTCCACGGCCATCGATGGCCGTCGAACGCCGTCCTGCGCACGCCCCGGCTCGTGGTGGGGCATCTCCATCCGGGGTTCCGGCTCGCCGCGACCGCCGAGGACCCGTCGGGCAAGCGACGCTGCTGGGTCCGCGTCGAGCTCCCTCCGCTCCCGAGGGCGCCCCGGCGCCGGCGGCGTCACGCAGAGCTGCGCGCCCGGGAGATCGTGGTGCTCCCCGCCTTCAACCCGATCGCCGGAACCGAGGCGCTGAACCGCCGTCGGCCGGCCCGGGGCCGATCGTTCCTGTACCACCGCTTCCTCGCCCGGGGCGAGGCCCGGGCGTACCTGCTCGACGGCACCGACCTCGGCCCGCTGCCTACGCACTCGGACTAGTCCCGCCGGCGCGAAGGAGCGGGGCGAGCGCCTCGGGATCGGTGACGGGAGGAGCGCACGCGCGGTCGAAACAGACGAGCGCCCGGGCCACGGGCTCCGGTCCGGACGCGGGCGGGAGGTCCGGCAGGGAGAGCGGGGGTGGGGGCCGGCCCTCGAAGACGAACAGGTTCGGGTGCCACGCGCGCCGCGCGGCTCGCGCGAGGGCGTCGGCGCTCGGTCCACGTCCCTCGACGATGACCATTGCCGGGGCGGTGAAGGTCAGCCCCGCCGCGAGCGCCGAGCCGGCCGCGAAGACCCCTGCCGTACCGATGCGCGCAACGACCGGCGGGAGGAGGGCGAGCGCCTTCTCGCGCCACCGGTCGTCGTGCTGGAGGGCGGAGAGGCGCAGGAACGCGAGCGCGGCCGCGGCATTCGCCGACAGGTGCGGACTGTCCTCGAGCGGATAGGCGGGCGCCGAGAGGGCCGGGAGGGCCGGGCCGTCGTAGAGCTGCGGCGCGAGGTCCCGGAAGAGCCCGTCCTCGCCCCGGAACTCGCGATCGACGGTCTCGAGGAGGTCGACGGCGGGCTGCAGGTACCCGGGTTCGGCGAGAGCGACCGAGAGCTCGAGGAGCCCCCCCGCGAACGCGACCTGGTCCTCGAGCAGGCCGAAGCCGGTCGGCCCCGACGGGTCGAGGCGGTGGGCGATCCCGCCCCCGGGTCGGTACCCTTCGCGAAGGAAACGGTCGGCTGCGCGACGGGCGTCCGCCACCATCGAAGAGTCCCCGAGGAACCCGCCGGCGCGGGCGAACGCTCCGACGAAACGACCGTTGATGTCGGCGTAGAGCGCGTGGTCGACCGCGGGTACCGGCCGTCGGCCGCGGGCCGAGCGCAGTTTCTCGATCGCGCGCGCGAGGGCCGCCGCCGGCCCGCCGGGTAGCGCCAACCCCTGCGCCGCCTCCTCGAGCGGCAGCAGCCGGAACAGCACATTCCGCTCGGGATCGTGCGGCATCCGTCCGTCCGTCCCGACTCCGAAGAACCGGCCGATGAGCCGGAGCTCCTCGGGCTCGAGCTCCGCCTTGAGCTCGCCCCGGCTCCACGTGAAGTAGTTGCCGTCGTCCCCCGGCGCGTTGTCGGCGTCCTGGCTCGCCCCGAAGCCGCCCCCGGGGTCCGCGAGCACCTCGCGGACCCACCCCACGGTTCCCCGCACGACCTCCTCGAAGCGGGCCTCGGGGAACCGCTGGGCACCCTCGACGTAGGCGGCGAGGAGCGCCGCGTTGTCGACCCCCATCTTCTCGAAATGCGGGATGTGCCAGCCTTCGTCGACGGAGTACCGGTGGAATCCTCCGCCGATCTGGTCGTACATGCCGCCGTCGGCCATGCGGAGGAGCGTCTCCCGCGCGCGCTCGTCGCTGTCGGGCGCGCGGGACGCGTAGGCGTCCCAGAGGAGGAACGACACCGCGGTGGGGTGGGGGAACTTCGGGGACATCCCGAACCCCCCGTGGACCGGATCGTAACTGGCATGGAGCGCCGAGCGGACCTGCCCGACGAACTCGCGGAGCGGCTTCGGCGCCCGCTCTCTCGCCGACGCCATCCGAGCGAGCGCGTCCTGAATGGTGCGCGCATTCTCCCGGATCCGATCGGGCTCCTCGCGCCAGAGGCGCGCCACCTCCTGAAGCACGCGGCGGAACCCCGGTCGCCCGTGGGCGTCGGTCGGGGGGAAATACGTGCCGCCCAGGAACACCTCGCCGTCCGGGGTGAGGAATCCCGTCAATGGCCAGCCCCCTTCGCCCGTGAGCGCGCCGACCTGACGCTGGTACCGACGGTCGACTTCGGGCCGTTCGTCCCGGTCGACCTTGACCGCCACGAAGTGCTGGAGCAGCAGGCGGCCCACCTCGGGGTCCGAGTAGGTGCCCTCGTCCATCACGTGGCACCAGTGGCACCAGGAGGCGCCGATGTCGAGGAGGATCGGCCGCCGCGTGCGCTGGGCGATCTCGAACGGCTCGGGCCCCCACGGGTGCCACTCGATCGGTTGCTCCGCCGCGCTCCGGAGGTACGCGGAGGTCGAGGACGCGAGGCGCCAGCCCCCGGTCCGAGCGCCGGCCGCCTCGCGTTCCGCCATCGCCGTCGAGGGCCGCCCGGGGCTCTTACGGTTGTCGGGAGTGCGGAGGGAACCGAGCGATCCGCCCGGGAGGGGCTGTAATCGGCTGACGGCGGCGTTACCGCCCCGGTGCCCGTTATAAGGGGGGCCTTGGTGCCGGGGCGAGGCGACCCGCATGGAGATGCAACCCGGCCAGATGGCCTACGACCGGGCGATCACGGTATTCTCGCCGGACGGGCGGCTCTTCCAGGTCGAATACGCGCGCGAGGCGGTCCGCCGCGGGGCGACCACGGCCGGCGTGGTCTACACGGACGGCGTGGTGCTCATCGCCGACCGCCGCATCCCGAACCCGAAGCTCGCGGAACCTGCCAGCCTCGAGAAGATCCATCAGATCGACGAGAACATCGCGTGCGCGACCGCCGGGCTCGTCGCCGACGCGCGCGTGCTCGTCGACTACGCCCGGCTCGTGGCCCAGGTGAACCGGGTGACGTATGCGGAGCCGATGTCGGTCGACCTCCTCGTCCGGCGGATCTGCGACTACAAGCAGCAGTACACGCAGTTCGGCGGCGTGCGGCCGTTCGGTACCGCGCTCTTGGTCGGGGGGTACGACGACGGCGGGGTGCATCTCTTCGAGACCGAACCGTCCGGCTCGCTCACGAGCTTCAAGGCGGCGAGCACCGGCGGCAACAAGGGTCCCGTCATGGAGCTTTTCGAGCAGAAGTACAAGAGCGGGATGGATCGCGAGTCCGCGATCCTCCTCGCGCTCGAGGGGCTGCGCGCCGGTCTCGACGAGGGCGGGAACCTCGCCCAGGTCGAGGTGTGCACGGTCCAGGCGGGCGTCGGCATGACGCGCCTCAGCGGAGACGAGATCCAGAAGTTCGTCGCCCGGCTCCCGCCGGCCGGCGCCCCGGGACGCGCCGGCCGCCCGTAGGAGCGGGGGGCCCCGAGGCGCCTCGATGGTGACCGTCGAGGATGCGGTCATCGCCCGCTGGGACACGCAGGGCTCGCGCTTCGAGGTGCTCGTCGACCCGAAGGCCGTCCAGGACCTCAAGGACGGCAAGGACGTCGATCTTTCCGACAAGCTCGCCCTCGACCAGGTCTTCAAGGACGCGAAGAAGGGCGACAAGATCTCCGAGGAGCACCTCGAGCGGATCTTCCACACCCGCGACCTCGCCGCGATCGCGAAGCAGATCGTGTTAAAGGGCGAGGTCCAGGTTACGACCGAGCAGCGGCACACGCTCCAGGTCGCGAAGCACAAGCAGATTGTGGCGACGATCGCGCGCAACGCGATGAATCCCCAGACCGGCGCGCCGCATCCCCCCGCGCGCATCGAGGCCGCGATGGCCGAGGCGAAGGTCCACATCGACCCGTTCCGGCCGGTCGACGCGCAGGTCCAGGAGGTGCTCGCGAAGCTGCGGCCGCTGATCCCGATCCGCCTCGACGTGGTGAAGGTCCGCGT
>Ga0187772_10001157_pt1 | contig 12313 bp, 10 predicted proteins | sample 0116_SJ02_MP15_2_FD_133137 | JGI IMG/M metagenome (GOLD analysis project Ga0187772, IMG submission 133137) | Tropical peat soil microbial communities from peatlands in Department of Meta, Colombia - 0116_SJ02_MP15_20_MG | ecosystem: Environmental > Terrestrial > Soil > Wetlands > Peat | place... | reverse complement strand
CCAGCAAGACGCAACGCTAGCACCGTCATACAGAATTCGCCGGAGTGAGCGATCCGGCCAAGATCCAGAAATTCCGGCATTCCTAACCCAAGTTGCTGCGCCATTTGACTGAAGTACAGGTTCATCAACTCGGCCGGGAAGTAGTCATGTCCGGCTTCTACCGGCGTGTGAGTCGTAAACACGAGACTGGCCGTGGCCAGCTCGCGGGCTTGCGCAAACGCGAGATTTCGCGAGGCCATCAGGGTGCGAATATGCTCTACTGCAAGGAAGGCAGAGTGGCCCTCGTTCATGTGGAACACCGTAAGCTTCAAGCCGAGCTGTTGAAGCACGCGATAAGCGCCAATTCCCAGCAGAATTTCCTGCCGGATGCGCGTCTCCCGGTCCCCGCTATAGAGCTGATCGGGTATCGAAGGCATCACCACCAGTCTGGGGCAACAACGTTAATTTGAGTTGGGTCTTCAACTGCCAGCCACGTGGAGTAAACAAGCGAGCACGATCCCGGCAGTTCGGTTAAACCAATCAGTAGTCGTGAATCGCCAAATTGTTGATCATTGCGATTTGTTCGTTGGTTGGCCGTTGACATTCTTCTAGTTCGGACGATTGCATCCAAAGATCAGGTAACACGGACGACAGTCTTGGGTCCTGGTGGAACAGAAACCTAACGTGGTCTCCATCAAAACGCGCAGATTGGATCGTGCCAATTCTGGTGTTGGGTGCTGCAACCATTCGTACATACTGCCCGATCATACGGTACCAACCAATCGACAGTCGTTTTCGATTCTCTGAAGAATATCGGTACGCTGTTGTTCGAGAACTGCTGGCATGAGTTCGCCGGCGGCTTTTGAAATCCGCCGTTCACAGCTCAGCCATTCACTCATGGGACACTGATTTCTCCGGCAGTCAAATTCACACAGGGCGAACTCAGTGGGGACCGGCGCAATAATCTGGCCCTTCAGCCAGTGACCAAAAGCGTGGAGCGAATTGAATAATATGCCGGATCGCATTTCTGTTCCCACGGAATAGCTAGAGCAATTAACTGGCCGCCGTGACTGTTCCGTAACCGGAAAGAAAACAATAGATTCAGGTTTATAAGGGCTCCACGAATGGGGCGAAACCCGCAGATTACGTTTGCAGCAGCGCGAAAACACCAACATAAACACGGGAGGCGCGTGGACGCCTCTAGATCCTGGCTTGTCGGCTGCTGCTATGAAGAGTGAGATCGTCTGCTGAAAATGAAAGAGTTAGGATCACCTCGGCTATTTTCATTTCTGGTGGTGTGCCAAAGGCGCATGACTTGATTACCCTTACAGATTCGGGACGTAAGAAATTGACAAGGCGAGCCACGAGTCGAACGGGCCGGGCCGAAGATGCCCGACGGGCACGGCTGATCTTGCTGCTGGCCGCGGGTCCTACCTGGGATGAAGTGTCTGAGCGCATCGACTGCAGCCGAGGTTTTGTGGCCAGTTGGAGCAGGCGATTTACGGAGCAACAGTCGGCATTTGGGACAAGTGGCCACCGTGCTCACTCACAACACGATCATCACTGCCCATTGCCAAGCGTTCGATCAAGCGAATCACTGCGACAAACTCGATGTCGGAAAGCGCTACGATCTAGAAAGAGACAAGAATCAATATCTTGACTATCTGACCTTGTATGACAAGCCGAAGACGGCTGGCGATCGAAAGGTCATCACTACTCTCGCGGTTGTAGCTGAGCGAGTCCGCTGACGCAAGAAGGCTCTTGGTGACCGACTCGATCTTCTCATGGCACGTGCGGGATTATTTCACGCCGAACTGAGACGAGGGCGAGCCGCAGAGGGAGGGCCCGCCTCCGCCTCTCGATATGCCATCACTTCGGCGTGTGTATCACGCGAGAGAATCGCGCGTCGAGGGCGCGCGTCACTTTCTCTGACGAAGCAAGCAGCAGCCACTTGGTAGACAACACTTCGCGCGGCAGTCCCCTGCAGCGTAAAACGAGCGTAAAACTAAGCCCTGACGATCTCGCAAAAACGCTGTTGTCCTGAGGAAAACGCGTGTTCTTGCAAAGGATACAGTGTGAAAACGACACTGGCACTGAATCGCGCCTTCCGGGGCTCTCGATCCCAAGCGGGAGCCCCCGTTTTTTGTGCCTTCGAAATCCACGACGATTAATGCTTCGCCGTCGGTGGGGCCACCCCATTCAACCGCAGATACATAGCCGCTTCGGCGTAATGGTCCGCCCAATTGCTTGCTAATACCAGGCTGTACCAGCCCCGCGTGACCTGCTTTCCGCCGAATCCTTCGGTCGTTTCTCCCAATTTCGAATCATCCATCTTCGCCAGACTCTCGGAGCAGAACGCGAACGAACTCTTCAACGCGGCCACCAGCTTGTCCTTCGCGTCCGTATCATTCACTTCTTCGCCCTTCCCGGCAGGAACTCCCGCGGCCCGGCTGCAGAGCAGATAGTTCGCTTCGATCATATGGTTCACTAAATGGCCGAACGTCATCTGGTCGGGGCTCGGTTTGTATGCGAATTTATCGGCAGGCATGGCTTCCACCGCGGCAACCGTGTTCTTCTCGCGCCCCGGCAGGATGTCTCGCAGGGCGTTGCTCACCGGATTATTGCTGGTTTGCGCAAACGTCGATGGTGCCAGGCCCGACAGGCCGAGCAGTAACGGAAACAGGATCATCGCAGGTCGTTTCATCAGCATCTCCTCTGTAGGCTGGGCCGCAGCGCAAGCAGCATAGCGCGAATTTGAACGAACGCAAGCTTGAGTGAGACGATTCTCTGCGGCTACTTGGTGCCGTTTTTTGAGAGGTTTTTTTACCGAGCCTGCGCCGCCGCCGCGCGTTCTTTGACCTGCGTGGCCAACGCCTGCACTTGCTCGTTGCTGATTTGAATTTCGCCATCCAACAACACCAGCAAGCGCCCGGACCCGCCATCCCGAAAACGCGCATCTTTGATTTTCGCGTAGCCCTGCACCGCGGGAGGAAGCGTGGCGCTCAGGTCGGTGCCTTTCTGTAGTGCCTTCAGAATCGATTCGCGAATTTTCTCGCGCAGCATCTCGCCCACGGTTCCCGAGCGCAGCAATTCTCCAAGTGATCCGTCTGCTTGGGTCGGGCCCATCTCCGGCACCAGCCGAAGTTCCGTGCTGCCCTGCTCAACGGCTGGGGTCAGGGTCATTTGCATCACCGCATTGCCGCCCACCAGGCGCTTGGCCTCCTGCTTCCCAAGCACTTTTGCGCAACCCCAGCGTTCGTAATGCAGCTGCACGGTAGCCAGGCTTCCCGGTTCGGCGGGCGCCAGTGTCGCCTGTTCAATCGCGATGCGATCGCCGCAATGATCGTCCTTGTTCAGTTCCGCGCTGAGCAGCTCGCTCAGGTTTTGCTGCAAATCGGCAAGATCCCCGGTTAATTGCAGGTCGAGAATGTTCAGCCCCTGCGTCTGTCGCGTCAAGGTGATCAACCCAGATGCTAGCAAAGTGATGCGTTCGTCTTTCACATTTACCGGAATCTTCACTGGCAGAATTTTGAAGGTGGTTGTCTTTTCCCCCGGGCGAACCGGCGCACCAACAAACAGAGAATTCACCAACAGAACGGCGCATACACAGAAAAACAGTGGGCGGCGCAAATCGCTTCTCAAGGATCAGTAATCTCCTGACTCTCCGGTTTTTCTCTTTGTGGATGATCCCGCGCGAAGTTCGGTTGCCTCTCGCCGCTGTTTTCGGGCCTTCGTGAAGCAACCAGTGGGAATCGCGATTAACTTACCTTACGCGTGACCGCGATGCCCGCTTGGCCGAGTACGTGCGCTACTTGGGTGTCGCGCAGCCGCGAAGCGTCGTACTCGAAGGTCAGCAGGTTCTTCTTTTCCTCGACATGGAATTTTCGCAGGCCATACGTATTCGCGAATTCGCCCAGCCGGTTAAGCTGCTCCAGGCTCAAGGGAGAGTGCAATTCGTAGGTAATTTCGAGGAGTGTCATGCTGAGAGTATACCAGTCCCGGTTCCGTTGCCGTAGCGTGCCAGAACCACTCGGCGCGACATCGAATAGAGTAATCTAACTACGGTCACATACATGTCCAACACCCCACTGCCTGGATTAACGGTTTTGCCTGCGACTCCAAAGGAAAAAGATCCCGTGTGCGGAATGACCGTCGACCCCGCAAAAGCAGCGGGGAAAGTGGAACACGCCGGAAAGACTTATTACTTTTGCTCGCCGCGCTGCGCGGAGCGTTTTCGCAACGAACCGGAAAAGTTCCTTGCGGCTCCAGGAACCGCGGGAATGGACCACCCTGCGGCCGCCAGAGCGCCATCTACCCCTGCCGCACAAGGCGTGCGCTACACCTGCCCCATGGATCCACAAATCGTCCAGATCGGTCCAGGTGCCTGTCTGCTTTGCGGCATGGCGCTGGAGCCCCTGGATGTCGTCGCCGAAGAGCAGCCCGACCCAGAATACGATTCCATGCGCAAGCGCTTTTGGGTTAGCGCCGCGCTCTCTCTGCCTCTCCTCGTCCTGTCGATGTTTGGCGCATGGCTCGGCCTGCGGTGGCAAAGCGGCACCCGAAACGCCGTCGAGTTGCTCTTGGCCACCCCCGTGGTTCTCTGGGGTGGTTGGCCCTTTTTTCAACGCTTCTGGATTTCGCTCATGAATCGCAGTCCCAACATGTTCACGCTGATCGGCCTGGGCACGGGTGCCGCCTATTTCTACAGTGTAGCGGCCACTTTGTTCCCGCAATTTTTCCCCGCCTCCTTCCGTGACATGCAAGGCGGGGTGGCCGTCTATTTCGAAGCGGCCGCAGTGATCACCACACTCGTTTTGCTTGGGCAGGTGCTGGAGTTGCGCGCGCGCCAACGCACCAGCGGCGCGATTCGAGAATTGTTGCATCTCGCGCCGCAAACCGCTTTTCGCGTATCCCCAACCGGCGACCAGGAAGTGCCACTGAGCGAAGTGAAGCCAGGCGACTTGCTCCGCGTGCGTCCGGGAGACCGCGTTCCCGTCGACGGCACCGTGAAGGAAGGCGCAAGCGCCGTCGACGAATCCATGGTCACCGGTGAAGCGCTGCCCGTCGATAAGAGCCCGAGCGACAAGGTGGCCGGCGGAACACTGAATACCAACGGCAGCTTTGTTATGGTGGCGGAACGTGTCGGTAGCGAAACGCTCCTCGCCCAAATTGTGAAGGTGGTCAGTGAAGCGCAGCGCAGTCGCGCGCCCATGCAACGCCTCGCCGATCAAGTAGCAGGTTACTTTGTGCCCGGGGTCATCGTGGCGGCGGTGCTGGCCTTCCTGGGCTGGATGATTTGGGGACCTGAGCCACGGTTCGCGCATGCTTTGGTGGCCGCGGTTGCCGTGCTGATCATCGCGTGTCCCTGCGCTTTGGGACTGGCCACGCCCATGTCCATCATGGTCGCCGTGGGGCGCGGAGCCTCCGCCGGCGTTCTCGTGCGCAATGCCGAAGCGCTGGAAACTCTCGCCCGTGTCGACACGCTGGTCGTGGACAAAACAGGCACGCTCACTGAGGGCAAGCCCCACTTAACCGCAATTCACCTTGCCCCGAGTGCAAAGTTGCCGGAAAACGCGCTCCTCTCGCTGGCCGCCGGCCTGGAGCGCTCCAGCGAGCATCCCTTAGCGCGCGCCATCGTGCGTGCCGCCGAAGAACGCAAGCTTCCTCTCGGACCCGTCACCGAATTTCAAGCCAGCCCCGGTGGCGGCGTTCAAGGACGTGTGCTCGGTAAACGCGTCGTCGCAGGAACAGCGCGCTTCCTCAACGAGCAGGGACTTGCAGATTCCGCGCGCGATAGTTGGCCCGCCGCAGCGGGCACCGCTTCGGCAACAACGATTTTCGTCGCCGTAGATGGCCAACTTGCTGGTGCCCTCTTGCTTTCTGATCAAACCAAGGCGTCCACTCCCGCAGCCATCCGCCAACTTCGCGCCGACGGCCTCCGTGTGGTGATGCTCACCGGCGATCGCCCGGAGACGGCACAAGCCATCGCTCGTGAGTTAAACATCGAGGAAGTCAAAGCGCAGGTTCTGCCCCAGCAGAAAGGCGACGTGGTTAAGCAATTGCGCAGTGAGGGCCGCATTGTCGCAATGGCCGGCGATGGCATCAACGATGCTCCTGCGCTCGCTGCCGCTGATGTGGGCATTGCCATGGGCACTGGCACCGATATGGCCATCGAGAACGCAGGAATTACCCTGGTGAAAGGCGACTTGCAAGGTCTGGTCCGGGCCAGAAAGCTCTCGCGCGCCACCGTCGGCAATATCAAGCAAAACCTGGCCTTCGCGTTCGTCTACAATTTCCTGGGAATCCCCATCGCCGCCGGGGTCTTTTACCCTCTTTTCGGTTGGCTGCTTAGCCCGATGATTGCCAGCGCGGCAATGAGCTTCAGTTCCGTATCCGTTATCACGAATGCGTTGCGGCTACGTCGTACCTCGCTATAGATCGGCGCCCTGACCAGAGCCGCCTTTCTATCGTCTATAAGTGTGCCCGGCTGTGGAACTTTGTTACTTGGTGGTTCGTATCAATGGATGAGTATCGGAATCGGGCCAAGCGGGGGGTCGGTATGTCCAGTAACGGGAACAATTTAGGAAACGGAAAGGCCGCCAAGAAACGGCGCCGCAGAATCATCATCGGATCTATCATTTTGCTGGTGCTGATTGGTGGGGGCTACGGCGTGTACGCGGCGCTGCGTCCCAGTCACGATATTGACGCATCGAAGCTGGCTCCTGTCGACCGGGGAGATTTGGCGAGGGTTGTGGTCGCCACCGGCAAAATTGAGCCGCTGTCGAAAGTCGAAGTGAAATCCAAGGCCAGCGGCATGGTCAAAAGGCTTTACGTCGATTACGACGACAAGGTGAAACAAGGCCAGACCCTGGTCGAACTCGACAAAGTGCAGCTCGAGGCGGTCGTGCGGGAAGCGCAGGCCAATTATCAGGCCGCCCAAGCTGCCTTGCAGTCCGCCAAGGCCCAGCTCGAGCGCAATAAAGTCGATGCGGAAGGTCCCGATGTGCCTTTCCTTAAGCTGAACATGGACCGCGCTCAGAAGATGCTGGACGATGGCGTCATGTCCAAAAGTTACTTCGAAGATGCCGAGAAGAATTATCAGTTGGCATTGAACAAGCAAATGAGCGCCCAGCGAAATCTGCTTGTCGCTCAGGCGGAAATTGCCAAGGCCCAGGCGCAGGAGGCGCAAGCGAAAGCCGCGCTGGAAAATGCGGAAGAAGATCTGCGCAATTCCACGATCGTCAGCCCCATTGATGGCTTGGTGCTCTCCCGCGACGTCAGCGTCGGCGATGGAGTCAGCTCCATTCTCATTCTCGGTTCTCAAGCCACACTGGTCATGACTCTGGGCGACACCAGCGAAGTCTATGTGCAGGGCAAGGTGGATGAAGCGGACATTGGCAAAGTTTACCTGGGGCAGCCGGCGCGCATCGTCGTCGAATCCTTCAAGGACAAAAAGTTCACTGGCAAAGTGACGCGCATCTCGCCCTTCGGCAAAGAAAAAGACAACGTGACCACCTTTGAAGTTCGCGTCTCCATCTCTAATCCTACCGGCGAACTGAAAGCCAACATGAGCGCCAACGCCGAGATCATTCTGGAAGAGAAGAAGAACGTGCTGATGGTGCCGGAAGCCTCCTTGATCTACGACAAGGATCGCAACGCCTCGGTCGAACTGCCTGATCCCAAGGCCGAAAACGGACGCAAGAAGGTGCCCGTGAAGCTTGGAATTTCCAATGGCGTGAAAACCGAAATCGTTTCCGGCGTCAACGAGAAGCAGCAAGTCGTCCTTCAATAACGGGAGCCTTATGACTTTCCGCGACCTTTTGCGGGATACGCTGGCCACGCTCTGGGCGCACAAGCGGCGAACCCTGCTCACCATGTTTGGTATTGCCTGGGGCATCATCTCCATTACCGTGATGGTGGCGGCGGGCGAGGGTCTGGGCCGCGGCATCCAGAAGCAGCAAGAAAACTTTGGCAGGGATGTGATGATCATTTTTGCCGGCCGCACCAGCATGCAGGCAGGTGGCACCCGCTCAGGACGTCCCGTTCACTGGATGGAAGACGACTATAAGGAGGTCGCCAAAGAAGCTCCTGCGTGCAAGCACGTGATGCCCGAATTGGGTAACAACGTTAAAGTGCACAGCGCGTTCAACAGCGGTGACCTCGACACCGTTGGCTCGCTTCCCCCGTTCACCGAAATTCGCAGCATCACCGTTGCCCAGGGCCGTTTTTACAATTACGAAGACAACGACGAAGGCCGGCGCGTGGCCTTTCTTGGCAGCGATGCAAAAAAGCAGCTCTTCGCCGACCGCGAGGCCATCGGACAAACCATTGAGTTGAACGAAATTCCCTACACCGTGATCGGGGTGATGAAAACCAAGGATCAGAATTCCAGCTACGACGGCGTGGATATCCGGAAAATCTTTATTCCCTTCAATTCCATGAAGCGCGATTTCCCGAATAAGCCCCCTGCCGTGGAGCATTCTGTAGACCGCTTATTGGCGGCGCCGTGGTCGCTCGAAACCCATCCCGATTGTGTGAAGCAGATTCGCCGTACTTTGGGGCGGCTGCACAACTTCGATCCGCGCGATGAAGAAGCCGCCAGCATCTGGGACACGGTGAAAAACGCCCAGGCCAACCGCATGATTTTCGTGGGTATGGAAATCTTCATGGGCGCGGTTGGCGTGGCCACTATTTTTCTCGGCGGCTTGGGAGTGATGAACGTCATGCTCGTCAGCGTGCGTGAGCGCACCCGCGAAATCGGCGTGCGCAAAGCATTGGGCGCAACTCGTGAATCCATCCTGCGGCAATTTTTCCTGGAAACGGTCATCGTCGTATTCATCAGCGGCGGTACCGGCTTGCTTATCTCGTACGGCTTCTGTGGGCTGGTGAACCTGCTGCCCAAGATTCCTTATTTCGATGGCCTCGACGCCAGTTGGAAATTGGCCGCGCTGACGGTTAGTTTGCTCGGCTTGATCGCCGTGCTTTCCGCGCTGTATCCCGCGAATCGCGCCGCCTCCGTCGATCCCATTGAAGCGCTCCGCTTTGAGGCAGGTGGCTGATGAAAGTTCTTAGCTGTCAGTTCCCAATTCTCAGCCAGAGGAGACGCGGACAGGTACTCGCTTTGGTTTTAGTCCCACATTTGGGAAGTGAGAAAGCCGAAGATTGCACATTTCAGCAAAGCTTTGGTCTTGCGGTGTTCGGGTAACGGAGAACTGACAACTGGAAACTGGGAGCCTTATCGATGTTGTCTGAAATTTTCAAAGAAGCGTGGGTCGCTCTCGGGCGCAATCGCGTGCGCAGTTTACTCACCATGACCGGCATTTCCTGGGGCATTGTGGCGGTCACTCTGCTCCTCAGTTACGGCTCCGGCTTCCGCAGTGTTTTGCTGTACACCTTTGAAGTGTTCGGCAAAGCCGCCGTGATCTGTTGGCCTGGCACCACCAGCGAACAAGCCGGAGGCGAGCGGGCGGGGAAGGAAGTGCGCTTCCAGCAGGACGATGCCGATTGGGTGAAAGCCCAGTCCCCACTGATTAAGCGTGTAACCCTGGAAACCGTGAGGTTCGAGGGAATTTCCCATGATGAGCGGCTCTCGGAATCGGCCACGCGTGGCGTTTATCCCGAATACGGCGAGATGCGCAACGAAGTACCTGCCGAGGGGCGCTGGATTTCCGCCGAGGATGTCGAAGAGCGCCGCCGCGTCGTTTTCCTGGGAGCCCGGCTCAAGAAAAAATTGTTCAGTGGAGAGCCGGCAGTCGACGAAACCGTGCGCATCAACGGCGTGCGCTTTACCGTAATCGGCACCATGGATATGAAGTTCTCCGACAGTTGTTACTTCAATTGCGATGACGAGTCCGCTTTCATTCCGTACACCGCTGCGGCCGATATTTGGGACGCCCGCTATGCCAGCGTGATGATTTATGAGCCGGTGGCGCCGCAGTTCGAAGCGCAATCCATGCAGCAATTCCGCACCGCCGTGGCCAATCGCCAGCACTTTTCGCCCAACGACAAGCGCGCGATTACCATGTTCGGCCGCCAGGAATTCAAGCCGATCTACGATGGCATCACCCTGGGCATTGAAGGCCTGCTCTTCATGATCGGCGCCATGACTCTCGGAATCGGCGGCGTGGGTGTGATGAACATCATGCTTGTCTCGGTGGAAGAGCGTGTCCGTGAGATCGGTTTGCGACGTGCTCTCGGTGCTCGAAAATGGCACATCCGCTGGCAATTCCTGATGGAAGCTCTGGTGCTCACCCTGGCGGCCGGCGCGGTGGGCATGCTCATTTCCTGGTGTCTCACCTCCGCCATCGGCACCCTGCCGTTTCTCGGCCCAGCCTACGAAGACGATAGCGGCAAAGTCGATATTCACTTGACGCTCTCGACCGCCACGTTGCTCCTCTCCACACTGATCCTGGTCGTCGTAGGCGTCATTAGTGGTTGGCTGCCCGCAATGCAAGCCGCCAAGTTGGATCCCGTAGAAGCGCTTCGCTACGAATAAAGCATTCGTCCTTTGCTTCCGCAAATCGCGTCCTACCGCCAATTTCTGCTTGTTTGCGCGTATCCTGCTATATTTATAAAGATCGGCTCGATGATGACGAACAGACAGCGTAGGGGAGAAGGATGATGAATCGGAGCACGACTGCAAAACTCTGCATAGGGTTGGGATTGGCGTTGATTGGGATGCTCCTGATCGGCCGAATTGTCGAGGGCCACGCCATTTTGAAAGAGTCTCACCCCGCCGTGGGCAGCACGGTGAAGGGCCCCGATGTTCCTATCATGCTGAAGTACAACGTGCGCATCGACGCCAAGCTTTCTAAGATCCAATTGCTCAATCCCGACAATTCCACCTCCGATTTGTTCATCGACGCTCAACAGACTTCTCCGGATACTCTGAATTCCAAAGCCCCGGGGCTGAAACCCGGCTCTTACCGGATCCGCTGGCAGGTGTTAGCTCCCGACGGCCACATCACTCGCGGCGAGATTCCCTTTACGGTGACGGGCTCCTGAAAGAGTAACCATGTCGGATTTGCTCGGAGTATTTGGCTTTCTAGTAGTGTTGCTGCGCGCGGCGATTTTGTGTTTTCAGACCATCGCCGTCGGCGGAATCACGTTTCTATTGATCGCAGCGCGCACACCGGAATTGCGTAGCGAAGCGATCCTGCGTTCCAGTTGGACACTCATCCGGGGGAGCGCCTTGGCTCTCGCCCTCTCGCAATTTTTCTTTATCGTTGCAAATTCTCTGGTACTCACCTACTCGACGGACATCCCCGTTAGCTTCGTACTGCGTGCCAACTATTTCTGGGCGGGAGTCGTCGCGGTTCTTGCCGCTGTGGTACTGGCAACGTGGCCCGCTTCCTTGCGAACCAGCGTGAACCCGATTGTGTTGCTCCCTGCCGCCTTGGTTCTCGCCTCTTCTGTCATGACCAGCCACTCGGCCTCGCGCGTCGAAGGCCGCCTCTTCCTCGTCTCCATGACCTCCTTGCACTACTTGGCCACGGCCACCTGGATCGGTGGGCTCCCCTATTTATTGCTCTCCCCCAAACGCGCCGCGGATCCTGCCGCCCGTAATCAGATCATGCGCAATTTTTCGCTTCTCGCCCAAATCAGCGTGGCGGTTCTTATTCTCGCGGGAGTCGGCATGGCCTGGGTTTACTTGGGTTCCTGGAACGCCATCTATGGAACCGCCTACGGTGTCATGCTCTGCGCGAAGATCGTCCTGCTGATGGCCCTCCTGCTCTTGGGCGCCGCCAACTATTCCATCGTGAAAGGCGTGCAAACCGACAATGGCACCGGCGCCAGAAGCTTGTTCCGCTTCGGAGAAGCCGAAATTGGCATTGGACTCGCCATCATCCTCACAGCGGCATCCATGACCGCGCAACCTCCCGGCGTCGACTTGACCGAGGACCGCGTTAGCGTCCACGAAATTGTGCAACGCTACGCCCCGCGCATGCCCCGTTTCACCAGCCCGCCCGTCAACCAAGTTTCCGAATCCACGGAAGAAATCATGAAGCGCGCTGCCGCCGAAGGGAAGAAGTTGCCGCCGTCGTTTATTCCTGGAACTTCCGGGATCGGCGTGAACACTCCCAACGATATCGCCTGGTCCGAATACAACCACAATTGCGCCGGGTTTGTTGTCTTTCTCATGGGCCTGCTGGCTTTGCTTTCGCGCAGCCGTTCCTTTTCTTGGGCGAAAATCTGGCCCCTGGCGTTTTTGCTGCTGGCCATATTTCTGTTTTTCCGGGCGGACCCCGAAAATTGGCCCTTAGGCCCGAATGGCTTTTGGGAGAGTTTCAAGGTCACCGACGTTCTGCAGCACCGGCTGGCGGTTGTGTTAATT
>Ga0187772_10001156_pt1 | contig 12328 bp, 11 predicted proteins | sample 0116_SJ02_MP15_2_FD_133137 | JGI IMG/M metagenome (GOLD analysis project Ga0187772, IMG submission 133137) | Tropical peat soil microbial communities from peatlands in Department of Meta, Colombia - 0116_SJ02_MP15_20_MG | ecosystem: Environmental > Terrestrial > Soil > Wetlands > Peat | place... | reverse complement strand
GTCGACTGAGCGCTCATTTCAGAAGTTAACAGTATGTACGCATATAAACCGCTGATATTTATCGTAGCTCTCCTTCTCGTAACTGTCATCTGCGCCGCGCCAGCAACAGTTCTTGATGTAAGAGCGGGCGAGACTGCTATGTTTCGCTATAACTCGCAGTGCAACGGAGACTACAGCCCGTTGGCGAGGAGCGGCACCCCGAATAACCAACTGAAGTGGAGTTTTGAAACTAAAGGTGCCGTGTACTCCTCCCCCACCATCTCCGACGGTATCGTCTATGTGGGGAGTTACGACCACAACGTTTATGCCTTTGACGCGACAACCGGGGCAAAAGTGTGGAACTACACGACCGGGAGCCACGTGTACTCCTCTCCTATCGTCTCCAACGGAATCGTCTACGTAGGAAGCGATGACCACAACGTTTATGCCCTCAACGCGAGTACTGGGGCAAAGGTGTGGAACTACACGACCAAAGGTGTTGTGTCTTACTCCTGGCCTGCCATCGCCAATGGTATCGTCTATGTGGGGAGTTACGACCACAACGTTTATGCCCTCAATGCGACAACCGGGGCAAAAGTGTGGAACTATGACACCGGAATTTTTGTGTATTATTCCCCTATAGTCGCCAATGGTATCGTCTATGTGGGGAGTTACGACCACAACGTTTATGCTCTCAACGCGACAACCGGGGCAAAGGTGTGGAATTATACGACTTTAGGGCCTGTACTCCGCCGTCCTGCCGTCTCCAACGGAATCGTCTACATAGGAAGCGATGACCACAACGTTTATGCCCTCAACGCGACAACCGGGGCAAAGGTGTGGAACTACGACACCGGAAACCCTGTGACCTCCCCTGCCGTCTCCAATGGAATCGTCTACGTAGGAAGCGATGACCACAACGTTTATGCCCTCAACGCGACAACCGGGGCAAAGGTGTGGAACTACACGACCAAAGGTGTTGTCTGGGCCGCCCCTGGAATCGGCAACGGGATCGTTTACGTGGGGAGCTACGACGACAACGTTTATGCCCTCAACGCGACAACCGGGGCAAAAGTGTGGAACTGCACGATCGGCGACATAGTATACACCACGACTGCCATCGGCAACGGAATCGTCTATGTGGGGAGTGGTAGTGGTGTGATCTACGCGCTCAACGCGACAACCGGGGCAAAAGTGTGGAGCTACGACACCGTTGGATCAGTATTCGAATGAAACAAATAAAAGGATATCAAGAACTTTGAGAACAAGAACCTCTGAACTTTCAGTGCGGGGCTAACTTATATCTACTATTTAATATGCTTACATTATGATGAATTGTTGTGGCTTACGACAACGAATTCATCATTAAGCTCATTGGTTTCGGCCTCACCGGGAAAGAGACACAACTCTACTTTCATTTGCTCAAGTACGGACCAAAATCTGCGTCTTTTCTCGCAAAATCGTTCAAGACATATCGAGAAGCCATTCATAGAATGCTCGCTGGAGTGATTGATGAGGGCACGGTCGATCCCTCACTCGAGTCCCTGGCGATCTATTCTGCAGTGGACCTCGACATGGCGCTCGTGGAACGCTCAAGATGTACGAGGATGAATTGCGTGAAATGGAAGCGAGAAAGCAGGAGCTGCAAGAATTATCAAAGCAACAGAACGTTGAGCCAGGTGAAGAGTTCTCCACGTTTAAAACTATGAAAAACCTTAGAGAACACGTAGCCGTTACCCCGTCTCCCATAAATTCGACGCAGAGGGAAATAATTGGTGCTGTTCCTGGGATAACCCTATTGTAGGCGCTTTATACGGCTGGTACGAGAAACCAAGAAATTTATTGATCGTCGAAAAGTTAGAATTATAAGTGTTTTGTCATACCCAACAATTGAACTGGGGCAACAGGCCATGGACATAGGTCGACGTAAGAATAGATGGACGCGTCTACGATGGGTACTCGAGGTTAATGTTTACATTGTGTGACAGAAAGACTATTCAAATTACGATTGACCAGAATATGATCTGATTAACATGGACATGAACAGCGTCTCGCTTAACCAACCGCTAACCATACTCATGACAGATGATTCTGCCTACGGCCATTACCTCATTTCCATCCTCGAATTGTTGGGGAAGCAGGCAATTCCTGCAGCACAGAAGACAGAAGAGCTGTTAAAAGAAAGGCCTCCGCACGCCTGAACGACAACCAGATTGCCTCCAACTTTCTACGTTTCTCATGATAAATATCCGACTTCTTGTTCTCCTTATAAGAAATATTACCGCGCTAGATGGTGTGATGGCATCGCTGCACCGACCTTCATTCACATAAGTTTATCAATTCCTCCGACTGCTAAGGAGTAGTAATAACAGATGGAATAATTATAAAGAGCGTTAAGGATGCTGTAGCCGTCATTTTACAAATCGTAGAATCTGCAGAGAATGAAGTCGCATTTTGAGTCCATATAATTACACAGGCAGCATGCAGTTATGTCGCATCAAGGTGCAAGGGCTCGAAGGATCGTACTTACATCTATATTAGGGTATTGCATCACCAGAATTTCGTCACCAGAATAGCATCAATGTATCTTTCAGAATTGGATTTCCTCGAGAGTTGTGTTTGTCTATTGCCATTAGAGTTTGACCATGATATTTTCGTTTTCAACCTTTAGTTGGTAAGATAGCACATCCTTTATTTTTGGATTGAAAAATCCCACTTTCGGACGAGTAATCACCTTGCCGGTAGTTACATCGAACTGTGCGTTGTGCCTCGTACATGTCACAAGATTGCCTTCTAAAACGCCTTGCGAAAGGGCGTTCCCCATGTGGCTGCACTTATTGCTAATGGCATAGTAGTTGCCGCTCACGTTTGCTATTAGAATCTGTATGCCCTCAACCTCAACCTCTTTTATGGTGCCGACTGGAACCTCTGACGTTTCAGCAACCTTGACATAACCTGCACTCATAAGCTTACCTCTGTCTCTTTTGACAAACTCTCGATGCTTACCTCTGGTGCGTTTGCGTGAACATAGACATCTTTCTCTATTGAACAAGGAGCACTCAATACAAACGCTACAGATGCTGAGCAAATATGATAACCGCTTTCGAGTATACATAGCAGTTACTGTAAGCCCTTAATAAGTATAACGCTACACAGTGTTATCTCATTTGCTTTTCAGTTCTTCAGGTGTGAAGGTAAGTTCGAGTGAAATTAGGGTTTGGCAATGTTGCTGTTGTTCACCTCTTTTTACTAAGCGATTGTGAGCTCGTACAAAGAAGGCTTTTTATACTTTATTTGTCTAAATACTTGAAAAAAGAGCCTCCACCGGACCATAGAATAACCAATTTGTCCTAGCTCGTTGTTTGCGATTTAGGTTGAATAGTCCCGTGCGGATTCGAACCGCAGTCGCAGGCTCACTTCTCCCAGTGGCATGAGAACAACCACACGAATCCAAAGGCCTACATGATTGACCACTACACTACGGGACTTTATTTTTTATTTAAGTTTTCAATACTTAACGCTTTTGTCTGCGAGCTTTTATTATCAGTTAACCATAATTGACTGCAATCAAGCAGGTTACTTACTCGACACAGATTTACTTTACTATTATGTAGCACTTTTCCTTTACACCATTATGAAAAACATATTTCAAAACAAAATGAACTCAGGTTTTTTACTGGAATTACAGTTCGTTATGAACATAGTAAAAGTCAAATGCCAGTGGTGCTCTGTATTAATATTTTTAACCCTCTAAAATCAAGAAATGAAATGTAAAATTTATGCGTTTTCGCTTTTAGTAGCCATACTCTACAGATGCTCTAAATACCATTTATGAATAATGTGGTGTAACGCAACTCATTCTTAGTGAAAACAACGTTTGCTGGTCCAGAGTATTATCAGAATAAATTTTGTTCTCAGAAAAACGCAATTTGACCGTTACATCTGAAGCACCGGTTGGTAATACGTCGGAAAATCTATCGCGCATTTGATTTCGGCAGTCATCATAACAATTAATGGGGCTGGAGAGATTTGAACTCTCGATCGACGGGTCTCTCCGATCAGTGCTCCAACGGGACATCATTTGATTCGGGCGTCCCCGAGGCCATCAGTTGACCCGTTGCTCATCATTTCGAGAACTTTTACCGCTGGAGCCCGTCGCCATTCCTGACTAGGCCACAGCCCCGTAAATGCACGGGCCGGGAGGGATTTGAACCCTCGGCCTTTGGGTTTCTCTGGTCAACAGGTCATTGTTATTATTTCCGTAAGAGCCCAACGCTCTGCCTGACTAAGCTACCGGCCCTTCAATTACAGCTAAGCGTTACATCTCCTAAACATATATAAGTTACTGAGTACAATATTTACATAATATTATTAAGTAATAAACGTTAAGTAAGTCCTAAATTAAGAAGGTGGGTCTTTTATCCCGGCTTTTAATGGTGTAAGCGTCGAAGAAGGATTCATTCCATTAAAAATTGATGAAAAAGTGACATATGCTATCTTGGGATCAGGTAGCGTAGGCTACCTCGTTGCAAAAGAATTGACGCAAAGAGGAAGAAAGTTCATAATTGTTGAAAAGGACAAAGAGAGAGCTGAAACGTTACGCGATCAAAACTTTGAGGCTGTAGTCGGCGATATTACGCAAAAAGACGTCATAGAACACATATTGGTTCCCGAATTAGAAATAGTTATGATAATGAGCTCGGATGTCGATGCAAACACGAAAGCTCTCAGCACAATAAAAGCGTTGCGACCGGATATCTTTGTAATAGTACGCGCTACTGATCCGCTTAGTAAAGATAAGCTTGAGGAGATGGGGGCAGACGCGGTGATTTACCCTGCAGCGCTTATCGCAAGTGCGACGCTCCACGACCTCGAAAAAGCCGAATCGCAGCGGTCTGCTAACCGGCTTCTCGATATTTTAAGAAACATTCATAAGCTCGGCATAGTGCTTCACGATAATCCCGATCCTGATTCTATATCGAGCGCGCTTGCGTTAAAGGAAATAGCTCGAAGTGTTGACGCTCAAGCATCTATTATGTACCGTGGTGAGATCGGAAGACAAGAGAACCGAGCGTTTGTAAATCTCCTCAACATAGATTTACACCAAGTTGAAGAAATAAATGTTAAAGATTTTGATATGATAGCTCTCATTGATTCTGCCGTTCCGGGAGCAAATAATCCACTCACTACGATAGATAAGCTTGGAATTATAATAGACCACCATGAACCCTATAAAAATCACGTCCCTTATATCGATATTAGATCTGTGGGGGCGACGGCAACAATACTTACTAGTTATCTGCAAGAACTTGACATCGACATCGATAAACGACTTGCTACTGCGTTGCTTTATGGAATACGAGTTGACACTCATGATTTTAAGAGGAACGTGACTCTTGCGGATCTCGCTGCTGTTATAAAATTGCTACCTCTTGTGGATAATGAAATTTTGGTGCAGATCGAGTCGCCACCTATGTCTGCTGAAACTTTGGATTTGATTGGAGAGGCTATAAAAAATAAGTGCATACGGGGTAGCTATTTAATCTCAAATGTGGGGTTTGTGGCGGATCGTGACGGTCTTGCGCAGGCTGCTGACTATTTGCTGAATCTTGAGGGAATAACAACCGTTCTGGTATTCGGTCTAGATGATGAGCGTATATACGTATCTGGCAGAAGCAGGGATGTGCGTGTTAATATTGGCGCTATTATGAACAAGGCGTTTTCAGGTATAGGTTCAGCTGGTGGCCACTCAAACGCAGCAGCAGCACAAATTGATCTGGGCGTCTTCAGTGGAGTTAAGGATAGAGAGACGCTTTTAAATCTTGTAGAAGACGCCATAACACGAAGGTTCTACTCAGTAGTTGGTGTAGAACGATGCGAAAAATAACCAATTCATTGTCTAACTTTTTGAGGATTTTCAAAGATGTCGATCTATTATGGTGACAGTTTGCCGCTAATTTTTAGTTTGTTTTGTTTTGTTAGATCTAGAAAGTGACAAACAAGTCTTTATTTTAAAAATCAACTAACCTGATTTACTTTATTCAATGATAGTGAGCAGCATTATCAAATTATTTGCACTAAAACGCTTTTCTATCGTTATAAATGCTTATTTCACACCATGATCTCTTTAGGAAGCACTCGTAGCTTTTCTTTTTTTATAAACAGCAAAACATCTTCTATAGTCGGACGTAATCCTCTTTCGCTCGAAACATAGTATCCAGCAACGGCGTTTGCAAAACATAGGCGTAAGGTCGGGGATAGCCCAAGTAGTTCTCCCATAATATTCCCCGCGTTCCATGTGTCTCCCGCACCAGTTGATCGTTGAAGTTTAACATCATATGAAGGAAATGGCACTGTAGTAGCCCCAATAGAAACTGAATACTTGGGAGAATGAAAATCAATTCTCGCTTGCACACGTTGTTTGAGCTCTAACGCCTGTTCAAGCGTAACATCTCTTACCTGATGCTTAAGCTCATTTACATTCATGCTCATTATGTCGAGGTTTTTGCTCGACATTACTTTTTCAAAAAGTTCTGGTAGATCGCGTGAATGCACGCTTGGATCTGCAGAGTCAAAATATGTTTTGACTGCGTGCTGCTTTGCATACGCAAAAGTTTTTGCCGCCAGATCTGTACCGCCGAGAACATTTGTCCCCCAGTCGTGCACAGATACGAGATGACAGTTTTTAATAAGCTCAAGATCTGCATTTTTTAAACTGTCAAACCCAAAATCATAGTTTGATCCTACTTCATTTATCATTACATTGACTTTGTCGCTTCCAATCTCTAGCGCTAGGGTCTGGCCGAGTTTACCGTCTTCCTTGACGTGTGAAATATCGACGCCGGCCTTTTGAGCGAAAAATTGTAAGATGTAGGCACCAAGTTCGCTAGTTCTCCCTATGTAGTAAGAGTGTACGCCGAGTCTCGCTAGCGCAACAGCAGTATTTACTGCACCTCCTCCTTGTGAAACATTCTGGGCAAACCCGGGGAGGTTGCCTCCACCTCTTTTGTACTTTAATTTTAGTTTATCAAAAAATTCATGATAATTTTTAACAAAAACAAAATGATCGAGGTAAAAACTTGGCATACATACTACGCTAAACTTCTTAATTTCTTTACAATCAATGGCGGATAAAATAGACGTTAATTCACGTCGAGCCTCTTCATACAGGTCGCTCAAAATTGACTCCTTCGTTTGTAAGAATCTAAAAATGGATGCTATTTATATATTTCTTCGATGTAGAGGTATATACGTAAACGCAAGAATGGTAGAGTAGTTATGCCTATTCATGGTTCTTACGAACTTATGGTGCTTTTCTTGTCAATTTCTGATGCTACAAGACTTAAGATCTTGAATCGGCTCTATGAACAAACGTCTTTGCACGACATTTGCGATGAATTTCAGCTGCTTGTGCACGAAGGAATCCGACAGCTCCGACGTTTGGAAGATGTAGGTCTGGTATCGAGGTCGCCTACTGGCGATTATATATTATCCAATTTTGGTCTTACAATTATGCCTTTTTTAGAAGGCATAAGCAACATATACGGCTTTTTAGAGTATTGGGAAGCGCATTCAACGAGCGAATTACCCCATCATTTGAAGTTTATGACGGCAGAATTATATGAGGATTTTATTGACAATAGCACCACTCTCGCTGACGTCTCTCTCAAAATAATAAATAACGCTGATAAGTTCTTGTGGGTTCTAAATGAAGACATAGGAACAGAAAGTCTAAAAGCGAAAGATCTTAGAATATTGGCTTCAAATTCGTCGGGCTTAAAGCACAAGCGGTTGAGATATGTTCACGATGTTTACACAAAGCTTGTGATAAATGAACATCAAGCTAAGATCTCTTTTCCAGGCATAACTGGAGATAGAAAGAGGTATAAGGAGAGTAACAATGGATTCCTATTGACTAGTCGGAACGGCATCTACTACCTTTTAATGGATTATTTTAACTTTTTATGGTCGGTTAAATCTACTAAAGTAGCGACTCATTAAGATACTCTATTAAGTGTTGTACTGCATAAGAATATGATCGGAGGTACTGTATGCAACTAGATCCTGTCTGTAAAATGGAAGTGGACGAAAAAAAAGCTAGATACGTAAGTGAATATAAAGGAAAAAAGTACTACTTCTGCGCACCTGGATGTAAGATCCTTTTCGATACTGAACCAGAGAAATTTATATGAAGACCTTCTTATTCAGCCTCAAAACGAGCAAAACATTGACATCGTGATTTCTGTTTATCAAAAATTGTTTAATTCATCGTTGGGTCATGTAAACACACAAGAGGAAGACAACCCTTTAATTGTTTGTGGTGAGGAAGGCTTTGTGATTATATAACGCGAGCCGTCCGGTAAAATTAATGGTGACGCGTCACGCGGCTGATGACCTCTGAATATTCGAGCCCAGCCCCCTTCCTCAAACAGACAGCGTTAGGAGATTTTACGTTTCAGCCGATACTTCTACTTTAACTACTGTTGTCGTGCAGCCTGAAATGGCTGAGTAGAACAGCGATGACGAACTAATGAGCATCATCTTCATAAATGATCGTTCGTTAGCGGTCGCCATCCACCTCATTTATAGTCGAGTAGTAATTACTGAATCCGCCTAAATAAGGCTGAGCCAACAAGCATCATAACAATAAAGAATCCCAGCATTACCCCCAGATCGGTTGTTATTGGAAACTCATTTACACCGGTGACCACATATCTCATCGAATCTACTCCGTATGCAAGCGGGTTGATGCGCACGAGCACCGTCATCCACGCCGGGAGATTATTAACGGGGAAAAATGCACCACTCAGGAAAAATATCGGCAGTACAAGAAAGTTGCTAATCATTTGAAAGCCTTCCATACTTTCAATCTTCGAAGCTATGGCTATGCCGAGGCCTACAAATCCCATGCCAATCAGGAACAGTGTGACGAGTGTAAGGAGGATGCCCGCCCAGAGAGGCAAATTACTCGTAAATTTTACTCCAATAAGGGTTGAGAGTCCGAGGATGATCGTTCCTTGTATGATACCCGTGGTGGTTCCGCCGAGACTTTTTCCCAGAACAATCGAAGTCCTCGATACCGGTGCTACGAGGATCTCCTTGAGAAATCCGAACTCCTTATCGAAGAGAACGCTCATTCCGGAAAATATCGACGTGAAAAGAACGGTCATGCATACAATTCCCGGGGCAAGAAAATTTACGTAGTTCGTGCCGATACCAGGAAAGCGGAAGCTTGAACCAATCCCAGACCCAAAAATCACGAGAAACAGAAGAGGCTGGGCAAGTGAGGACACAATACGGGACCGCGTTCGGACATAGCGCATCATCTCCCGAAGCCACACCGTGTAGGTGTCTGAGAACACATTCATCCCGCTGTTTGGCAATGTTAAAGCCTCCTCGCTATTGCTTTCATGCGTCCCAGGTCGGATACCTCCTCAGGTCGTATCTCACGCCCCGTGTACTTTATGAATACGTCCTCCAATGTGGGCTCTTTTAACGTGACCGATGGCACTTGCACGCCTTCCTGTCTCGCGAGTTCCATAAGAATAGGTATGGCTGTCCCTCCATTGTCTACACTCAGACGGATACTGCCATCGACGTGCTGCACCGACCTCACGAAGTCAAGTGGCTCCACTTTTTCAATGAATTTGTCGTTATCGGGTGTAACGGTCATCGTTACCACATCTCCTCCGATGCTGTGCTTTAGTTCGGTTGGTGTCTCCTGCGCGACGATTGTGCCGTGATCAATGATGGCCACGCGGTCACACAAATGGTCTGCTTCATCCATATAATGAGTCGTGAGGATTATCGTGATCTTACTTTCATCATTAAGTTTTTCGATGTAATCCCATATGTGGCGCCTCGTCTGTGGGTCAAGGCCCAGTGTGGGTTCATCTAAAAAAAGCACTTTGGGCTCGTGCAGGAGTCCCCGTGCAATTTCGAGCCTCCTTTTCATGCCACCAGAGTATTTTTTGACACTCGTGTTAGCTTTATCTTTGAGTTCTACAAGATCGAGCATTTCTTTAATTCTCTCAGACCGATCCGCTTTCGGAACTTGAAATAACCGGGCGTGGAAGTCCAGGTTCTCTTTCCCCGTAAGATCGTCATCGAGGCTCGGGTCCTGAAAGACAATGCCGATTGATTTCCGCACGTTTTCTGGTTCCTGTACTACGTCATATCCCCACACCTTTGCCGATCCGCTCGTGGGTTTTAAAATGGTACATAGCATGGATATCGTCGTTGTTTTTCCTGCTCCGTTGGGACCTAAAAGCCCAAAGAGTTCCCCTTCATCGATCTCTAAGTTTATACGTTTAACGGCTTCTACATCCTCGAACGTTTTAACTAGGTTTTTTGCGACGATAGCTTTCATTGTAACCTCTTGAATACTGTATAAAAAAACTGATATATCGGCATATGATACTAAATATTATAAACCTTTATCTGCCTGCGAAAATCGCAAGATTATTCAATTTTTGTTTCCGTTACTACCGCCATCATGAAATACTTAAGTGAAATGCTTATGATATGCGTGTCGTTAAATTATCATGCTTTTGTAAAGAAGAACATGTGCTGGTGATAGAAATGCAGCTGAGGATAATTAAATCTCGAGGGTTAGCTCATAATAGCTATTTTCTCTCTGATGACGGGGAAGCTGCAGTCTTTGACCCTCGCCGCGATTGTGCAGCGTATGTACAACTGGCTGAAGAGGAATGTGCACGTATCAGATATATTATGGAGACGCACAAAAATGAGGACTATGTTGTAGGATCAGTCGAACTTCAAAATAAAACCGAAGCTGAAATAGTTCATAGCAAAGAAGGGCATTTTAAGTATGGAGAGCACAATTTAGTTGATGATGACGTAATAAACGTTGGTAGTTTATCAATAAAAGCGCTATACACGCCGGGTCACACCATTGACAGCATGTGTTATGTGGTTTATGAGTTGGCGAAGAGTTATCCACTAATGGTATTTACAGGAGACACGTTACTAGCTGGTGAGGTAGGAAGAACAGATCTTTTCGGACAAGAAACTCAACAACGACGGGCTGAACAGCTCTATGAAAGCCTTCATGAAAAACTTTTACCTTTAGGCGATCAGGCATTAGTCTATCCTGCACATGGTCCTGGTAGCGTTTGTGGTTTTCAAATCAGTAACAGGACATACACTTCAATAGGCTATGAGCGGAAGGTTAATGATCGGTTACAGCTAGATAAAGCTTCATTTGTTGAGCACATGGCGCGACAACCTCTTCTCATTCCACCGTACTTCGCCCAAGTTGAGAAGTATAATGAAAATGGTCCACCGCTTATTAAAGATGCTTTTTTGCCACTTAAACCCGGTCAATTTCAACAAGAAATGGTCAAATCCAACAGTGTCATTGTTGATGCACGAGAGCCTGGTGCGTTCGCTGGTTCGTACATACCCGGGGCATTGAATATTTGGCTCAATGGTTTGAGCTTGTTTTCAGGGTGGGTATTAACTTACAATGATGCCATTTTACTCGTCGTAGACAGACCACAAGATGTGCACACTGCTCAGGCTTATCTGTGGAGGTTAGGTTTTGATAACCTCGTTGGCTATCTTTGTTCGGGTATGCAACAATGGAGGAACAGCGGTAAAGAAATCAATCATTTGGCCACTATTTCGGCCGATGAAGTTAACGCTCAGTTGAGTCGCAGAGCTCTTACGGTTTTAGATGTCCGTGATGAAAATGAGTGGAATGCTGGTCACATTAGAGGAGCCAAACACATTTATGTGGGATTTTTAAAGGATGAAGCTCGCCAGTTATCTCACGATATCCCAATAGTTACTCAGTGTTCTGTAGGGGATAGAGCCGGTTTGGCGGCCAGTATCTTGAAAAAACTAGGATTTAATAACGTTTATAATTTGCTTGGCGGAATGCAAGCGTGGCAAAGCAGAGGGTACCCGGTTGATCGCGGTGAGTGACGACATCGTAATTTATGAATGTGATGTAAAATTAGATTTACCCATAAAAGAGCAACACCTCACGAGCTTTGTTCGGATATGCCGTAATAAGAGCTCATAACTTAGAAAGCTGCATCGTTTAAGCCTATAGCTACCTGTCGGCACTATTATTGCATATGCCATTCTTGCAAAAAAATGTTACAATGGAACAGAAATGAACTATTACAATGGAACAGAAATGAACTATCGATAAATCCAAATATGGATTTATTTTTAAACCTTACCAGAAAAGAATTTGCCTTTCGTTTGGAGAGGTCAGCATCACATTAGTGTGCTCCCAACTTTAACCAAAACAATTTGAAGTAGTTTCACAAAGGGAATACTACATACTAACTATCCTTTGTCGCCTTCATAAATGTCG
>Ga0187772_10001155_pt1 | contig 12332 bp, 12 predicted proteins | sample 0116_SJ02_MP15_2_FD_133137 | JGI IMG/M metagenome (GOLD analysis project Ga0187772, IMG submission 133137) | Tropical peat soil microbial communities from peatlands in Department of Meta, Colombia - 0116_SJ02_MP15_20_MG | ecosystem: Environmental > Terrestrial > Soil > Wetlands > Peat | place... | reverse complement strand
CTGCGATTCTGCCTGTTTATCAGCGATCAGCCATTGCAATCCGTCACCCATTTGGAAATCCGACGATGGCTGATCACCGTTATTGATCCCAAGAGGGATCACCAAGATGGGACATGTGGTTACCTGCCGTTGACGTTCTCGCGCAAACTCGCTACTGTCTGTTTGATCATTTCTTTTCAGGGGGCCTGTCGCTCTTGTTCGAGGTTGCGCCGATTTGTCCAACTTCGCCACAGACTTGCCGATCAAATCGGGATTTATTTTTGCCCTGTTTTTCTTGAAACTTGACGGTCGCAATCACGTTTTTGCATCATGCAATCATGTCGAGGAATGGAGGAATCCGCCACAATGAACGAAAAAGATGAGATGTCACGCCGTAGCTTTATCCGCAATGCCGCGGTAACCGGGGCAGCGGTAACTATCGTACCGCGTCACGTGCTGGGAAAAGGATTTACGCCGCCGAGTGACATGCTGAACATCGCGTGCGTCGGCGTCGGCGGGATGGGGCGGAGCAACCTGATCAATCTGGCGACCCAAAATCTGGTGGCTTTGTGCGATGTGGATTGGGGCTACACGGATAAGAACCTCTCGCGGCTGGACACGGACATCGCCAATCTGCAGCAACACATCGATCATCCGGATGCCACGCCGGCGAATGGCAAACCGGCACCAAAAGTTGATCCGGAAAAGGCCAAGGCCCGCATGGCGGAGATTCTGCACCTGAAGAACGATTTGATTCCCAAGGCTAAGCGCTACTCCGATTATCGGAAGATGCTCGACGAGCAGAAGGATATCGATGCGATCGTGGTAGCCACGCCAGACCATATGCACGCGCCAATCGCGTTGGCATCGATGGATCTGAAAAAGCATGTTTACGTGCAGAAACCGTTGTGCTGGTCTGTGGACGAGGCGCGGAAACTGGCCAAGAAGGCGCAAGAGACGAAAGTGGCCACGCAAATGGGCAACCAAGGGCGCTCGCTTAATGATACGCGCACCGCGGTGGAATGGGTCTGGTCTGGCGCGATTGGCGAGGTACGGGAGATTCACGTTTGGACCGACCGGCCGGTGGGCTTCTGGCCACAGGGTGTGCCGCGCCCGAAAGCGGCGGTCGAGCCCTTGGACACCCTCAAGTGGGATCAGGCCGGCGTGGACGCACGGCTTGCCGCGGCTATGGCAGGAAACTATCCGATACCGGAAACGCTGTCGTGGGACCTGTTCCTTGGCGTCGGCCCGGAAGTTCCCTACCATCCGATTTATCACCCGTTTAACTGGCGCGGATGGATTGACTGGGGTTGCGGCGCGATCGGGGACATGGGCGCGCATCTCCTAGACGTTTCGATGTGGGCATTGAACCTGGGCCTGCCGACTTCCATTGAAACAGTTTCCACGCCCTTCAACGGCGCATCCTTCCCAAGTGGCAGCTTGATCTTCTATGAGTTCCCGGCGCGAGGATCGATGCCGCCGGTCAAATTGACGTGGTACGACGGCGGATTGATGCCGCCCAAGCCCGAAGAACTTGGCAGCGAGCAACTCATCAAGGAGGGTGGCGCGATCCTGGTGGGAAGCAAGGGCAAGCTGATGCATAACACCTACGGCGCGCATCCGCGTTTGCTCCCACAGTCGCTGCAGGATTCCGTCGGCAACCCGCCGGAGAAGTTGGCGAGAATCCCCGACGAGTCGCATGAAATGAATTGGGTAGATGCGGCCAAGGGCAAAACGCAAACCGATTCGCCCTTTGAGTATGCCGCCAAGTTAACTGAAGTCATGCTGCTGGGCGTAGTCGCTCTCAAAGCTGGCCAGAAGATCGCCTATGACGGGGCCAACATGCAGGTGACCAACGTTCCCGCAGCAAACCAATACCTGAGCCGCCAGTACCGGCAGGGGTGGTAAACCCGCATTCTTGATGGGGCGCAGCTCGAACTGCGCCCCAGACCCAATCCACGTCCCTTCCTTCTTAGCGCTTGTTATTTCTGCTGGATGCCGCGCGTGCTTTCGGGAACCGTCGAGGTCCCGCTGGAGGTGGACTGCGTTGCGAATGTGCTGCGCAGATTCTGCACGGTCTCCATCACCAATTCCCGGATCCGCGGATCGCGCGTGACCGAGATGTGCCCCGCGCCAGACACCAACGCATCGGTAACGAGCTTGGTGTGTTGCGGGTCTTCCCGGCGCAGATGCTTGGTGGTCATGAACATCAGAACGTCGTTGGCGTGGAAAATCGCGGCAGATTTTACGTTGCGCGGGATGGTGTGATCGGTAATCCCGACGCTATCGACCTGAATGGTGAGTTCCACGGGAATATCGCGGCTGCGTAGTTCGCGAGCCACGGCCAGCATGGCCCAGCCACCCATACTATGACCGAGAAGAATCACGCGAGGAGCACTTTCCAGTTCCTGGGCAGTCAAGACGCCGGAATGCGCAGGAAAATATTTCAGCAACCAGTCGCGCCCCTCTGTCCAGGCATAGGGCGAGAACGAGTTGGCACACACGTCGGAATATTCCTTATCCTGCAGGGTCTGACGAATCTGGACGATGCCGGAGTATTTGTCATCGGGCGTTTCCAAGGCACCGACAAAACCGAGATAGAGGATACGGCAGGAGGAATTGGGGCTAGCTAACGAGCTACGCGTGGCGGCTGAGTGGGCAAAGTCATTCTGTGCCTCGACAGCCGGAGCCCCAGAAAGCCAGGTCAGCAAAGCCGCCAGGCACGCAGTTCGTACAGGATTTGATAACAAATGGTGCCCCTGGTTGGAATTGTGACCTTACTAGCTCGGAAGACCTTAACCCGTCCTATAAATTCGGTCAAGTCACAACCGTGGCGCACGCACAAAAAGGTAACTCAGGTTCCCCAGCAACCGTCCGCATGGCAAGATTCAGTGCAGCGTCACTTCTTTTGGCGGATGGTTTTTCAACTTGTGCGACCGCGGCGGCGACTGCCAAAACAAATTCCGCCAGAACAGCAAAACAAACTTTCTTCATGTTGGATTGCCTACCCAAGGGTCCGGCTATTGCCACGCGAAGCTATGGTGCGGCGGTTCATCGATGGAAATGTTTTTGTTTTTATCACACAAAGAAACCATCAGGAAAAAATCAAAACAGACCCGGCGTATCGAAAGGAAGACCCACGTAGTTTTCCGCAAGCGTGGTAGAGGCAGCGCGCGAACCGGCGACGTAGTCGAGTTCAGCGAGATGCAGATGGTGAGAAAAACTATCTTCTTCAGGAAACCGGTGGAGCATCGAGGTCATCCACCAAGAAAAGCGCTGACACTTCCAGACGCGGCGCAAACAACGGGCAGTAAACTGGCGAAGCGGTTGGCGGTCGCCCTGTTTGTAGAATTCGACGAGACCGCGCGTCAGCACGCGGACGTCGGCCACGGCGAGATTTAGTCCCTTGGCGCCGGTGGGCGGCACGATGTGCGCGGCGTCGCCCAACAAGAAGAGTCGACCAAATTGCATCGGAGCCGCTACAAAACTGCGCATGGGCGTAACTCCCTTCTGAAGGATTGGGCCGTCGCGAAGGCTAAATCCATCGTGGGTGGCCATGCGTGTGCGCAGTTCCTCCCAGATGCGGTCGTCGGACCAATTTTGGATGTCTTCGTCGGACGCGCATTGCAGATAGAGCCGCGAAATTTCCGGAGAACGCATACTCAGCAACGAGAATCCTCGCTCGTGATAGGTGTAAATCAGTTCATGGGAAGCGGGCGGCACTTGGGCCAGAATGCCCAGCCATGCAAACGGGTAATGGTGCTCGTGGATTTGCAATTGCTCTTCGGGAACAGCTGGGCGACAGATACCGTGGAAGCCGTCACATCCTGCGATGAAATCGCAAGCAATTTCGTGACCCTCCCCCTGATATCGATAATGGATGCTTGGGGTAGAGTCAAAATTTTCAATGCGCATTGCTTCCGCCTCGAAATAGATGGGAGCATGATAAGCCAAGCGCGCGGCAATTAAATCCTTTACGACTTCCTGTTGGGCATAAACGGTAATGGACTTGCCGACCAAATCCTCAAAATCGATGCGATGACCCTCTCCATTAAAGCGTAACTCGATGCCCTGATGCGGTAACCCTTCCCTTTTCAAACGATCGCCAACCCCAGACCCGCACAAAATATCGACGGTGCCCTGTTCCAGAACCCCAGCGCGAACGCGCGTTTCCACATAGCCGCGCGTGTGGCGTTCCAAAACAATGGATTCGATGCCTTGCAGATGAAGTAAATGAGCGAGCGTCAACCCAGCAGGTCCCGCGCCAATGATTCCAACTTGCGTACGCAACTTAGCCATAAAGACAGGATAGGCACTAAACCTTGCCGAACTTCTCGATCACTTCTTTGGGAATGGCTTGGCCTTTCGCTTTCTGCGGCTCGCCGGGCAGACGAATCGTCCACACGCGTTTCTCGAGGCCTTCTACCGCGAGAGTTTCTCCGCGAAACAACTTGTGTTGAACGGAGAAGCTGCTGCTGCCCCAATTCGTGACACAAGAATCGACGTGCACCACATCCCCAAAGGAAGACGGAACAAAGAAGTTGCAGCTCGCCTGCACCAGAGGAATACCGGCGATCTTGTAATGCCGCAACATGTCCGCTTTTTTCAGCCCTAGGGCGTGATGGAACAACGCATTGGTGCAAGCGTCAAAGTATTCGAAATAGCGCGGGAAAAAGACGATGCCAAACGGATCGCAATCGCCCCATGCAATCTGAATTTCGGTTCGATGGATGAGCATAGTCGACGAGAAAGGTGCCAGCCAAAGTGGCACTGAGCGAGTCTATCGTAACCGCGCCGGCGATTGCATGGGATTTGGTTTTCGCCTGTGTGTTTACGGTAGACTAAAGCGAGGACTGCCTCTTACGCCATGACCAACGCCTACATTTGTGATGCGACTCGTACCCCGTTCGGCCGCTACGCCGGTGACCTCTCCAGCGTCAGAACCGATGATCTCGCTGCCATTCCCATCAAAACGCTCGTGGAACGCAATTCAACGATCGATTGGAATGCCCTAGACGACGTGATCTACGGTTGCGCCAACCAAGCCGGCGAAGATAACCGCAATGTGGCGCGAATGGCTCTGCTGCTGGCCGGGTTGCCGAAGGAAGTTCCGGGGAGCACCGTCAATCGCTTGTGCGGCTCGAGCCTGGATGCGCTGGCCGTGGGCTCGCGAGGAATCAAGAGCGGCGAAGTGGATCTGGTGATCGCCGGCGGTGTGGAGAGCATGTCGCGCGCGCCGTTTGTGATGGGCAAAGCGGACAGCGCGTTTTCGCGATCGATGAAGATCGAAGACACCACCATCGGTTGGCGCTTTGTGAATCCTGCGTTGAAGGCGAAGTACGGAACCGATGCGATGCCCGAAACCGCTGAGATTGTCGCCGAGGAATATAAGATCGCGCGAGCGGATCAGGATGCGTTTGCGTTGCGCAGTCAACAGCGTACCGCCGCGGCCGTAAAGTCGGGCAGGTTGGCGGAAGAAATTGTCAGCGTGAACATACCGCAGAAAAAAGGGGACCCCATCGTGGTCGGCGCGGATGAACAGCCGCGGCCGGAGTCCACTCTGGAAGGACTAGCGAAACTAAAAGGCATCGTGAAGCCGGAAGGCACCGTAACCGCAGGAAATGCCTCGGGGGTGAACGATGGGGCGTGTGCCCTGCTGCTCGCATCGGATGCAGCGGTGAAGAAATTCGGCCTAACACCCAAGGCCCGCGTGGTTGCGGCAGCGGCAGCCGGAGTCGCTCCGCGAATCATGGGCATGGGACCGGTACCGGCAAGTCAAAAGGTGATGCTGAAGGCCGGGATGACCGTTGGACAAATGGACGTGATCGAATTGAATGAAGCGTTTGCCGCGCAAGCGCTTGCGGTGCTGCGAGAACTGGGTTTGCCCGACGATGCGCCGCACGTGAATCCGAATGGCGGCGCCATTGCGATCGGACATCCACTGGGCGCCAGCGGTGCACGCCTGGCGACTGCGGCGGTGTACCAGTTGATGCGCACAAACAGCCGCTATGCGCTGTGCACGATGTGCATCGGAGTGGGCCAAGGAATCTCGGTCATACTGGAACGCGTTTAGCCAAGGAGCGTCGCGTGAAGCCACTGCAGGGATACCGAAAGCCTGCTCCCGGAACGCAGCCAGAGTACCTGCATCCCCCTTATGCTTCGTCAGTAAAACGCGCACCGACCCAGCCGCTTGTGACTCTTCCCGGCACCCTGTCGGAAATCACCGGGCCAACTTTTCCAAAGAAGATTGTGGCGCCAAATGCGTTCGATCTCACGCGCCAGCACAAAGGCGAGCCAATCGGCGAACGAATTGTGGTGAGCGGCCGGGTGACCGACGCGAATGGCCGCCCGATTCGAGATTCTCTCGTGGAGATTTGGCAGGCGAACGCTGCGGGACGCTATCTGCACAAGTGGGACCAGCACGACGCGCCACTTGACCCGAATTTTGCCGGTGTAGGCCAGACGTTCACCGACGAAGATGGCCACTACCGCTTTGTAACCATTCGCCCCGGTGCTTACCCTTGGCGCAATCATCCGAATGCCTGGCGCCCTCAGCACATACATTTCTCATTGTTCGGTCCCGCATTTGCCACGCGCCTGGTGACACAAATGTATTTTCCCGGAGATCCGCTCCTGGCATTCGATCCGATTTTTCACAGTGTGGTCGACGAAGCCGCTCGAAATAGCCTGATTGCGAAATTCGATTGGGCCACAACCATCGCCGACATTGCGCTGGGCTTCCGGTTCGATATTATCTTGTGCGGGCGTAACGCTACCCCGATGGAGAACCCGTGAGCGACCGAACCACACCTTCACAAACGGTAGGACCTTTTTTCAGCATCGGGTTCACCTGGCTCGAACGCGTGGATCTGACGGACGGCACAACCCCGGAAAACACAGTCACGATTCGCGGGCGCGTGCTTGATGGGGAGGGCCGACCGGTACCTGATGCAGTGCTGGAAATCTGGCAAGCGAATTCCGACGGGAGATATGCGCATCCCGAAGCTGCTGCGGAGCTGCTCGCTTCGGAAACGTTCTGGGGATTCGGACGTGTGCCCGTGAATGATGCGGGCGAGTTTTGTTTCCGCACAATAAAACCGGGTTGCGTTGCGGACCCCGATGGGACGCGGCAGGCCCCACACCTGGCCGTGTCCGTGTTCATGCGCGGATTGCTGAAGCGGTTGGTAACGCGTATTTATTTTCCCGGAGACTCCGGGAATGACGTAGACACGGTGCTGGGGCGGGTGCCCACGTCGCGCCGCCACACCTTAATTGCACGCGCGGAGGACTCGCAGCGGAAAATGCTCGTATGGGATGTACACTTGCAGGGCGCAGAAGAGACGGTTTTCTTTGATTGCTGAAGCGCGGAGTCCTTCGGGCAGATGACCCTCTACGACAATCTGTTCCGTTATGACGCGATGCAAGACGTGCTTTCTGATGCAGCGCGCGTGAAGGGCATGCTGCGATTTGAGGCAGCATTGGCAAACGCAGAGGCTCGCGCAGGCGTAATTCCCGCGGGCGCTGCTCGGAAAATCGCGGAACAGTGTGGCGCGGCGCGGTTTGATCTGCACTTGATTGCAAAGCATGCCGCACTCGCCGGGAATATTGCGATCCCACTGATCAAAATGTTGACGGAAGCGGTTGCACGTCAAGACAAAGATGCCGCGTGCTTCGTGCACTGGGGAGCAACGAGCCAGGATGTGATTGATACGGGCTTTGTCCTGCAGTCGCGAGACGCGCTGCAACTCATGGAAAGCGACCTGGCGCGCTTCAGCGGCACGTTGATGGAACTTGCCGATGCTCATCGCGGAACAGTAATGGTGGCGCGCACGTGGATGCAACAGGCCCTGCCGACGACATTCGGCTTTGTTGTTGCGGGTTGGCTCGATGCCATCTTGCGGCTTCTTACTCGGTTGCGAGAAATAAGGCCGCGGGTCTTGGCGTTGCAATTCGGCGGCGCGGTAGGCACGCTGGCGGCGTTGCGAGGCGAGGGGCCAAAGATCGCCAAATTTCTCGCGGACGAATTGGAGTTAACTCTGCCAACCGTGTCCTGGCATACACAACGCGACCGCACGGCAGAACTGGCGGGATTTTGCGGAATTTTGACCGGAACAGTAGGCAAAATTGCTCGCGACATCTCCTTGCTGGCACAAACGGAAATCGCAGAATTATCTGAGCCGTGCGACGAGGGCCGCGGTGGGTCCTCGACCTTACCGCACAAGCGCAATCCCGTAACGTGTTCGATTGTGCTGGCCGCGGCGGCGCGTATGCCAGGTTTAGTCAGCACCGTTCTCACCTGTATGCCCCAGGAAGGGCAGCGTGCACTGGGCGGGTGGCAGGCGGAATGGGAAACTCTGCCGGAAATTCTCCGATTGGGCGGCGGCGCACTGCATCATTTGGCTGAAATGATGCCGCAGTTGCGAGTCGATCCGCAAAGAATGCTACAGAACATCGATGCGACGAAGGGGCTGATTTTTGCCGAGGCCGTGACCATGGCGCTTGCCGACCGCATGGGAAAAATGCCCGCCCATTTGCTGATGGAGGCGGCGTGCAAGAAGTCGCTGGCGGAAAATCGCCCTCTAAAGGACGTTTTGCGTCAGGAGCACGGGTTACACGGACACTTGACTGCGGCTGATCTGGAGGGATTATTTGACCCCAGGAATTATCTGGGGAGCGCCGATGAATTCGTGGAGCGCATAACGGCGCAGGCGCTCAAATTGACGCGGGTAAGCTAGCGAGGACATGGTTACATGCCATTTCTGAATTTGCCGGACGTAAAGATTCATTATGAGCTGGCGGGCGCCGAAGCTTTTCCCGTGCTGCTGTTTTCCAACAGCTTGGGAACAAATCTGAGCATGTGGAACGGCCAACGGGAGACCTTCGCGCGATATTTTCGCATTCTGCGATATGACACCCGCGGACATGGCCAGTCGGATGTAACCCCAGGCCCTTACAAAATGGAGCAGTTGAGTTGGGATGTAGTTCACTTGTTGGATGCATTGAAGTTGGATCGCGTGTATTTTTGCGGGCTTTCGATGGGCGGGACGACCGGCATGTTCCTGGGGGCCAATGCACCGAAACGATTCCAGAAGATCGTGCTCTGCAACACGGCCGCAAAGTTCGGCCCCGCCGATCCATGGAACGCCCGCATTGAGAAAGTGCAGAGTGGCGGGATGAAAGCGGCAGCCAGCATGGTGCTGGAGCGTTGGCTGACGCCGGAGTTTCGCTCGACACATCCGGAAGAAACGCAGTCCGTGTTGGCAATGCTGGAATCCGCGAATCCCGAAGGTTATGTGGCCTGCTGCGCCGCTGTGCGTGATGCCGATATGCAAAATCATTTGAAAAATGTTGCGGTTCCCTCGTTAGTTGTGGCCGGAACATTCGATCCAGCAGCCACGCCCGCGGTGGGACAGGAGTTGGCGCACGCGATTCCAGGTGCATCGTACGTGGAGTTAACTGCTTCTCATCTTTCGAACGTTGAAGCCAAAGACGAGTTTAACCGGCAGGTTCTGCAATTTCTTTTGGCATAAGGAGCCAACCATGGATGAGCGGAAGCGCCAAGCCCAAGGAATGAAGATCAGGCGCGCGGTGTTGGGCGACGCACATGTCGACCGCGCTCGTGCACAGGAAAATAGTTTCAACGCGCCATTTCAGGATCTGATTACACGCTACGCCTGGGGAGAAATTTGGACGCGTCCGGGGTTGCCGAGAAAAACGCGCAGCCTGATCACCATTGCGATGACGGTTGCGCTGAACCGCCCAGAAGAATTGCGAATGCATTTGCGGGCGGCCAAAAATAACCGCGTAACACAAAAGGATGTCCAGGAAGTTTTATTGCAAACCGCCATTTATTGCGGCGTCCCCGCGGCGAACCACGCTTTCCATATAGCCGAGGAAGTGTTTCGAGAAGAGTCCCAATAGCGGCCAAGCTTCAGACCAGCAGCGGAGCGCATCGGTGAGTACTTCCGTTACCCAACCAACAGAATGCAGGTACAAATCGGGCAATCCGATATGACGCGCGGAGAGCGCCAACTGTTCCCAAGTTCCCAACTCATAATCGAGCACGAGTTCGAATACCGGCCGGTAGCGACTGGGCCTTCCCAGCAGAGCCTTCCTAATTTCGTGCATCGAAAGAGAACGATCGTTCCGTCTTGGATCAGCAACGGACCACCCGACCTGCTTTATGTAATGTCGCAATGGGTGTCTTTAATCGTTGAACACGTTGGCCCGCAAGGTATATGAACTGAGCACCTTCATGTAGTTCCCACGCTCGAAGGCACTGGGGTCTGGAACCGAGCCCTGACTCATGCTTCCGCACATCTGTTGGACGGAATTGTATTCGTGCTCTTCCAACCAGCGATCCAGTTCGGTTAACACGTGCGCAGCGTGGTGAACGCCATTGCGCAACAGTGCCGAGGTCATAAAGGCTACCTTCGCCCCGGCCAGAATGCACTTCACCAAATCCCGAGAGCTGTGAACGCCACCGGTGATTGCGAGATCGGCGCGAACATGGCCACAAAGAATGGCGGTCCAGTGCAGCCGCAGCAGCAACTCTTCCGGGCGGCTAAGTGACAGGTTCGGAGAAATTTCCAGGTGCTCGATATCAAACTCGGGCTGGTAGAACCGGTTAAAGAGCACAATTCCATCCACACGAGCTTCATCCAGACGAACGCCCATATTGGCGGGTGCAGTAAAGAACGGCGAGAGTTTCACGGCAACGGGAATGCGGATGGTGCGCTTTAGCTGGTGCACCAGGTCTATATAGTCCTGCTCCAACTCGCTGCCTTTGATCGCAGGATCCGTAGCGATCGAATAAATGTTCATCTCAATCGCGTCCGCTCCAGCCTCTTCCATCAGCTTGGCATATTGCAACCAGCCGCCTTTGGATACCCCATTGAGGCTGGCGATGATCGGAATGTCGACGCTCTCTTTGGCGTGACGAATCAACTCGAGATAGCCGTCTGGACCGAGGTTGTAAGTCTGCAGGTCCGGCAGGAAGTTGGCGGACTCAGGAAAACTGTCAGCGCCACGAGCCAAATCGGAATCGACGCTGAAGCTTTCCAGTTGCAATTGCTCTTCAAAGAGCGAGGGCAAAACCACCGCGCCCAAATTCTGGTCTTCGAGGCGCTTGATGTTTTCTACGGACTCGCAAAGAGGTGAGGCCGAAGCAAGCAAGGGAGTGCGAAGATTCATGCCGAGATATTTTGTGGAAATGTCGCTCATTCCTCTTCCCCTCCCTTCTTCACCAGTTCGGGCGTACCGGCTGGCTCTTCTGGAGCGATGTGCGGCGTTTCTGAGCGGCCAGCCATGGCGGCGCGGTTCGCATACACACGCCACTGGCGTTCCACGTCATCTTGAGCGACTTTCAGCAGTTCCCGCGCAGCGTCGGGATCACTGCGCACGAGCATGGTATAGCGAGCTTCCTGATAAGCATATTGCTTCAAAGGAATGCTGGGTGGCTTGGAGTCGAGAATAAAGGGATTCTTGCCTTCCAGACGCAACGAAGGGTTGTAGCGCATCAGCGGCCAATACGCGCTCTGCACCGCCTTCTTTTGTTGATCCAAGCCGAAAACCATATCGTACCCGTGCGCAATGCAGTGGCTGTAAGCAATGATGAGCGACGGTCCATCGTGCGCTTCTGCTTCCAGAAAGGCCTTGATGGTATGCGTATCGTTCGCCCCCATGGCCACGCGCGCCACGTAAACATAGCCGTAGCTGACCGCTTCCATGGCCAGGTCTTTCTTGGCGGTATGCTTTCCGCCGGTGGCAAATTTTGCAACCGCCGCGCGAGGCGTGGCCTTGGACATTTGGCCGCCGGTGTTGGAATATACCTCGGTGTCCAGCACAAGCACATTCACATTGCGCCCAGATCCGAGTACGTGGTCGAGCCCGCCAAAGCCAATGTCGTAAGCCCAGCCGTCCCCGCCAACCAGCCAGACGCTCTTCTTCACCAGAGTATCCGCGATGGATTGCAAAGCTAGCGCTTCAGCCGATTGCAGCCCAGTTAACTTCTTCTTCAGTTCCACGACGCGACGGCGTTGCTCCGCTATGCCCGATTCCTTGGATTGATCCGCTTCGAGCAGGCTCTTCACCAGCACGTCGCCCAGTTGCCCGCTCATGCGCTTTAGCAACTCGCGCGAGTATTGATTTTGCAGATCAACCGCCAGCCGCATGCCCAGTCCGAACTCGGCGTTATCTTCAAACAACGAGTTGGACCACGTCGGGCCGCGCCCTTCCGCGTTCTTCGCATACGGGGTTGTCGGCAGATTGCCGCCGTAAATGGAGGAGCAGCCCGTGGCGTTGCCGATCATCAGCCGGTCGCCGAAGAGTTGCGTCATCAGCTTTACGTAGGG
>Ga0187772_10001154_pt1 | contig 12334 bp, 10 predicted proteins | sample 0116_SJ02_MP15_2_FD_133137 | JGI IMG/M metagenome (GOLD analysis project Ga0187772, IMG submission 133137) | Tropical peat soil microbial communities from peatlands in Department of Meta, Colombia - 0116_SJ02_MP15_20_MG | ecosystem: Environmental > Terrestrial > Soil > Wetlands > Peat | place... | reverse complement strand
CGAGTCGGGGGACGTCTTGATGCTCGATGTCTATCCGCCTTCCCCGGAGGAGCGAAGGCAATATTGCGACGGTGTTGATTGCGGTCAGGACCAAAAAGACGTTGTCAAGAGCGCTCGAGAACTTCGCCGCGTCCGTGCTGATGGCTGTCAGCGTCCCCTCGGAGGTGATTATCTGGGTGATAAGCCCGTATGGAAGGTAGAGCGTTAGCACGAGGATAACGATGTTGAAGCTCAGCACAAACCCTATGTTGAAGAATGTGGCTCTGAGACCGGAAGCCACTCCTCTGCGGTGGGACGGTACCGACCCCATGATCGAGCTCATGTTTGGCGAGGTGAAGAGCCCCATCCCGGCTCCACCGATGAGAAGGTAGACCAGCAGGGTCGTGTAGGGGGTTTCGGGTGAGAGAGTGGACATGGCGAGTAGAGACATGCTGATTACAGCCAGCCCGGCAGTCGCGAAAGGGCGTGTTCCGAACCTGTCGGAAAGCCTTCCACTTAGTGGACCCACTCCCAGAAGAGTAAGGTCGAAGGGGACGATGGCTATTCCGGCCTGAAGGGGGGTGAGGCCCTTCACGAGCTGAAGATATAGGCTGATCAGGAGAATGAAGGCCCCCCACGCCATGGCGTTGATCAGCTGCGCCATGACGCCCCCCGTGAACTCTCGGATCCGGAGCATGCTAAGGTCGAGCAGGGGGTCCCGGCGCCGCTCTTCGACACGAATGAAGACCACGAGGCTCCCGATCGAAAGGAGAACGAAGGAAACGATCAGGACGGACTCACCGATGCCGTAGGCAGCGAAAGTCAGGGCGAGGAGGAGGAATGTTATGAAGGAAGAGAAGGTGGCGAACCCGGGCCAATCCATTGCTGCGCTCCTCTCAGGATTGACCTGCTCACGTAGGCGGATGTGGGCCCAGACCGTGCCGAATATTCCGACCGGGATATTCACGTAGAAGAGATAGCGCCAATCAAAGAAGGCCAGTATAAGACCGCTCAGCGTAAGTCCGAACATAGAGCCCGCCCTGAACGCCACCGAGTTGATTCCGAGCGCGTTCCCGAGTTCTCCACGAGGGAACGCGTCGGTGATCAGGGCTGCGCTGTTTGAAAAAAGCGCCGCCGACCCGAGGCCCTGGAATATCCGTGCGGCGATGAAGAAGTCAGGGGAAGGGGAGAGGGAGGTGAGGAGGGAACCCACTGTGAAAACGGCGAATCCAGCGTTGTATACCTTCACCCTTCCGACCATGTCGCTCACCCGGCCTAGGAAAAGCAGGGCCACCGTGCTACCGATGACATAGGCCTGGGTGAACCAGATGGCTTGCTCTGCATCCGCGTTCAGCGAAGCGGCGACGGTCGGGAGCCCGATGACGACGATCCTGCTGTCTATGCCCGACATCAGCACCCCGACCGTCGTGACCGTGAGGACCGTCCACTTGTACTGCATTTCGCCTAGCTCCGACGCCTGGAACCCTGAAGCCGCCCACCTCTAGCAGTGTTAAGCGTTGCTCGTGCGAGAAAATTCAATTAATCGGCGCATGGGTGGAAGCGGAAGTTGTCGAAGCGAGAAGGGAACAGGCTCGCGAGGGAGAAGAGCCCTTATCTTCTGGAGCACGCGTTAAACCCTGTCGACTGGTACGCCTGGGGAAACGAAGCGAAGGCCAAGGCCAAGAATGACAACAAGCCGATCTTCCTGAGTATCGGATACTCTACCTGCCACTGGTGCCACCGAATGCGCGAGGAGTCGTTTGAGGACGAGAAGACGGCTTCCTTCATCAACAAGAACTTCATTCCGATCAAGGTCGACAGGGAGGAGAGGCCCGAAGTCGACGCCTACTACATGGGGGCGGTGCAGGCGATGACTGGTGGCGGCGGGTGGCCGCTCAGCGTATTCTTGACCCCGGACCTGAAGCCGTTCTACGGAGGAACGTACTTCCCGCCAGAGCCGCGCTATGGGATGCCCAGCTTCATGCAGGTCCTCGAATTCGTCTCGAACCTCTGGAAGGAAAAGAAGGATGAAGTGACAGCGAACTCCGTTCAGGTCCTGAAGGCAATCACCCCTTCCGCCGAGGCCGAAAAGACCGCGTTGCAGGCAGCCGTAATTGACGAAGGCTACTCATCCCTGGTTTCATCATTCGACCAGGAAAGGGGAGGTTTTGGGGGAGCACCGAAGTTTCCTCTCCCCGGAACTCTGGCGTTTCTGCTCAGGTACTACCACAGGAAGGGAAAGGAGCTGGCTCTGAAGACAGTCCTGAAGACCTTGGACGAGATGATGTCGGGGGGGATCCGCGACCATGTCGGGGGAGGTTTTCACAGATACTCGACGGATCGGGTCTGGCTCGTCCCTCACTATGAGAAGATGCTCTACGACAACGCCCTGCTCGCCAAGGTGTACGCAGAAGCCTATCAGATCACTCGCAGGGAAGAATACGCCGACGTGGTCAGGGAGACCCTGTCCTGGATTGTCAGAGAAATGAAGGACAAGGAGGGAGGGTTCTACTCAGCCCAGGACGCGGACACCGCCCAGGGAGAAGGAGCGTATTACACGTGGACCCCCGAGGAGGTCCTGCTCGAAGCGGGGGAGAAGGACGGCGTCGTGTTCAACCGATTGTACGGAGTGACCAGGACGGGGAACTTCGAGGGAAGGTCAATCCTTCACATGGAATCAGGCAGACCCATCGCCCGGGAAGAGAGGGAATCTGCAGCAAGGGCGAAGCAGGCGCTCTACGCGGCCCGCCTTCTGCGCCCCAGGCCCGCCACTGACACGAAGGTACTGACGTCGTGGAACGGGCTGGCGATTTCGGCCTTCGCGTTCGCCAGCATGGCTTTGGATGAACCAGGGCTAGCCAAGGAGGGGGTTGGGGCTGCCAGGTTCGTGCTCAGAACGAACAGAAGGGGGGGACGCCTGCTGAGGAGATACGCCGGAGGGGAAGCCGCCTTCGAAGGAACCGTGGAAGACTACTCGTTTCTGGTTCAGGGCCTCATAGACCTCTTCGAGGCAACCTCTGACCCGTTATGGCTAGAAGAAGCGAACACCCTCGCCAAGACAATGCTCGACGACTACGAAGACAAGAAGGAAGGCGGACTCTACCTTAGCCTCTCAGCCGAGCCCACCAGGCTGAAGGAAGGATACGACGGCCCCACCCCCTCTGGGAGCTCCATTGCCGCCCTTGACCTGGTGAGGCTTTCCGAGCTGACCGGGAATCAGGGATTCAGGAAGGCGGCGGAAAGGACAATGAAGTTCTTCGGCAAAGACCTGGAAAGGAACCCTTCCTCTCACACCGTGATGCTGACCGCGCTCGACCTGTTTCTAAATGGTGTGAGAGAGATCGTCATCAGCGCGGAGACAAAAAATGCTGCGCGCCACATGCAGATCGAGATATTCAGGGAGTTCTTACCTGACAAGGTGCTTCTCACCGCGACTTCCCGTACCTATGGCAAGCTCTCCAGGATGAGCACTCTCCTTGAAGGGAGGGAGCCAGGAGGCAAAGCGAGGGCGTTCGTCTGCGAGAACTTCGCCTGCAGACTGCCCGCTGAGACTGTGGAAGCCCTTCGAAGCCAGCTTGCAAGACGTTAGGGTCATCGTTTTAACATCCCCGCCTGGGCCAGAGGTTTCGAACAGCCATGTGGGAGATTCGGGGTCTCTTTGGGAATGAGTACGCGATGGAGCAGGCGATAGAGGAACTGAAGAAGCACGAGGGCTACGAATGGGCCGTCCTGGACAGGAGGAACCTGTCGATTAGGTTCGCCAAGCGTGACCCTGAGACTGAGGATCTGGTGAAGCGGACCCTTGAGATGTACCATGGATTCGCGGAGCATGAGGGTCCACTCGGGGAGTACGATCGCAAGCGCCGCGAAGAGCTCTCAAAGAAGCTGGAGAAGGAAGAGAAGAAGAGGCGCGCAGGGAAGTAGCTGCTCGGGTCAGTGCGCTATTGGTAGCTGGCGTAGACGCTACAGCTCGCGTAGGTGTTGCAGTCAGCGATAAGGTCGAGGTTCAGCGCGAGGACATTGACATAGGGATCCCCCGTGATGATGAGGGTTCGCTGAACGTGGGCCATCACAAGGCTCGTCAGCGCGCCTGTTGATATTCCCGTCGCGTTGCTGATCCCAGGGATCTGTGAGAGCGCGTCCTGAAGCGTGATGTCGGGGTCGACCAGTGAAGCGGACGAACTCAGTGGGTTGCTCTCGTTCCTCGCATGGAAGAATATCGGAAGCGTAAACCCATTGTCGATGTAGTATGAGCCTACGGTCCGGTTGCCCAGCTGCTGGAGGCTCCCATTCGCCTGGGAGGGGAAGACGGCCTGCGAAATCCCTGTAACCACGATTGGAAAGAGCAGACCGCAGACCAATAGCGAGAGCAAAGTCAAGACGATTATCGGTCTCACTGCGTTCGCCTGCTTGCGCTCGGTCATTCTCGTTTTCACCTACAGGGCTCCTATCAGAAGGTCGATCAGCTTGATCCCAACGAACGGGACGATAACTCCGCCCACTCCGTACACTAGGACGTTCTTGAGGAAGAGCGTCATCGTGCTGGATGGTTTGAAAGCGACGCCTCGCATTGCGAGGGGAATGAGCATGGGTATGATCACAGCGTTGAAGATCAGCGCCGACAGAACCGCGGTCTGAAGGCCAAGCCCTAGGATGTTCAGTGACTCGAGTGATGGTATGGTTGCCGCGAACATAACGGGAAGGATTGCGAAGTATTTTGCCACGTCGTTTGATATGCTGAACGCCGTCACAGCCCCTCGTGTCATAAGGAGCTGCTTCCCCAGAAGCACGACGTCGATGATCTTCGCAGGATTCGATTCCAGGTCGACCATGTTCGCTGCTTCCTTCGCGGCCTCGGTCCCCGAGTTCATGGCGAGCCCCACGTCTGCGACCGCGAGCGCCGGCGCGTCGTTGGTGCCATCCCCTATCATCGATACGATGTGAGTCTGTGCCTGCTCCTTGAGGACGATGCCGTACTTGTCCTCTGGCTTCGCCTGAGGGACGTACTCGTCAATCCCGACCTCGGCCGCGATGCTCTTCGCCGTAAGAGGTTGGTCACCAGTGATCATGACCGGCCTTATCCCCATCGCTTTCACAGCCTCTATCTTCTCTTTTGTCCCGGTCTTCAGGACGTCCTTCAGTCTGATCACACCGATCACCTCGTGATCCTTCGAGATGGCCATGGGGGTATCCCCCTGCGCGGCGATGTCCTCGACCAGCTGGGTGAAGCGTTCGGTGGACCTGAAACCCATCTTGAGGAACGAGTCAGGGGCTCCCTTCACTATTTCAGTTTCTTCTTCAGAGAGGTGCATCCCCTTTTCGCTGGGGTCCTCAAGGAAGAACTTCCGCCTCACGCGGCGCTGGCCCCCCTTCGGGAGGACAAAGCTGGATCCGAAGTGCAGCTTGACCCCGCTGGTTCGCGTGTTAGCCGAGAACTCGTAGACCTCGGAAAGAGTAAGGGCGTTGAGTTCCCTCGGGACGAAGCCCTTCTCGTAGGCCAGGCGGATCACGCTGCGTCCTTCCGGCGTATCGTCGAACCAGGAAGAAAGGAAGGCAGCCTCACCCACGTCCCTCTCTGAGTGTCCGTCGAGAGGTATGAGCTCTACAGCCTGCCTGTTCCCAACGGTAATGGTTCCGGTCTTGTCGAGCAGGATCACGTCTGTGTCCCCCGCCGTCTCGATTGCCTTGCCCGACCTGGCCACGACCTTCCTCTCGTAGAGGCGGTTTATTCCCGAGAGACCGATTGCCGGGAGGAGGGCACCGATGGTGGTTGGGAGAAGGCAGACGTAGAGTGCGATGAGCACGGAAAGGTCGGCGCCCAACCCGAGGGTGACGGAGAGGCCGAGCATCGACGCTATCAGGATGGTGAATATGGCTGAAAGTCCAAAAAGCACCATGGTTATGGCAATCTCGTTCGGAGTCTTCGGGCGCTTTGAGGCCTCCACCATCCGAACCATTTGATCAAGGTAGCTTTCGCCGGGGTTCACCAACACCCTCGCGGTCATGGTATCACTGACGACCTTTGAGCCGCCTATCAGGCTGTCACCAGGAGCCTTACGGACTGGAGCGGACTCCCCGGTAACCAATGACTCGTCAACCATGGCGATGCCTTCCAGCACCTCGGCGTCAATGGGGACGACGTCGCTCATTTCGAGGAGGACCAGATCACCCTTGGCCAGGTCCTTGGATGACGAAGGCACGACCAGCCTTTCCCAGCCCTCGGTCACCACTTTCTTGGTCGGGACCTCGGTCTCCATCTGTCTTAGGCTGCTCGCCGTGTTCTTTGCCTGCTGCTCGGCGAGGGAATCTGAAAGGGTGCTGAACCAGACTGTTATCAGGAGGATCGCCGCCACCTCGACGTAGAAGCTCCGCTCCCCCGGGCTGGCCACGCCGACGAAGGCGCTGGGGTCGACGGCCATGGCAGCCACTATGAAGAAGGTGACCTCCACGATGAACATCACAGGGTTTGCGAGAAGCGAGATTGGGCTGAGCCTCACGACGGAATCCACGAGAGTCTTCTTCGTGAGCAGGGAAGGGCGCTTCGGGAGCCTGGCCCTTCCGAGAAGCCTGCTCAGCGCCTGAGCCCGGCTAGCCAAGGAAGTTCACCATGCCCTGGAAGAAGGCGAGCAGCGGGCCGAGAATCAGGAAGGGGAAGAACGTCAGGACCACAAGCAGAAGGATGCTCCCGATCAGGACGATGGAGAAGACTGTGCTGTCGGTTTTCAGGCTGACCTCGCTGGTGCGCTTCCTGCCCATCATGGACCCGGCCAGAGCGAGCAGCACCGCTATCGGCCCGTAGCGACCGACGAAAATCACTACGGCGGTAGCCACGTTGAAGAAGGGGGTGTTCGCCGCTGTCCCCAGGAAGTCCGACCCGTTGTTGGCGGCCGAGCTGGTGAACTCGTAGAGTATCTGCGTGAACCCGACCGATGAAGGCAGGGAGCTGAAACCAGGAATCGCGTTGACAGCGTTCGTCGCGTATGCCAACACCGTCGGGATCAGAATGATGATTGGATGTATGAGGAAGGCGACCATTACCAGCTTGACGTCTCTAGCGGTTATCTTCATCCCGAGGTATTCCGGGGTCCGACCGGTCATCAGGCCGACTACGAAAACGGTGATGACGATGTACATGATCATGTACATCACACCTACCCCTTTTCCACCGGGGGTTGCCTGGATCAGCATTCCCATGAACGCTGACAGAATCGTCAGAGGATGATTCCCCGCGAGAGACGAGTTCACAGAACCGGTCGTGACCGCGGTCGTCACGACGGTCCAGAAGGCTGAGAAGAACCCCCCGAATCTGGTCTCCAGGCCCGGGCCGACTGTAGGAAGCGCGGGAAACAGACCTATTATGAGGTCGATGGCGAAGAGGCCGTAGGTGGCGATCAGGATGGGTCTCGCCTCCTTCACCTTGCCTACGAGACCTCCGAAGACGAAGATCAGAGCGGTTGGCAGAAGGAGCATAAGGTAGATTTCCAGGATATCGCTAGCGGGATTCGGGTTCTGGAAGGGGTAGGCGGAATTGGCCCCATAGTACCCGCCCCCATTGGTCCCCAGCTGCATTATTGAAACGAGCGATGCGACGGGCCCGACCAGGATGCTCTGGGTAGATCCTTCGACCGTCTTCACCGTGACGTAGCCCCCGAGGGTCTGGGGGACGCCAAGGGCGACCAGGACGACGGCAGAGACGAGACACAGGGGAATCATGATCCTGGTCAGGACGCGGACGAAGTCGACATAGAAATTCCCCATGTTCGTAGATCCCGCTCTCAACCCTCTTACCATGGCCGCCATGACACAGACGCCCGTAGTCGCTGACGTGAACTGGAGGAACTGGATCGCGCTCATCTGGGAGAAGTATGAAAGGGATACTTCTCCTGCGTAGTGCTGCAGATTCGTGTTGGTTGCGAACGATACCACCGTGTTGAACGCCAGATCCCAGCTGAGCCCTGGGAACCCCTGGGGGTTCAGCGGCAGGCTTCCCTGTGCCACTAGGATAGCAAAGGCAATTGCCATCTGAGCTACATTGAGGAACAGGGCGGCGAAGAAGTACTGCCTCCAGCCCATGGTGACGGTGGCGTTCCTACCGACCAGGCGGTACACCCTTCTCTCGATAGGGTCCAAGTACCTGTCCAGGAATGTGGGTCCACCGCTCAAGACCCGCACGATGTACGGGGCTATGATACTACCAGAGGCGAGAGCAGCGCCGAGAATCGCAACTACGGCGACGGCTTGGGAGGCATCTATCAATTATCTCATGTTCCATTTCGGCTCCAGTACCTCTAACTACAAACTTCCTCGAAAGACCTAGCGCGATTCGGAGCCCGGCTTGGAATCGCCGTTGAATCTCGGGCCCTTATGGGTGTGGAGTACGATGGCACTCACGGTGCTCTTGACCCCTCGTATCTTCAGAATCCTGTTCTTGAGTATGTCCCGGAACTCTTCTATGTCAGCCGCTGAGACGAGCGTAACGATGTCGAACTCTCCCGTGACTTCGTAGAGCTCTTCGATGTTCGGAATCCTACCGAGCGCCTGGACCACGTCGTCCATGGTCGGAGAATCGACGAAGATGTCCACGAAGGCGAGCAGGCGAGTCAAATGAAATCACTGTCATTTTGGCCGCCTTCAAGTCGAGGATATATACGTTGCGAGGGGTCGCGCCTGGCTTTGAGTCTCGAGGCTTGCCACGGATAAATAGCGACCGTTCCTTGCTCGCTTCATTTGCACCCTCTTGTGTGGGTAGTCTTCGTTGTACTTCTTGTGTCATTTCTTTCGAACATTACCCCCTTCGTAGGAGCGTCATACACTCTCTTTGCGACCCTGTACCTCACCCTGCTCGGCCTCACACCGCTTAACTTCGGAGTCGTCGTGGTGGCCTCGGCAGTTGGGGCCACTTCGGCGAAGGTGGTCATCTACTACGGGGCATTCGGCTTAAGAGACCTTCTGCTGAAGAACAAGAACGTAAGGCTCATCGGAAGGGCAGCCTCCACGGATACCTTCTACCTGGTCCTCCTTGTGACCTCCCTTTTGCCCATCTTTCCGTTCGACGATTTCATCTATATTGGGGCGGGCGCGACGTCGGCTTCACTCGGCCTGATGTCAGCGGTCACTCTGTTCGCAAAGACGATCAAGAGCGTTGTCGAAATCGCGCTGGAGTTTACCATTCTCAGAGACCTGTCGCACCTGCTCGACCTCCACCAAGTGGAGCTGACCATCGCCCTCACGGGGGTGTTCGTTTGCATCGGGGTAGTGGTGTACAAGATCGACTGGGAGGGAACCATTGCGATGCTTCGTCGAAGGCCAAGCCCGGTTGGACCACCACCGGTTACAGGGATAGGCAACTAAATGATTATAGTTTCAGGAATGGGCCGCTATTGCGCCGCGGGGGTCGCCCAGCCTGGTCAACGGCGCGAGGCTTAGGACCTCGTCCCTTAGGGGTTCGTGGGTTCGAATCCCACCCCCCGCATTAAGTTAAGTTGCGAAATTCGTGCCTAGTTCCTGGCTAGAAGTTCCTTGACCTGTTCTTCGACAACGGCGAGGCGCTGAGTCACGTCCAATCTCTTGTCAAGTTCGTCTATTTTTGTGCCAAGTTTCTCTTCCACCCTTCTAATCTCTGAATGAACCGCCTTGAACTCCCCGTCAATCCTTCCGTTCATTGCCTTGAGCTCACCTTTGACCTCGCTGATCTGGGGGAGCAGAATTCTCTCGAGCCAGCTCGGAACCTTCTCCGCCATGCCCAAAGATTAGAATCCGACACTAGTATTTAATGACCCACCAAAGCCTGAGCGAATCACTTGCCGCTCGAGGGAAGGGCACCTCATCCATAGATGCGAATCCCATCCTCCGCACCAGACGTTTCATTTTTTGCAAGCAGGATGTGTCCGATTCTAACCTAAAGTTGGGTTCCCACCCCCCGCACTTTTGGTTAGGGGGGAACGCAGTTCCGACCCAGCATGTAGGGCGGGAACGACTCTTGACCTTGGAAAATGGGGTCGCCCGGACCCACACGGTTTACCGTGTTTTTGGTATCAGCGTGCGGGGCGCGAGCGTGTGGTTGCTGAACAACAGTTCACTCGCTGTTAGAGATTGAACCAGAGACTGTCGCCGAAGTGCAGAAGTGTTTCTCAAGCATGCGGATTGACCCAGCCATCAACAATGAAATCATAAGCCAACTTGAGGCGATGCTGGGCATCAAGACTGAGAAGGTTGGCAAAGAGATTGTCCTAACGGAGTCACTTGAGCAGGTGCGCTCGTTCTTCAGGTTGCACCCCGGACTGTCGTATACCTACATCCGTATTGCCCGTGAACTTCCGTCAATGCGCCTGAGCGAGATAAAGGCAATCATCGAATCACTCGCGGACCACCGATTCGTTCAGATTGTCGGCAATGAGGATGGTCATCCGGCCTATGCCTATCTGACGCCTGAACACAGTCAGGTGATTGAACACGACAACCCAGAGCAAGCCCGCATACTCGATGTTTTCAAGAAGGGCATCAAGCTGCCGATGGGTGAGGCGCTAAGGCGCTGCAAACTCAACACCATGAAAGGGCGCACAGAGTTCAGAAAGATGGTGCTCGCGCAGAAGCTAATGAAGACGCGAGACTGGCAACACGGCGGAGTCACCGTCTTCTACCTGCCTCAATAGCTAGAACGATTCGCAAAGCATGCAAGTCTGCCCCTTCGACTTGTCATAGTAGCGGTTGTGAACGGGGCACCAGTCGAGAGGCGCGTCCGTCCCTTTGTCCGGCTGATTCCACCAGTGCTTCTTGTCAAAGAAGTCGAGCATAATGCTTTAGATTGAAGCGAGGCGATATAACGGGTCGATAGCCATAGAGAAGGAAGTCAGGAGAGGCTGTTCCGAAACTGCTAGGCCGTTCTCACGGGTATGGCCCAGCCTGCTCCGCGATGATGAACGACGACTGGCTTACAGAGATGCAATACGCGTAGGTGTATCCGTAGACGTTGAACGGAACGTTTACAGTGTATTCGCAGTTCGCCCACGCTGGCTCGCTGTTCCGGCTAGACGCGGGGTACCAGATTGTCAGGTTGTAGTTGACCTGAGGGGCGATTGTGACTTCGACCCTGCAGCCGGACTGCGTGTCCGCCTGTTGAGCGCAGGCGAAGGCGTAGGCAAGCGACAGATTGGAGGAGAAGCACGGCGTCCCGCTGCACGAGTATCTGGAAGTGAGGTATTCGGTGTCGTTCCAAGGGGGAGTGAAGACAACTTGAGCCGTCTCGGTGATTGTCGAGGTGTTAGTTTGGATGACCGTCATGGTAACAGTCTGGCGAGTGCCTGTGAAATAAGCCGCTCCAAGGCTCGCCGCAACCAATACTGCGACCAGCAACGCCACCACCAATACGTCGAGAACTTCTTTCTTCACCTTGTCGCACCCTTACGCATCGAATTGGACCGCTGCTCTTACGGCTTCGCCCTAAGCGCTCGCTAGGCCGTTCTCACGAGTAGGCGTATAACCAACCAGCCTACTAATAGCAGCCATGCGCGACCAAGCCGTCATCGCCCTGCTGCTCGTGCTCGTCATCGCAAGCGCGGGAGGGGGCTACTTCGTGGGGAACAGCGGCCGCCAGACCATGACCACCACTGTAACTTCGCTTGTAACAACGATGACGGGACAATCGATTGCGCCTTTCTTCCCGACCTACTACGTGAACGGAGAAACAAATTCCATTCCCTGTCTGAACTTCACGTCTGGCTCGCAATCTTGGAATGTGACAGCCAACTACCCGTGGAAGACTCAGAACGACGAATATCCGCCTCGGGTAACCGTGGACTACTCCATCGGGACGTGGCCGCCAATGGCGGTTCCATCTTGGCTGAATCTATCGGTAAGCCCCTCAATGGTCGAACTCACGAACGGAATGAACTCAACGAATAGTCTATTTGCCACAACAAACACGAGCGCGCCCAGTGGGCAAGTCGGACAATTCTCCATTAATGCGTCATTCGCGGATCCCATCAGCGGAAGAACAGTCTCTTCTTACATGCTGGTTGAAGTCATTGCCAATGCCACGGCGTCGGAGGTGCAAGCTTGCCGCTCGACGCTTCCACCCTAACAGCTGATTAGGCTCTGGTTTTCCGCCGCCTCTGCCTACCGAAGCCCAACCAGACACAATTAGCATAACGAGTCTGCACCGCGCACGCACCCCCGCTCCAACTCCCTCTAGCCGCTATGCACAACGACGCACAACTTAGCACAACACCTCCGCACGTGGCACAACCACGCACACTCGCGCCCCGCACGCTGATACCAAAAACACGGTAAACCGTGTGGGTCCGGGCGACCCCATTTCTCATAGGATAGAGTCGTTCCCGCCCTACATGCTGGGTCG
>Ga0187772_10001153_pt1 | contig 12337 bp, 15 predicted proteins | sample 0116_SJ02_MP15_2_FD_133137 | JGI IMG/M metagenome (GOLD analysis project Ga0187772, IMG submission 133137) | Tropical peat soil microbial communities from peatlands in Department of Meta, Colombia - 0116_SJ02_MP15_20_MG | ecosystem: Environmental > Terrestrial > Soil > Wetlands > Peat | place... | reverse complement strand
TTGACTCCCTGATTGGGCCAATGGTATTCTGTCCTCTAGCTCAGCTTGACTAGCTCTTGGGATGCGTCGACTCGGGAGATTACGACCGCAGTGCCGAAGGCTATGATTTCGTCCATGGTGTTCCCGATCCCGGTGGAGTCGAACATTACGCTGATGACCGCGTTGGCCCCCATGCTCTTGGCGTGGTCGGCCAGCCTGTCGAGGGCCTGCTGTCTAGCCTGGTGGGCCATTTCCGTGTATTCGTTGATTTCGCCCCCGCCAATTGATCTGAGCCCTGCCATCAAATTCCCGCCCAAACCTCTTGATCGGACTGTGATGCCATAGACCATGCCAAGCACCTTGTCCACCTTGTATCCCGGGGCGTAATTGGAAGTCAGAAGCATCAGACCTTGGCTGGAAGTTGCCCTCGTAAGATCTGTGCCGCAGCTTGGACAGAAGGCGCTTCCATCAGCGACCTGTTTGCCGCAGCTGGGACAAATCAATGTGACCATCACCTCGCTTCGCTGTACGCTATTTAAGTGGGGCTACGAGTTCGCCTTGATGAGAACTCGTTGCACTTCCCTGGTTTGTCCAAGCCTCCGAGAGTCTATGTAGACGCGAAGATCCTGAATGTGCACGACCCGACGCTCGAGAGGGAGGCCTACGTCGGCTACGTTGTCGAAGGGAGTAACAGGCACGATGCGACGAAAGTCGACGCAACGGAGAGCGACGACGCCGAGGTCCTTGCGATCCTGTTCGCCATCAGGGAGCTGAAGGACCAGATCGGGCGATTCACGATCATAAGTGACCACGAGTCGGTCGTCTCCGAAGCCAAGAAGAGCGTTGTCAAGAACCCAAGCGAGCTGATGAAGAGGCTGCGTGAGACTCTAAAGCAAAATTCCTCCATAGGGCTGGAGGTATTGAAAGCGAACCCTGCCCACGGAATCGTCACAGAATTCGTCAATAGCCTAAAGACGGATCGTGAGGAGGGACTAGACGCCTGAGGAGTATGGCCTGCTCCTGAAGTACCTGATCAGCGAGACTCCTGTAGCGTCGATTCGTAGGTTCACCTGCCACCGCTCGACGCCTGCATCCTGGGCGGCCCTGGCGGCTTTCAAGATCCTGGCGTTTGTCTGGTTAGGAGGGGGAGGCGTGAACGGCTTGGCGTCATACAGAAAGCAAAGGACAATCTTCGCCTTCTTCCCCGAAGCCAGCGAACCCTTCAGTTCGTCCATGTGCTTGATCAGTCTGTCGAAGGAATTGAACCGGCTGTGATCCATCCTGGGAGTTCTTTCGGGGGCGGGGAGCATCATCAGAGGCGTTTTCACTTCGATGTAGGCGTTTCCAACAAGGAAGTCTATCCTTGACTTCCCAAGCCTGACTTCACGCTGAACCGGCCCACTCGCCAAGCGCTCGAGAGCTCCATGTCTAAGGAGGAACTCGAAGTACCGGTTGGAGGCCAGCTGGTTGATGCCTATCCATTGGCCGACCTCCAGGGAAGATGAGATTGCCTCAACCGTGTAGGAAGTCTTCCTTGATTTCGAAAGGGAGGTGGAATAGAGGCAAGGCAGCCCTGAGAGCTTCAGGTCTCCCAACCTACCAGTAGTGGGGCAATGACATCTGAGGGTCTTGTTCCCCTCCCTCACGAGCATGATGAAGCGGTTGGGCCTAGAGATAATCCTCCCCTGCCTGAGGGGCTCGTGGAACCTGAACATAGGTTCGGGTGGGGATGGATGCCTGCTCGTCTCGGCTCGAACCATCGCAGAATGGCCGGAGGTTTAACCATTTGCCGGCTCAGAAGTTCCAGAAGCTGCTCCTCAACCCGATCGAGTCCCAGTAGGACATCAGCTCTTCCTTGGGGGGCCTTTGATATTCGAGACTCATCCTGCCTTTGGAAAGGGGTTTGCATACCTCTATCATCTTGTCTAGGGTGAGGGATTCGCCCCGAAGATTCGGATTCTCAGCAAGCCAGCGGTTCAGGTGTTCCCTCGAGGAGAAGTAGACCATGTTGTTAGAGCATGTATTGATTAGATTGTCATACCATTTGGAAACGGGAGTGCTGAGGAAAATCAGGGGAGACGAGGGTTTGCTCGATTTCACTTCGCTCTTGCTCAAGGATACCTCGATGGGTTCGGCGCAGTGATGGCAGAAGGACTCGATTCGCGCGCCCAGCTCGAGCATCACGTGCAGGGATACACTGTCCCAGGCACAGTTGGCGAAGAAACGTTTGCTTTCTACATAGACCCGGAATGGGGTCGAGATGGCTGAATAGGGGTTAGCCATCAGGATACGTTGGGTTCCGGGAACGAGGAGTATGTGGTGGTCTGCTTCGAGCTCTCTGAAGCTCCGGAAAGCCTCCTTGCGGGTGAGCTTGAACCTCTGCATGACCTCCTCAAGGGGAGGGGCTGTGGTGTACTCAAAGAAGTGGTCGAAGATGTACTTCCTGACTACCCTCTTGGTCGGTGGCGTCTTTCAAACCTCCCTGCGAGGGCTAGAGCTCTCCAGCACTAGTTAAGAATGGAGCTTTCACCTTGGAGTGCTCACCTGCATCGCCTCGACTACCTCCATCCACGCATCGGCGCAGTTCTGGGGCACGTACCCCCCGCCCCCCAGTGCGACCATCCGCCCCGCGCAGAAATCATGGGACAGCCGATGGAGGAGCTCCGCCACCTGCCTGTGGGCTCTAGGAGTGTAGTCGAGGCCAGCGATGGGGTCCCCCCTGAGGCCGTCTGCTCCGCACTGCAGGATGATGAACTCGGGCCTCGCCGATCTAGCGAACTCCTCCAGCCTGGGGAGCCTTGACTCGAGGTCAGCATCGCCGGCGCCCGGTTCCAGAGGGATGTTGATCTTGGTCCCTTTCGCCGGTCCGTACCCGTTCTCCCAAGAAGAGCCGGTCCCCGGGTACAGGTACCTGCCGTCTTCGTGGATGTCGAAGATGAAGAGCTCAGGGTCGGCTTCGTAGCTGTAGAAGACGCCGTCTCCGTGGTGGACGTCGATGTCCACGTAGAGGATGCTCTGTATGTCGTGGCGTTTGCGCAGGACCTCGATGGCAACACCGATGTCGTTGAAGACGCAGAAACCAGCCGAGGATTCTCTGGTGGCGTGGTGCAGTCCTCCGACAGGATTGAAGGCGTGGTCGACCTCCCCAGCCATCACCTTCTCTACACCGTAAACGGTGGATCCGACCGCATACTGCGTCGCCTCGAAGACCCCTTTGTATGCAGGGGTGTCACCCTGATCTAGGGCGCCGTAGCCGAGCTGGGAGGCGAGCTCGACGTACCTGATGTGACCGGCGGTATGGAAAAGGCCGAGAAGCTCCTTGTCTGCTTTCTGCGGAGCCAGGCGCTCCACTTGTGGCTTTCGTTTCTGCAGTTCTTCCCAGAACTTCTGAGCCCTTTCGCTGGTGAACGGGTGAGGGGGCGGGAACGAGTAGAGGAGCAGTTCCCTCCCCTCAAGGACCCCTACCTTGCAGGGCATGCGGCGGCGGTCGCCAAACGTCACTCTTAGACTGTTGTTATTAGGCCCCCGGCCGAGCTCGGACCATGGCTGGGAATCTAATGCGTGCTTTCGCCTCGGAGGTCGAGAGGCAGCCGAGCGTTCTGCTGAGGTTCTCGAATTCGAAGTTCCCAATAGCGAGGAGGGGCTCGATATTCGTCGGGGCGGGTGATTCCTACTCCGCCGCTATAGCCGGGTCTTACGCGTCCAACGGGTCGTGCATCGCGATTGATCCTTACCACCTGGCGAGCGCACCTGAAATTGCCAGGGGAGTAGATGTCTATCTGATCTCCGTCTCGGGGAGGACGGCTTCGAACCTGGCCGCAGCGGGCAAGGTACGAGCCCTGGCGAGGAGGACCATCGCAATCACATCCGACGAAAAAAGCAAGCTAGCGGCCCTGGTGGACGAAGTCGTCAGGCTACCATTGAGCTACCTTCCTCGGACGCCGGGGCTGTTATCTTACTCACTTTCCCTTCTTGCGGTCATGTGCATAGCTGGCCGTCGGGAGAAGTGCAATTTCGAAGACGCCTTGCGTGCTGCACGCAAGGACGAAGAAAACATCCACTGGGGGGAAGGCGCCACATATTTCCTTGGCAACTCTCTAGCCTATCCTGTGGCCATGTATGCTGCGGCCAAGTCCTACGAGTTCTTCGGGGCCAGGGCGCATCCCCAGTTGCTCGAAGAATTCAGCCATTTGGAGCTCTTCTCGCTTGACCGAACAGATGTGGTGAACGTTTTCTCCGCCTTCGACCCGTTTGGGGCGGCCAGCAGGCTGGCCAAGGCTCTTGCTCGCCAGGGATACGAATCGCACACAGTCCCAAGTCATGGAGACTCCGAGGTGGAGGAAGTATTCCACGCCGTCTTCGCCAGTCAGCTTTCAGTCCTGAGAAGAGCTGGCGAGTTGGGGCTTTCCAAGCCTAACTTTCTGGCTGCCGGGAGAAGGCTGGCCGTGAGCGATTCTATGATTTACTAACTTCCGAAGACGTTTTCAGTGTTCGGACTCGGTTCTCCCAGGAGTTTCCCTAACGCCTAATGCCAAAGGGGGCGCAGAGCGATTATGAATCGCGCCGCGTTTCTCGCGGACATCGCCTTGCGCAGTCCTTGTGAGAGCGGTAGCGGCATACCCCGCCCTCCTCCCAGTTCCCAATCTGCTTTCGTGAGGCCCGCCGCACTAAATCTTGTACTTCTTTTCTCCGGCGCGAATCTGAACCTCAAGCCGGTTCTCCTGGGGCGGTAGGGGGCAGACGTAGTCCTCCGAATAGGCACAGTATGGATTGTAGGCGTAGTTGAAGTCTACCACGTACTCGTCGTTATGCTCCACTTCAAAGTCGAGGTACCGGGCTGCTCCATAGCTCTCTTTGCCCGATGTGCCATCTCTGAAAGGGAGGAACAGGCTTGGATCGTCATGCCCTGCTGACTGGTAGGCGTTGATGCGCACGTGGGTGCCAGCGAAGTTCAGATCGAAGTAACCGACACTGTTGAAGAGCTGATGGGTCCCCTTGCTGGTCGCGAGCATCACCGCATTGAGGTTGGTGTTGCGCTGGAGCTTCGCCTCGAAACGGAAGTAGGGGTCGGGGTCGAAGTAGTTTAGGCCATGGAAATTCTCTGTATCCCCGTGCAGCGGCGAGTCGAGACTGGTCAGGAAGAACTGGTCCTTCTCAGCCCGGAACCGGGCAAGCGCCCTCGCCCAGGTCTCTTGGTCTTCAGGTTTCATTACCAACATTATGGCGCCAAGCTGGGACATGAATCTTTCTTTGCGATTACGGGCGGACCAGCTCGAACTCCACTAGCCACAACTCGTCGTCGGCCCGGAAACCCTGCTTAGACCAGTAGGCTTTAGCTTCGGTGGAAGAGGACGAGCCATCCTTCTTAGCCAACTTGTCGTCGATTTCTTTCAGCCTTATCCTCCTCAGATCCGTGACCTTGATTCTCGCGAACTTCTGTGGAGGGTAGCCCATCCTTGATGCATCGCAGACCTCCCCCACCTTCACGCGCGCCTTGGGCCATTTGCGGAAGGTCGCAGTCTTCTTTCCTGCGATCACCTGTTCCGCGGATTTCGCTCCGAAAGTTATGATTGCCAAGAGAAGACGCCTCCACACTCCCCTGAGGCGCTTAAAGCATTTGGGACCCGCGAGCCAGCGTGTAGGCAGTCTCCCTAGAGATCCACCCCGGAAACCGGAAGTAATGGAGGCACTATCTTCTACGTCGGAAGGGCTGAAATATCATGCCAGCATCCAGTGATGAGCACTTCTCCAACGAGACGAAGGCAAAGGGGGCCTACAGCCCCCTTTGCCCACCCCCGAGCGAATCTTGGACAATTTGGGATGGGCCATGGCAGTTGTCAGCCTATGCGTCCGGGCTTGGCTTGAAGAGGTCCTCGTAGGGCGGGATTTCAGGCGTCGGTTCGCCTGCAGTTTCGCCCGCCTCTATTCCAAACCACATCATCTCGGGCTCTATTTGCTTCGATTCGAGCCCAGCAAGTATCATGCGGAGCCAAGGGATGGATATGCTGTGATAGCCGTGCCTCCCGCCGTTCTCTATCGCGGTCTGCACGAGGCTCTTGTAGTAGTCGTAGGTACCTGGTTCGTCCGGAGCGTACCGTCCCGATGCCTGGTTAACACCCCCCAAGACAGTGGTGTCTCCGGGGTGCATGGGGTTCTCCCCCATCTCGGGTTCTAGTCCCTCGTCTGCGTCCCACGCCTCCTCGCTACCAGTCTTGCCGAGCCTTCTGCTGTATCCGTAGATCAACGCAGGGGCATTCTCCCCTTGTTTATTGAAACGGCATTTTTGAAAGGGATGTGGCTCATTGTTCACGAACATTGAACGCTTTTCTTGGAATTGAAGGAGCCAGCGATGACGAAAATCACCCATGTAACGATAGAAAGCTGGGAAATCGGGATGACCTGCGAAGCGAACTGAATCCACCACGCAACATCGCTGAGGGCGGTGGCCAGAGCTTGGTACATGAGTCATGAAGGAGCTGGCTCTGTATTTAGGGGGGCGGAAACTAGCGTCTGGACGGAAAGTCCTAACTGAAGAAAGACCAGAAAGGCCCGCGTCGCGAGATAGTTCCTGAAGTTCGCCTCAGTGGTTGCGGCGCGATATCTCCTAGGCGACGAGGACTAGGACGTGAGCATCTTGACCAGCAGTTCGTGCGAGATGTTCCCCCCTGAGACGACTAGCACAACCCGGTTACCTATGGCCCGTGAAGAACTGGACAGGAGGGGTGCGAGTGGGGTTGCACCCGAAGGCTCGGCGAAGATCCTCGCTTCTCTAATCATTGTTTTGGTTGCACTCAGGATGTCCTCCTCAGAGACGAGGAAGGACCCGTCGACGTTTCTAGAACATACTTCGTATGTAATATTACCTAGGGCCGATGGGATCAGCCCGTCGGCAATGGAAGCGGGGGAAGGTACCGTGACTACACCCTTGACCTTCAGGGCTTCTGTCAGCTTCGGGGCGCCCTGCGGTTCCACTCCGTAGACCCTCGTTCTTGGCCGCATCGCCTTCAAAGCTATCGATATCCCTGAGATTAGCCCCCCTCCTCCGACAGGTACAAGGACAGCATCGATGTCATCGAGTTGGTGCGCTATCTCGAGTCCGCACGTCCCCTGGCCCGCAATCACATCGGGATCGTTGAACGGGTGGACAAACGCCGCACCGGTTGCGTCAGCGATGCTCCTGGCCTTGGCTTCCCTTTCGTTGCTGTATCTCCCCGCTTTGACGACTTGGGCCCCGTACTCCGCTATGGTGTCCACCTTCTCCTTCACGGCGGTCTCCGGGACGACAACCGTGCACTTCTTCGAGAGGAGCCTGGAGCTGTAAGCGACCGCGATGCCATGATTCCCGGATGAGGCGGCCACTACGCTTGACTGGCTCAGGAGGGAGATCTTGTTGTAAGCTCCCCTAATCTTGAACACCCTGATGGGCTGGAAGCATTCGAGCTTGAGGTACACCTCATGCCCGGTCAGTCTGGAGAGGGCAGGAGATTGGACAAGGGGCGTCCTGCTGGCTACTCCGGCTATTCTCTCGGCGGCAGCTTCGATCTCCTTGAGGCCGGGGGGATTTTCGTTCAAGGAGTCCCCGCCTTTGCTGAGGTTGCCTCTACTCGGAAATCGAAGTTCACGATGCTGGTGTGCATTCTTGGCGCACGCCACGCGTACAACACGTAAGCCCTGACCCCGAAAGCCACCTGCGCCCTCGCGCGTGCGCGAGCACAGGTCATCCAAAGCCTCGGACTGTCGGGGACTTGCCGTTCAGCAGTGAAGTCCGGGCGGGTGCGACGAGGCACGTTGCCCGTCTGGGCCGAGTGGATTTAGCCGCTTCGGGGTCGGACTCGAGCGAGCCAGTCTGAATCTGACTAGTTGAGCGCGACCCTGCCCACGAAAAGCCTCGTGTCGTAAAGGAGCCTAATCACGCCGTCCTCCTGGGAACTTTCGAAGAGCTGGCGCGCATCCCGCTCAAGCTTCCCAAGCCTCCTGGGTTCGTCCCGTGTAGGCATGTGGGAACCAGAAAGAAGCCTCCCCATGAGTCCTTCGAAGTTGAGCGACTGCTCGTTAGAGAGGATGAATTTCGAGAGTCTTCGGCCTTCGAAGAATCTTCTGGAGTATCGCACCCCGACATTGGACTCCTTCTTTCTCCTGCCTTCGTTCCTGTCGATTACGTCTTGGAACTCGCGCATGACCTTGCTTCCCTTTCTACTCTCGTTGTAGACGATGCAGAGGCTCGCCTCTGGTCTCGATATGCGGACAAGCTCGGCGGCAGTCATGTCAGGGTCGAACCAGTGCAGGGCCTGGCCCATGACCGCAAGGTCCACGCTCCTCGCCCTTAACGAGGTGTGTTCCGCGGTCCCCTTCACACTGACGAACCTGCGGTACCGCGAGAGGTTCCTTTCGGCGTGATACCGCATCCTTGAGTTCGGTTCGACTCCGAGTACCCTGTTCCCGTTTTCGAGGAAAAGTTTCGTCAGGAGTCCCGTGCCGGAGCCGACGTCGACGACAGTCTTGTTACTGTTGAATCCCACCTCGTGCTCAAGGATTCTGATTATTCCCTCCGGGTAACCGGGACGGTACTTCGAGTAATCGTCTGCGCGCACGGTAAATCGCCCGATTGAGTTCAAACCCAAGAGCAAGTCCCGCCCCTTCAACTAAGAGAAAAGGTTGAGCTCCTCTCTCGCACGCGAGGCGGCTTGCTGACGCCAGCTAGCTGCTCCATCTGACCCTTTCTCGTTCGCCCAGAGCCTCCTGAGGAAGGCGACCATGGCTATGTCGGCCACAAGGGTCAGGGGAAGTGTCAGTTCCGCCAACACTCCGAAGACCATGATGGGAACAAGAAGGCCGAGGACGAACGCGATTGTGCCCCTCCTAGAACCACCCCAGGTCTTCCCCGCCGCGTAGAGTAGGTACAGGGTTTGGACCGCGATGACGAGAAGGAAATCCAGGGGAGGGGGGGCTCCTGCTCCTCGACCTAGGCTCTGTGTGAGAAGGACGGCAGGGAAGAAGGAAAGTCCGACGACGGAAGCTACCTTCGCTGAGGGAGCGGGATGGACGCCCACGGTGCCTACCTGCCGGGGTTTGATCCGGAAGGACAAGTACACGAGCCCGCCGATCGACAGCAAGCTGAGCATCAGTATCGGCCACCCCATCCAGTAGCCAGACACATGCCAGACCACGACCATCAGTATGACGACGTCAAAAGACAGGACCAGGAGCCCTGCGAGGGTTCCCCTCCTCGCAAGGAGGGGCTTGAGCCTTGTTTCAGGGATGGCCATGCCAAGCAGCAGTATCGGGATGGAGATGCTGTAAATGGCGTGGAAAGGCACAATGCCAGCGGCCCAGACCCAGTTGACACCCAGCCAATGTCCGTAGGAACCGAGGGCACCTACGGGTCCAGCATTGGGGTCGAAAAGCGTGCCAAGGGCCACCCCCTCTTCCAGGATGCCATACGCCGCCCCGAGAAGGAGGATTGAGGTCCATCCCTTTTTCCATCTAATTTCCGCGTCGTGGATGAGAAGCGCTCCCGAACCATACAGTCCTAGGTTAGCCAGAAGTTGAAAGACGAAGAGTGGAGGATTCAGGACAATCGCGTTGATCGGGCTGGAGCTTGAAAGATACTCGGGTATGCCAGGGGTTAGAAAGAGGAGTGCGATGGCAGGATGGGCCTTCAGATATAGGACGACTTGGGCTCCAAAGGGGATGTGAGCTTTCGCCTCCAACCGAGGCAGCGTGCTGGAAACCGTTATGAAACGCTTCTTGTGTGTTCACCTAGTCTCTACGCTGTAATCAGGGAGATTTTACTTCCTGAACCTGAACCTCATTTCGTTCGAGGGTTCGAAACCTAGGCCCTCGTAGACTGACCTCCCTTCCTTGGAGGCGTGAAGAACGATTTTGTCGAAATTCTTCTTTCTGCACCATTTTAATGCACCATTCACGATGAGAGTGGCCACCCCCTGGCGCCTGCATCCTTTTACTGTGTACATGGACATAAGATAGGGAACTACAAGACGCATACTCGAGGGCCTCGGTTGCTCCTCCCTCAGCCAGATGCAGCCGCTCCCTACCACCTCACCATCCAAGGACCTGACCAGTAAGCCTATGAGGTTCCCCTTGGACAGCTGGTCCGCAATCCATCTCCTTGTCCGTTTCTCTGTTGCCCTGACCTCCTTTTCGTATTCGGGGTGGATGTCAAGCCACATCATCACCCTGTGCTTGGCTAGGAGATCAACGTCAGCCCGGCTGGCGTAGGATAGCTTGAAAGAACGCACCTTATGCTATCCGCGCCCGACGTTCTCATTTGAGGATGTCGATAACCGAGATGATTGGGATGACAGATAAGTTTCCTTCTCGAGGATTTGGGGGTGTGAAAAGGTGACCCCTCCTCTTCTGTCGTGTTCTTAATCGGATTGGGACCTACATACAAGAGATGTTAATAGGCGAGTCCCCAAAGCGCAGGTCGAATGCAGGTCCCGCTGGATGTACCCTGGTTGCTCGAGTATGTCGAGGCAGTGAACTCGGAGCTGAAGGAGCTCTATCCCCAACCAGGCAAAACGGCCCTGGAGCAGGCGGCAGCCGATGCCCTTTCTGTCGGAGGGAAGCGAGTGAGGGCCACGCTTGCTTTGCTCTGGTGCGAAGTGTATTCCGGAGAATACAGGCCCGCCGTTCCACTTGCTGTGGCCTACGAGCTAGCCCATGCCAGCGCACTGGTCCAGGACGACATCATCGACCACTCCGAAACGCGGAGAGGAGCGAAGTCGATAGCCGCGAAATTCGGGGTCACGACCGCCATCTTGGCCTCTGACCTCCTTCTATTCAACGTACCGAGAGAGGTCGCGAAGTACCGAAACCTAAACAGTGGCCGTCTTGCAAGAATCTTTGACTTAGTCGGTGAGGCGTGCAGGGCCACGACCTGGGGGGAGTTCTTGGACATGGAGATGGCTAGTGGTGCAGAGGGAACCGAGAAGGATTACGAAGAGATGATCAGGCTGAAGACATCGACCCTCCTCAGTGCACCCTGCACCAGTGGTGCTCTCGTGGGAGGCGCCTCGGAAGAGGAGGCGTCCTTGGCGGGGAGGTTCGGTGAGGAGCTCGGCATGGCGTATCAGATACAAGATGATGCCCTCGACTTGGTCGGTGACGAGACGACTCTGGGGAAGCCGGTATTCACAGACCTACGAGGCGGAAAGAAGAGCGTTGTACTCCTCCACTGCCTTAACCAGTGTTCTGGAGATGGTAGGAAGTTCATTCTCGGACTGCTAAACAGGTCTGGGCCCTACAGGGTGGATGAAGTCGCGAAGTTAAAGGGACTGATTGCGGAGAACGGGTCTCTTGAGTACGCTAAGGCAAGGGTCACGAATTACACCGACAGGGCGCGAGAAATCCTCGGCTCTGCTCCGGACACGGATGCGAGGTCACATCTTTTGGATCTCACGAGTTACTTGGCCTCAAGATACTATTAGCCACGAGAGTACGGAGGTCTGAAGACAACCGTGGCGAAGAAAATCATGGGAACAGGTGTGGCTAAGACTGGGTTTTCCTCTTCAGGCTTGGGTCAATCAGGAAGTACCCCGACCTGAGTATGTCCCTGCCGATGATCACAGCGTATCGCATCTGAGACCTGTCCGCTACCCCCACCCTTAGGTTGAACCTTATCCCTGCAAGTGTGACCGCGGCGTTAACAAGTGGTCTTTCTACTCTCTTCCCAGCTGCCGAGGCCTTGACGGCCACCTTGGAGCCTGTGGGCACGAGCCTCAGCCGAGCAGCCAGAGCCTCGTCTACCGTGGTCCTATCAGCTCCTGTGTCTACCTTTGCCTTCACGCTTTCCTCTCCTCCGGGACCTGTGACTACAACTCTCTGCACCAACCTGACTATCTTCTGATCGGATCCCATTCTCACTTCTTCGCCTTCGCCACCGCGTACTCTATTATCTTCCCCGGCACGTCCGCGTCGGTTGCCTTCATGAGCCCTTTGAACCCAGGAGACGCGTTCACCTCGATCAGGTATGGCCCATCCTTGGCCATTATCATGTCCACCCCTGCTATCTCCAGTCCTACGGCCTTAGCCGCCCTGACCGCCATTTCCCCTTCAGCGTCGGTGCTCCGGTAGGGAATCCCCCTGCCTCCCAGATGGATGTTACTTCTCCACTCCGCGGGGCCCGCCTTCCTTACCATTGCCCCGACCACCTGGTCCCCCACGACAAGCATCCTGATGTCTTCCCCAGGGTTCGGGACGTAGGCCTGAATCAGTATCAGCTGCTTCAGCTCGACCAGCGTGTCTATGATCGGCCCGACGTCGCTCACCTTCTCCACTTTCATCACCCCGACCCCCTGGGTCCCGGAGAGGACCTTGAGTATCAATGGCGGGGGTG
>Ga0187772_10001152_pt1 | contig 12345 bp, 10 predicted proteins | sample 0116_SJ02_MP15_2_FD_133137 | JGI IMG/M metagenome (GOLD analysis project Ga0187772, IMG submission 133137) | Tropical peat soil microbial communities from peatlands in Department of Meta, Colombia - 0116_SJ02_MP15_20_MG | ecosystem: Environmental > Terrestrial > Soil > Wetlands > Peat | place... | reverse complement strand
CGTTCTTTTCACGGTCTTTTGTTGTCTGTTTTTCGGTTTTCATAATAATCTGTCATCCTTTGACGGTAACGAGACGTGAGCTAGGTCGGCTTAACAGCTGACCTCCGTATTTGTAAGATCGAGCAACAGTCCACTTGACTTGGTATTAGCTTATATATGTAGATACAAACGCTGTGTTGCTGGGTTGCTACGCCTAGCGAGCACACAAGGTTTTGAAAGGTGGCATGCTCGCTTGCATAACTAGTGCTTGCTGTTAGATGGGCAAATAGTTTTTCGTACTTCATTATAGAAAGCGTAGCAGGTCGAGTAGTTCAGCAACTGCTTGCTTCTCGGTTTCACACGCCACAGCTGCACCGCGTCTACAAATAAAAGCAGTTATGCATATGCTAAGGATCTCACTCAAGAACGATTTATATAAAACAGATATTAACTACAAAATATGAAAGGATTTTCTACTGATATCGAGGGAGCAACTCTGAAAAACGACAATTTCCGTAAGGTGCTCTACACTTCAAAACACAGCCAGCTAGTGCTTATGAGCCTCAAGCCCAAAGAAGACATTGGAATGGAAGTACATGAGGAAAACGACAAAATACCTTTAATGGTAACACCCTCAATAAAGGGATTATAGGACCGTTCATTACGTCCGCCTTTCTGGAATAATCCAGTAATTAAGGGGACTGTCCACGGAAGAGTATCGTGCCATAAAATATATAGACCACCCCAAAAATACGCTCTAACCGAGGCATAGAGATGAAAATTCTTGGAATCAATAGCAGCCCCCGCGGAACGGAGAGTCAAACTCTGAAAGTAATCGAGGCGGTGCTTGAAGGTGCACACCAGCGCGGAGCACAGACCGACACAGTCGACATCTGCAAGTTGGACATACAGTATTGTCGGGCGTGTGGTGCTTGTTATGCAAAGGGTACGTGCGTTCACAAAGATGATTTCCCCGATTTATTCAAAAAAATGCTCAGCGCCGACGGCATTGTGATCGGGTCGCCGGTCTACCTCAACAATATAAGTGCACAGCTTAAAGCGGTTTTCGATCGGATGTCAGATGCGATTCACTGCCAGATGCTGTCTGGCAAGTATGGTTGCGCCGTGAGCACGACCTCCAGTTCAGGGGTTACCGATGTGCTTCGCTATATAACTTACATCCTGAACCGGCTCGGTGTTCTCACGGTGGGCGAGGTCGGCGTGGCAATTTTCAGCCGTCGGGGGGCTCTTGATTCTGGGTTGAGTGATGCTGCATCTCTCGGGCAGACGCTCGTTGAGGCAATAGAGGCGCAACGACGGTATCCCGAACAAGAACGTGCACTTGTAGAGGACAGAGAGCGTTTCAAGATTGTCGTTCAGATTAATAAGGATATGTGGCCTCACGAGTACGAGTGGTGGGCGGAAAGAGGCTGGATATAGTGTCGTACTGCGTTTTAAACGCGACTTTATCATACACGCCTCGTAGTCCCTCGATAGATACGTAAGAGCCAGGTTGGTATCAACATTTCATTTATAGTGCAGCCATAAATAAAAGGAAAATGTTAAATATTATATCTAAAGATACATCATTAATCTAATTAATAGATATATCTATTAGAATAGATGGGATGAATGACATTGGCATTAAAGCTGCAAACAACGGATGGTAAAATGGAACTGAAGCGTCATAATGTCCTAGAAAAGCATCAACGATGCTATCTCTCCCAGCACGAAGGCATACTATAGTTTATAAACTAATTTTAAGCTATTATTAAATGTCGACAACGATCTCGTTTCTTCTTAAAATGCCCGGTATGTATGGGGGGTTATAGAGTGCTACGATAAAATTTGATTTTGGCGTAATACCATTTTTTGAAAGCCAGGTCTTGAGCTCTTCTATCTTTTTATTTGCAAGATTCTCGTGTACACGCCCGGAGAAGCGTATCGCGGCTGTCTTCCGGCTCTCAACGACTTTAAACGTGATCCTTTTATCCTGTGGCTCCGGAAGAGTTTCGAGCGAATATTTCGATGGCATGGCGAAGGAAATGCGGTACACACGTTCCTCTGTTTGTTCCTCTGTCACGGGGGCTGTCATCGGTATCTTTTCTGACGTCACTGGGGCAGTCATCGGTATCTTTTCTGACGTCACTGGTGCGATCATTGATATCTTCTCGGAGTTTGATACACTCTCCTCGGATACGAGCGCTGTCATGGGGATTTGCTGCCGCTTTTTATTTCCTCCAAAAATATAATGAGCTAGTATCTCAAACCCTCTCCTCAAGGCACCATCAAAATCTGATTCCACGTCGACTTGAGCTAGGATGTATCTAGAATATCTTCTTATTTCAATATCATTTTCTTTTTTTTCGACATTATATGTAGGACTTTCTATGGCCATTTAATTACACCGATCAATAATTAAATTACATTAAAATAGCTTTTATCCAAAAGTTATTGCTAATATAGTTCTACTTGTTCTAATTGAATCGATCTAGATAACGCAAGACGTGAGTCCCTATCCATTCTGCGGTAATCAAAGCGTGCTCCGAGCAACGAGTGCAAGTCGTAATTTCTTGTAATAAATAACAAGAATAATAAAATTAACATCCAGCCAGAGTTCGGGCTTTTTTGATATCAATCTAAGACTATCTAAATACTATGCGTGGTTAGTAAACTTTCGGAGCTCTGCGTAAAATTGATGAAATGGTGAAGAATATCACAGATCTTTTTGTTTTAGTTAATAAATCCTATATAGCTAGCAAATATACCTAAGCATATGAAAGCTATCGACATCATAAAACTGATTGTATCCGTTGGTGTGCCTTTGCTAGCAGGCGGGGTGGGGGCAGTGGTGACCATGCCTGCTATTTCGACGTGGTATGCCGCGTTGAACAAGCCCTGGTTCACTCCCCCGGACTGGCTATTCGGACCAGTCTGGACACTATTATACATTTTAATGGGCTTAGCGCTGTTCTTAGTATGGAGATCCCCGAGAAGCCGAACGCGGGACATCGGCATTGCCCTCTTCGCGGTACAGCTTGCTGTCAACGTGTTCTGGAGCTCCGCCTTCTTTGGCATGGAAAATACGTTGCACGGCATGCTCACCATTATCCCGCTGTGGGTACTGATCGCGGCCACTATCTTCCAGTTTTATAAGGTGAGCAAAGGGGCCGCGTCCCTGATGGTGCCTTATATCTTGTGGGTGAGCGTTGCGACCGCCCTTAATACGGCGGTCTACCTTCTGAATCGATAACCAGTTGGCGCTATGCGCCATTTTTACCTTTATGTTGTATCACTGCTCAAACATCACTTTTGTTGACAGTGAAATTTAAGAGAACGATCCATGAAACGAGGATTTAGGTTCATTCCTCATGTGATAGGTGGAGATTGGTTTCGCCTTAAATTAGATCTATTTATTTATATAAATTAATAAGAATAATATTTTAACAAATAAAAAACATCAGTGCGAACTAGGGCAGGCGGGGGCAACAACAGAAACAGGTATGGGGTCCCTTAAGCCCGACGCCTCTTAGGAGCATGCAAAGCATCATCTGCAAAAGTGATGGTGAATCAAGGGTATGAGAAGTTGTGCTCTGAGACAACGCGGTAGAAGTCTTCGGACGATGGACATCTGATAGTACAGAAGAGCGTTTGGTACCTGTGGGAGATGATGTCTCCCACGACGCTAAAGGTACCACCCATGCACTACAGAGCAATGACGTACTAGCTGAGCAATAACGTATTACATCTGAGACATTGCCTACACATACGAAGAAGCTTTGCAACGAAAAAACATTAGCAGTAAGGATTCTATATGCTAAATAAGGATTCTATATACCAAACCCTTATTGACTTAATCATCTTTATTGCGGTACGACTTGAAACTCCAGCTTTTTTCTTTTTTATTCCACTACTCTTTTTAGGTGGCATTCACATCCATAGCATTGATACGGATATGTGGGCCTGTTTTTCCTCTTGATTTCACGTTGAGCGACTTGCTGAAATGATTCAATCTACTATTAATAGACGGACCTGCGGCAGATTTTTCCATCGACGCTTGCTTCTACTACTAGTTATACCATCGCTCATTGTAGCAATCATGAACGGGCGCACAGATACCCCTCTCCTGCTTCGGATTACCCTGGGTGACGTGACTATTCACGTTTTTTCACCCTAATTTTACACTATTTTTACCCTACTTTCTGAAACCCTCTCTCGACGAAACGCGATAAAATAGCAAAGCTGATCGACGGGAAACAGGCAAAAATCGCAGCGTGCTCGCCGATACCTTTAGTTTAGAGTGCTTTGATTCCGGGCACCAAACCGATCACCGCGCCGACGACTCTAATTGTTAAAGAGTACACCCTAGCCGACATCTGAAGCTTAGCGAAGATAGACTTGCGCGCGTATCACATATTTAACATCATAGATATCGCTACTCACCCACTGAGGCACGCCGCCATCGTGGACTCGCTCTTGGAGGTACTTAAAAGCCTCCCAGTTACCTGAACACTTCCGTTTTAATTTTTCGTAGGCGTTGGCCGAGGTTATGTAGTCACGATCGGCGAGGTCGAGAATGAGAGAATCTACTTCGACAAGGTCTTCAAGCGACACGAGTTATAGCACCCCACATAAGATGTCAAGGGAGGAAACAGAATAATACTTAACCAAAAGTAGGGTGAAAATAATCGAAGTTTTCTGGCTTAATATTTAGATATTGTAATGGTCGACCTCGATTACCCACTGCTCGATACACGCAATATTCTTCCACTTGATCATCTTAAACGAAATCCCGATGCTCAGAAAGTACTGTCATGCACACCCTATTATAGGTCCTCACCGTAGATTGGATAGAAATAAAAGAATATCCACTGCCTCTACTGTATTCTAATGAGAGTTAAAAACTGTAACGCGATCAGCGTCACATATACCGCTCATTGTAAGGGTAATGTGAAATAAAACGTCGATCCCTTTCCTAGTTCAGACTCCACCCAAATCCTTCCACCGTGTCGCTCCACGATCTTCTTACAAAGCGCGAGTCCCATCCCTGTCCCCGGATATTCCTCCTGCGTGTGCAGGCGCTGGAAAATCGTGAAAATTTTTCCGGCATACTTTATGTCAAAGCCGATGCCGTTGTCGCGGACGGAAATCTGCCACTCGTTGTGGGCAACATCGCATGCGGCACCGATGTGCACTGCTGGCGGTTCCTCACTCCGGAACTTGATCGCATTGGCGATGAGGTTCTGGAAGAGCTGGGTAACCTGCGTCTTATCGCCCCGCACCGTCGGCAGTGGTCGATCTGGTAGCGTTATCGTTGCACCTGATTCCGCTATGACAGCCTTGAGGTCGTCGAGCACTTGGTGGATCACGTCCTCACACTGCACTGTGCTGAACGCCTCACCCCGTGTAGTCACTCGTGAATACGCGAGCAGGTCTTTGATGAGCTGCTGCATGTGCATCACGCCATCGATAGCGTAGTCGATGAACGTGTCAGCTTCAGCACCGAGTTCCCTCTTGCACTGCTGTTGAAGGAGCCCTAACGCACTCGTCACTGTCCGGAGGGGCTCTTGGAGATCATGGGAGGCGACGTAGGCAAACTGCTCGAGCTCATTATTGGAGCGTCGGAGTTCTTCCGTCATCTCACGGAGCCCCTCCTCGATCACCTTCCGCGCCTCGATCTCCTGCTCGAGTTCCTCGGTGCGTTCTTGCACCCGCTGCTCCAATTGATTGTGGCCTTTCTTGAGGGATCGTTCCGCCAGTTTCTGCTCGGTGACATCGCGAATCGATTCAATGGCGCCAATCACCCTTCCCTCTCGATTATACAAAGGCGCAGCCTTTGCCCAGAGGCAGGTCGACCGCCCATTAAGCGAAGGGATGCGTGCTTCGGCAGTGAGGGTATCTTTTTCGTATCGTACCCAGTTGTACATCCGTTCGATCGCCTCGTCCGGAGCGAGCACCAGATCAATGAGAATCGGCCGTCGCTCTCCGTAGAATGGAACGGCATAGTCGTACTGATTGCGACCAATCATTTCGTCTGCTTTAACTCCAGTCAGCTCCTCGATGGCTTTATTCCACGTGATAACGCTCCCTTTGACGTCTATCACGAATATCGGATCTGGCAGAAACTCGATGATGCGCGCTAGCTGCTTTTTGGAATCCGACAACTCTTTGGTTCGTTCCGCAACCCGTTGTTCCATCTTGTCATATGCTTTCTGGAGCTCTGTTTCTGCTAGTTTCAAAGCGGTAATATCGTTGCCAACAGCCCGGGCGCCGACCACCTCACCACGTGCATTGCGTATTGCCCGATTCGTCCAGCTCACCCATACTCGACGTCCGTCTTTCGTGATGTTCTCATTGATGTTGTCCCGGTGCTGATCTGGGTCGGCGAGAATGTCACCAAGCATAATCGTCAGATCCCTCCCAGAAGCCTCGGTTTCCGGTACGATTGTGCCGACCGCGTCGCGTCCGGTTACTTCTTCGTCCGTGTAGCCGAAGAACTGCTTGCCAAATGCATTGATAAAGGTGATATATCCATCGATGTCTAACTCGAGAATGATACTGTTGGCACCTTCAACGAGTTCGCGGTACTTGTGCGCGCTCTCTGCCAGTGCCACTTCCGCCCGTTTCTGCTCGGTGATATCTCGGGACGTCGATACCACCGCCTCCACGTCACCATCCTGATTAACGACAGAAGTGAGAATATACTCTTGGTACTGAACTTCCCCATTAGGGGCCAGCCAGTGCAGTTCGTCGATCAGCCGGTCTCCCGTCGTAAACACGTGTTGCACCTGCGCTTCAAACCTCCGCATGATCTCTGGCAGCAATTTCAGCTCTTGCCACGTCTTCCCAATCATGTCATGTGGCTCAAACCCAAATGCACGCGCTCCCAGAGGGTTGACGTAGGTGAAACGCATCTCTCGGTCATACATGTAAATGTTATCGCCAGTCGCTGAGACAAGAGCATGGAGAGTCCGTGCATGCTGACCGACTTGGTCTGCCAACCGCTGATGTTCTTTCCGAATTTTCCGATCCTCCGTAACGTCACGGGTCACAACAGCAAGATGGGTCACTTCCCGTTGTCCATCGAAGATGGGATGGATGGAATAAACAATGCGCCTCTCTTCATGCACCATTTCCGTGCGGAGAGGCTTCTTTGAGCGAATAACTTCTTCGATGCACCGTTTCTGTTCGGCTACGATGGCGGGAGGGAAGACGTCGTAGACGCACGCGCCGATGAGGGCTGCTGCGGAGTCGAGGTTTGTGGCGACAGCGTCATTAATCATAAGGATGGTACCGTCAGTAGCAATAATGAGTGCCGGATCGATGAGGGCCTGCAATAGGGCCTCAGTTGCGCTTTCGATGTCGCGGGATGGATGTGCCGGAGAGGGAATGTGATTGGCCATGGTAACACGTGCTACAACATGAATCGATGTTTCCGCAGAGTGTACCTATATTCATTACCTGTATAAATGGAATGCGCCAGTCGCATGCAGGTTGCTTCCCGACGGTGCAAACCCTAATGAACGCACGTCCTCTTGCCGTTTCGAGCGCATTCAAAGAAAAACATTTGTTAAAACTGGCGGATCGGGCGAATTTTACCACAGATTGGGCATTACTGCCAATAGCAGTAATTATGTTGAGAGCATAGCCTGTTCCGAGCTACCACGAGCTTTAAACATATCTCTTTTATGTACGCAAAAACTCTCTCATTAAAGCACTTGAAAAATGTATCGAATACTGAATTTGCAGCGTACAACTTTCTATGATAATCTGGCTAATGCTCCTCTTGTGTACATTATGCATTTGATGTAACCACTAAAATGCATGCGCTCCGTGCTTTTTAGAGACGCACTTGTGCTCGCCGACGTGCCCTCGTTCTAAGATGCACTTTTCTTCACCGTGTTCTGGGCATTCCGCTTCGCATTGTTCGCCGCGCGTCCCTTTCTCTTGACTCGTTCTCCTCACCTCCGGGTTGGTCATTCAAGCCACTCTGGATGTCGTGCTACCACATCACAATGGGCACATCACAATGGGCACGATAGAAATAAAAGAATTTGCAGGAAAAAATTGCGATAGGATCTTATAAATCCGCTACAAATAAGGGGGTTTATAAATCTACTACAAATGAGGTAGAGTTTCCCAGCATCTTTACACACACGTTTCTGAATTATGAAGAACCCCACACCATTCAACATTGTCAAGCCCGATGCTGAGTCCATCCAAATCATTAACATTGCGAACGTAGAAAAGAAAATGAAAAAGTGAAGTGTGGCTATGATGACCAATAACGATACGAATAAATTGTTTAACAAGAGCGAAATACTCCCGTTTGTCTTCCTTAACGATTTGGTAAATCGAAAAGTCGTGGTTAAAACAAATGCGGGGGACTACACGGGCACGCTTAAAGGATGGGATGAGGATTTGAACGTAATATTAGCTGATTTTGCTGAAATCAAGGAAATGGAGCTGATCCGGACGCATAAAGTTACCCTCATTCGCGGAGGGGATATAAATCATATCATACCCGTATAACAGCCATGTGACTCCAACGTTGCTCTCCCATTTAGGCCTTAACGAAATTTACGGCTATCACACGGATAACACACCAGTGATCTCGCACTGAGTTCATATCATGCACGAGATACAAGCCTCTCTATTCTTACCGTGCTTCCGTTTCGTTGGTACATGCTCGAATCCTGATGGCCATGGCCGTGATATTCAATCAATGCGCCGCGCTACTGGAATGTCTGGAAGTGTGAAGGATTTAAACCATACAACCCATAAAGTAAGCATACGGCAAGCACCGTTCACTTTATCAGCGGTTCATAGATGGGGGTTAGCTCTCTTTAAGTGTCGTTGCAATTTCATCTTGACATTATAAAGCAGAACCATTAACCGCTATTAATCGCGCTTCGAGACAGCCCACACATTGTCTTCTACTACCAATAGATGAGCTGTAGGTTAACACGATAGCTACTATCGCTACAGAGAGGCAATTCACAAGATTTATGTCCAGAACTTTAACTTTATATCATACGATATATCAAACTTAAGGCAATCCTCCATGGCTGATGAAAGAACCTGTAAATTTTGCGGTGCATCTCTTCCTCAAGATGCAAAATATTGTGAAGAGTGCTGGAAGTCGTTAACGAGTGCAGCGCAACTACCGTCACGGCACTCTGAACGACCGTCAAGGCCATCACCGAAGAGGGGCTTTGGGTGGCTATTTCCAATTACGCTAACTAGGAAAAAATTGTTAGCAGGTGGGACTTTACTCATCCTCTTTCTTCTTATCGTTGGGACGATAGCATCCCCATACTCACACTCAAAAAGTGCAAGTAATATCAATGGACAGGCGAAGGCACCGCCTTTCAAATTGTCTCCCCAGACAGAGGAGACTGCGGCGGCTAATACTGCGATTACTCCATCTTTGGTCTCTCTACCAATGCCAATTCAAAAACCTGAAACTACAGTTGAATCGACTTCCGCTTCGACTTGCGAGTGTCCACAGCTATGTGTCAACGTACTTTATGGTCCCGAAACACCAGTGTCAAATCCACAAGTTACACCAACGACAACCCCGGTACCGACTGAGACTCCATACCAAGTGCCGACACTTCCTTGGCCCCCCATGTTTACGCCACTTCCAGACGAAGTGCTCATGTCGCCAGTAACATAACGACCCCGCGAGAACCGTAAAGCGACGGGGGTGCAGTGCTTCTATGTCGCTATTACAAAGACACCGTCTTGTCACATCTACAGAAAATACTGCGATCTGCCAGTCTTTAACGTCAAGCGCTGTCAGATGCACACCATAGGTCTTTATAGGTGCGAAACATCAGCGCTATTCTCCAACACTATGTTTTCAATCAGAAGAGTCCTCGTAACATTGCGCCTTGTGAATCCAAATTATATAATATATAATATAATATATCTAGATTGATGATAGGATGCACGAACCTAATACTCAGAACTGTTACTGTAGACCCGTCACGTCCGGCTAATACAAACCGGCACCTTCATTATGCCAGTGGGTACGGACCTGTCATTGTGTGGAGCGTCACGAAAAAGTGCAACCTTTCGTGCTCACACTGCTATATTGACGCGGGGGGTGCGGCTGCTTCCGATGAACTGAGCACTGATGAGGCGAAAAAGCTCATAGATGATGCAGCAACCTTAAGTCCTCCTGTTATGCTTTTCTCCGGGGGTGAGCCACTCGCGCGAGGTGACACAGTTGAGCTCTGTGCATATGCTGTCTCGAGAGGACTGAGAGTTGGCCTCTCTACCAATGGAACTCTTATCACGAAAGATTACGCCCGAAAGATCGCAGAAGCCGGTGTTTCCTACATCGGCGTCAGTATAGATGGGGCGGAAGCTACGCATGACAGGTTTAGAAACAAAAGAGGTGCTTTTAGGGCGGCATTAGTAGGGATGCAGAACGCACGGGATGTTGGCATAAAAACCGGTATACGGTTCACAGTCAACCGGTACAACGTCTCCGATCTACCCGCGGTTACTAATCTTCTTATCAGATACCAGATTCCTCGCTTTTGTCTGTATCACCTCGTGTACGCAGGGAGAGCGAATGCCGAGATGGATATTACGAATGAGATGAGAGTTGAAATGATGGACTACCTCATTCAAAGAACCAAAGAGCTCGCAAACCATGGGATTGAGGTACTTACCACCGATAATCACGCAGATGGTATTTACATACTGAATTCGATTGAAAACTCTGATGATGGCGCTTTGATGTCCCTCCTTACATCCCACGGGGGATGCTCCGCGGGACAGAAGATCGTCAACATCGATCCATATGGAAACGTGAGGCCTTGTCAGTTCTGGGAAGGAGAAGCAGTGGGCAACGTGCGGCACAACAGCTTAAGCAACATATGGAACAGTCAGGATGAACTCCTATTAATGTTGCGCGATAAAAAGTCACATCTTACCGGGCGATGTAGTACATGTAGGTACGTAGAGGTTTGCGGTGGCTGCAGGGTTAGAGCTCTCACTCAAGGCGACCTATGGGGAGCGGACCCAAGCTGTTACCTGAGTGATGCGACCGTACGAGGTGACAGCACGTGAAGATGCCCGCGGTTGTAGCATGGGAAGTCACAAAAGACTGCAACCTTGCTTGCAGCCACTGCAAGGCAGATGCGGGGGCAGGCGAGAGAATCAAACAGGGCAGCGAGAGAGAGCTTACCACTGAAGAAGCGCGCGCACTCATTGACGAACTTTCAACGTTTAACCCGCTTCTCATTTTTACCGGCGGTGAGCCGCTTTTACGAAAGGATATCGGTCTCTTGATAGAGTACGCTACAACTTCTGGGATGAGAACCGCACTTGCAACAAACGGGACTTTAGTCAACGAGAGGAGAGCAAAATGGCTAAGAGACATGGGGCTCGCTACAGCTTCGATCAGTGTTGACGGTGCAGATGCTCAATCCCACGACTCTTTGCGGGGTGTTAGTGGGGCGTACAATAGTTCACGTAGCGGGGCTAAAGCGTTAAAGGACGCGGGAATCAGCTTTCAGATCAATACGACCATCACGAACTCTAACGCGCAATCGCTCCCGCGTATCTATGAAATGGTGCGTGAATCCGGCGCATCGGCGTGGCATGTCTTTGTCCTTGTGCCTACCGGAAGGGGTCTTGCGACAGATCTCATATCAAAATCCGACTACTATAGGACACTCAAATGGCTTGATGAACGTGATAAGATAGGAACGATTCCGATCAGGCCCACGTGCGCCCCGCAGTACAGGCTCGCAGCGGGGCGTAAGGGATGCCTTGCTGGTCTAAGTTACGTATTCATATCAAGAAGCGGCACAGTACAACCATGCGGTTATCTTCCGCTGCGGGCGGGCAACGTGCTGTATGCAAACTTTTCTGAGATATGGGAGACCTCCTCCGTTTTAGCTTCGCTGCGCGACATCTCGGGATTTACCGGAATGTGCAAGACGTGTTCCTATTCAGGCACCTGTCGGGGCTGCCGTGCACGGGCGCACGCAATGAGCGGTGATTACCTTGGTGATGATCCATATTGCGGTGGTGAAGTTGAGAGCTTTTGATGCGATTGACTCACAACTGATAAATTTGCTGCAGCACGAATTTCCGCTTGTGAAAGAACCGTATAAAGAGCTTGCAAAGATACTCAACATTCCTGAAGCTGAAATTCTCTCCAGAATCCGAAGGCTAAAAGCCAACGGTGTGATACGAGAGATCGGCCCCATCTTCAATTCAGAAATGATCGGGCTGACAAGCACGCTTGTTGCCTTAAAAGTTCCAGAAGATACCGTCGATGGAGCTGCCCAGATCATCAACTCGTATGCAGGGGTAACGCACAATTATGAGCGGGAAGGCGAT
>Ga0187772_10001151_pt1 | contig 12349 bp, 23 predicted proteins | sample 0116_SJ02_MP15_2_FD_133137 | JGI IMG/M metagenome (GOLD analysis project Ga0187772, IMG submission 133137) | Tropical peat soil microbial communities from peatlands in Department of Meta, Colombia - 0116_SJ02_MP15_20_MG | ecosystem: Environmental > Terrestrial > Soil > Wetlands > Peat | place... | reverse complement strand
GTCTTGCCAAGTGCTTCTCTCCTTTTTCCCACTCCCAAAAACGAAAACCCAAACTAAACGCGGCGGCGCTTCGGAGGACGGCAGCCGTTGTGTGGTACGGGCGTCACGTCCTTGATGGCGTTGATATGCAGCCCGGACGATGCCAGCGCCCGGACGGCGGATTCGCGTCCTGCTCCAGGCCCCTTCACGCGCACTTCGACCGACTTCATTCCATATTGATCGCGCGCCACGCCTGCGGCCATCATGGCGGCTTGTTGAGCCGCGTAGGGCGTCCCCTTGCGTGAGCCTTTAAATCCTACCGAGCCGGCCGAGGCCCAGCTGACAGCCCGGCCATCGGGATCGGTAAGCGTCACGATGGTGTTGTTGAATGTTGCCTGAATACACACCACGCCGTGCGGCACAACGCGCTTTTCTTTCTTCTTGCGAAATTCCTTTTTTCGCTTCGCCGGCTTTGCACCTGCGGCCGGAGCAACGGCTGCATCTTGAGTTTCTTTGGCCACGCTGGTTCCTCTCTTCTCTCGTGTGATCCGCTACTTGCGCGCCATCACCTTCTTCTTGGCCGCGACAGCGCCCTTGCGCGGCCCTTTGCGTGTGCGCGCATTCGTGTGTGTCCGCTGTCCGCGCACCGGAAGATTGCGGCGGTGACGCAGTCCGCGATAGCATTGAATTTCGATGAGGCGCCGGACGTTCATTTGAATTTCCTTACGAAGGTCGCCCTCGACGCGGCCCTCGGCTTCGATCGCGGCGCGCAGACGTGTCACTTCGTCTTCGGTTAGGTCCTTGATTTTTTTGGTCGAGTCGACCTTGGCGATTGCGGCCAGCGAGCGAGCACGCGCTTGCCCGATGCCGTAAATCGCTGTGAGTCCGATCCAGAGCCGCTTGTTTGGCGGCAAATCCACGCCTGCAATGCGTGCCATCTTCCTCTCCTAGCCTTGCCTTTGCCGGTGCTTCGGATTGCTGCAAATCACCCGCACAACGCCACGGCGATGAACGATCTTGCATTTCATACAAATTTTCTTGACCGATGCTCGAACCTTCATTCCCGAACTCCGTTCTCACTTCTATTTATAGCGATAAACAATTCGCCCCCGCGTCAGATCATAGGGCGAAAGCTCCACTGCGACGCGGTCACCCGCCAGAATGCGGATGAAATTCTTCCGCATTTTTCCCGAAATGTGCGCGAGCACCTGATGCTTGTTCTCCAGCTCGACGCGAAACATCGCGTTCGGAAGTGGCTCGATTACAGTGGCCATCACCTCGATGGCGTCTTCCTTGCCGCTTCCCTCACCCGGTTTCTTCTTTTCCGGCAATGGTTTCTTGGCCATGCGCTCCTGCCGACTACCAACAGGGTCCGGTCGCTTCCTTCGGCCGTGTCAAAATCCACGGCCCGTTGCTCGTAACGGCAACGGTGTGCTCGAAATGCGCCGAATCGCTTCCGTCCAAAGTCACTGCGGTCCAGTCGTCGTCCAAAATCCGCACCGCTGGGCCTCCTGAATTCACCATGGGTTCGATGGCGAGGACAAGCCCTTCTTGCAGGCGTGGCCCCACGCCCGGCGAGCCGTAATTGGGAACCTGTGGTTCCTCGTGCATTTTGGTCCCAATGCCGTGACCCACAAACTCCCGCACTACCGAAAAGCCATTCTCCTCCACGACCTTCTGAACTGCGGAAGAGACATCTCCCAGCCGATTGCCGACCCGAACTCTCTCGATGGCTCGTTCCAATGACTCGCGCGTAACGCGCAATAGCTTCTCCCGTCCCGGCGTGATCTTACCTACTCCCACGGTCAGCGCGGCGTCGGCGAAGAAACCGTTCAGCTCCACGCCGAAATCCATCGACAGAATGTCGCCCTCGCGCAGCTTCCGGGAATCGGACGGAATCCCGTGGACGACCTCCTGATTGATCGAGGTGCATACCGAGCCCGGAAATCCCCGATAGCCCTTAAAGGCCGGGTGCGCGTGGTGCTCAGCCGCATAGGCCTCGGCGAATTCGTCGAGCTCCTTAGTGGAGAGACCCGGGTGGACCATTTCGCGCATCTTGTTCAACGCGCCCCAAACGATAAGCCCGGCTCGATGCATCCTCTCCAGCTCGGCCGACGATTTGCAAACAACCATCTCAGCTTCTTCTGGCTCCGTTCAATATTCCTTGCAAAGCGCGCTGCACTTCCTCGACCGTCGCGCTCCCATCGACCATTTCGAGCACTCCCTGACGGCGGTAGTAATCCGTAAGGGGCTTGGTCTGGCGCTCGTACGCCATGAGCCTTTCTTTCACAACCTCCGGCCGGTCATCGGCGCGCTGTACGAGCTTGCCGCCATCCAAATCACAAATCCCTGGCTGCCTGGGCGGCGCGTCGTAGATGTTGTAGATTTCGCCGCCTACGCTGCACGTCCAGCGGCCCGAAAGGCGCCGCAACAACACCGGTTCGCTGACAGCGAAGTCGATAACCAGCGGCTTACCGAACCCGCGGCTCTCGAGAATATGATCGAGCTCGCTAGCCTGTGCCAGCGTGCGCGGAAACCCGTCAAACACAAAGCCCCGAGCGCAATCGGCACGCGACAACCTTTCCTCCACGAGCTTCATCACCAGATCATCGGGCACGAGTTCGCCGCGCTCCATGATTGGCCGGACCGACTTGCCAAGCTCGGTGCCGCGGCTCACGGCATCCCGGAACATGTCGCCGGTCGAAAGATGCGGGATGCCACAGCTTCGCGCAATGTGCTTCGCCTGAGTACCCTTCCCCGCTCCAGGAGGTCCCAAAAAGATGAGCGCGCGCTTGAGAACCATTCGTCCCCGCCACGGAGCCTTTCCATCAACCGCGACGACCCCTCACTCGGCCCTTCCGAACGAACCCCTCGTAGTTGCGCATCACAAGCTGCGCTTCCAGTTGCTGCACTGTGTCCATGGCCACGCCGACGACGATCAGCAGCGACGTGCCGCCGAAATAAAACTGCACATTCAGGCCGTCCAAAACAAACCGCCACATGTGGGCGTCAAACCAGTTGCCGCCCAGCCAGGCCGGCAGGTGCTGCAGGTGAATGCCAGAAATCATCCATTCCGGAATCAGGCAAACCAGAGCCAGATAGGCACCGCCTACGAGCGTAAGGCGGGACAGAATCTTGTTGATATACTCCGAAGTGTTTCGCCCGGGACGAATGCCGGGAATGAAGCCGCCGTATTTGCGCATGTTGTCAGCCAGTTCGGTGGGATTGAAGATAATCCCGACATAGAAAAACGCGAAAAAGATGATCAGCGCCACATAGATGACGGTGTAGAGCGGCTCGCCCCATTGGATCGTTTTCCCGAATCGCTCGAAAAACGGGGACTTGCTCTGAAAGAGCAAGGCCAGGGTCTGTGGGAAGGTCAGCAGCGAGCTCGCAAAGATCGGTGGAATCACGCCGCCAGAATTCACGCGCAGCGGTAGATAGGTCATTTGCCCGCCCATCACCTTGCGACCCATCACACGCTTGGCGTACTGCACCGGGATGCGGCGCTGTCCACCCTCGACGAAGACGATAAAGGCGACGACCGCGGCCATCAGGCCAAGCAGCGCAATCAGCGCGATTCCAGTGAACGAGCCCCACTGACCGTTAATAGCCTTGTCCCACAGGTCCTTCACGGCGCGCGGCAGTCCCACGATGATTCCCGCAAATATGATGAGCGACATTCCGTTGCCGATGCCGCGGTCGCTGATCTGCTCACCGAGCCACATGATAAAAGCGGAGCCGGTGGTGAGCGTCAGCATGGTCATGAGCGTAAACCGCAAACCGGGATGGTAGACCAGCGAGCCGCCGCCCAAAGGCTGCGATTCGAGTGTGCGGGCGATAGCGAACGATTGAAACGCACTGAGGATGATCGTCAGATACCGCGTGTACTGCGTGATCTTGCGCCGCCCGAGTTCGCCTTCCTTCTGCAAGCGCTCCAGGTAAGGCCACACCACTACAAGCAACTGCAAAATGATCGACGAAGTGATGTACGGCATGATGCCCAGCGCGAAAATCGTCAGGCGCCGGAAGTTACCGCCGCTAAATAAGTCGATGATGCCGAGCACTGACCCGCGATTCTGCTCGAAAATTCTCTGTAGCGCGTCCGTGTTGATTCCCGGAGTGGGGATGAAAGCGCCGAGGCGATAGACCGCGAGCAAGCCGAGGGCAAAAAGCACTCGTTTGCGCAGATCCGGCGTGGCAAAGATATTCCGAAAAGCCTCGGCCAGTTTTCTCATGACAGAACTTCGGTCTTTCCTCCGGCGCGCGCAATTTTATCGGCGGCGGGCTTACTAAACGCATGCGCGCACACCGTAAGCGCAACCTTCAATTCACCATCGCCCAAAATCTTCACCCTGTCTGACGAGGCGCGTACGATGCCGCGCTCGACGAGCCGTTCCGGCGTGACTGTTTCGCCCGCGGCAAATTCGTTCAGAGTCACAATGTTGACGACCGCGAACATCTTTGAAAACGGCGCCGAGAAGCCGCGCTTGGGCAAGCGCCGATGAAGCGGCATTTGGCCACCCTCAAATCCGGGACGGCGCGAATAGCCACGACGGGACTGCTGGCCTTTGTTGCCAGCTCCGGCCGTCTTGCCCATCTTGGAGCCCATGCCACGCCCGACGCGCACCTTGCGGTGACGCGAGCCTCGTGGCGGCTTCAAATTTGACAGTGTCGGTGTCGTCATTTCCCGCTAATCCTCGATTTCGACCAGGTGATGTACCTTTTTGATCATGCCGCGCGTTTCCGGTGTGTCCGGCCGTTCAATCAACTGCTGCATGCGCCGGAAGCCGAGCCCCCGAATCGTTTGCCGCATGCTGCGTGGACAGCCGATGAAGCTGCGCACCCAGCGAATTTTCAAAGTGCTCGATTTTTTCTTTGTCGCCATAGCGTTTCAGGGGCCGCTAAGACGCCGCCGCTTCCTCCGCGGCAACCTTGCCGCGGGTTTCCGCAACCTTCGAGGCGTCCTTGAGGTGCAGCAGGGCGTCGAAAGTGGCCTTGATCACATTGTGGGGATTCGACGTACCGAGGGACTTCGTCAACACGTTTTGAATCCCTGCAACTTCCATCACCGCGCGGACCGGACCGCCTGCGATCACGCCCGTACCTTCGGGAGCGGGCTTCAGCAGGACCTGACCCGAGCCGTAGGAGCCCACCACCTGGTGTGGAATCGTCGAACCCTTGAGATTGAGCTTCACCATATTCTTTTTCGCCTGCTCGATCGCCTTGCGGATGGCCATGGGAACTTCGCGGGCCTTGCCCATTCCGAAGCCCGCGTGACCGCCCTGATCTCCTACGACGACGAGCGCCGAGAAGCTAAGATTTTTGCCGCCCTTGACAACCTTGGTGACACGGTTGATGGATACAACCTGGTCTTTCAGATTGGCTTGGTTGGCCGAGACCGGCCGACGAACCGCAAGCGTGTCTTTGAGCTCTTGTTTCGGCATAGTCGTTAGAACTTTAGCCCCGCCTCGCGGGCGGCCTCCGCCAGCGCTTGGACCCGGCCGTGATATTGGTAACCGCCACGATCGAAAACGACCTGCTCGATGCCCTGGGCCTTGGCGCGGTCGGCAATCACCTTGCCGACGACTTTGGAGGCCGCAATATTGCCGCCACCACGAATGGCCGCGCGGACCTCCTTATCGAGCGAGCTTGCAGAGGCGAGCGTGTGGCCCGCAGTGTCGTCCACCACCTGCGCGCGAATATGACGGCTCGAGCGATGCACGCAAAGCCGCGGGCGCTCGGCTGTGCCGACGACGCGCTTGCGCATGCGCACGTGAATCCGCTCCCGGTGCGCCTCCCGCGATAGTCTTTGGACCGATACGGCCACTCTGGTTCTCCTTTGCCGCCGAAACTAGGCGGCTGCCGTCTTGGCTCCGGCCTTTCCGGCCTTCTTCTTGAGCCGTTCGCCAGTAATGCGAATGCCCTTTTGTTTATACGGATCCGGCGGCCTCAGCCCGCGAAGATTGGCCGCGACCTGGCCGACCTGACCCTTGTCTGCGCCCGACACGACCAAATGGGTCTGCTTGTCGACCGCGATCTGAATGCCTTCCGGAATCGGAAACTCAACGGGATGCGAGTAACCAAGAGCGATGATCAGGTTGCGTCCCTTGACCTCAGCTCGATAGCCCACACCGACAATGTCGAGTTCCTTCTTAAATCCAGTCGTGACGCCCGTCACCGCATTGGCGACAAGCGCGCGCGCCAGGCCATGCAGGGCACGGTGCTCTTCGGTTTCGCGCCGAGCGACGACCGTGCCATCCTTCTTCTCGAAATGGATCCCGCGGGGTACCGAGATCGTCATCTTGCCTTTCGGTCCCTGCACATCGACGACGCCATCCTTGATCTCCACCTTCACCCCGGAGGGCACATGAATCAACTTGTTTCCAATCCGCGACATGGTTCCTCTAAGCCTCGCCTACCAAACTTCGCAAAGCAGTTCGCCGCCCACGCCTTCTTTGCGCGCCGACTGTCCGGTCATCAGCCCGCGGGGCGTTGAAAGAATGACGATGCCCATCCCGCCAACGACAGGACGAATTCCCGCCTTACCGATGTACCGCCGAGATCCGGGGCGCGAGACGCGGCGCAGATCGGTAATCACGCTACGCCGATCAGCCGTGTAACGCAGGAAAACGCGGAGCGTGCGTTTACCCTTCTCATCGGCAACTTTAAAATTCGCGATGTATCCCTCTTCCTTCAAGATACGCGCAATCTCGACCTTGAGTTTCGACGACGGGACGTCCACGCGGGGGTGCCGGGCGCGGCTGCCGTTGCGGATGCGTGTCAAAAGATCGGCAATGGGATCGGTGATCATTCTGGGGCCCTCACCAACTCGCCTTTACCACGCCGGGAATCTCTCCCTTGAGCGCGAGACCGCGGAAACAGATGCGGCACATATGGAACTTCCGCAGAAAACCACGAGAGCGTCCGCAAATGCGGCACCGATTGCGCTGGCGAATCTTGTATTTCAGCTTGCGCCGTGCCTTTGCGAATTGACTGGTTCGAGCCATTCGGTCTCCTTAAACCCCCTGTGCGCGGAAGGGCACGCCGAGCAGCTTCAAGAGCTCGCGCCCCTCTTCGTCGCTGCGCGCGGTCGTGGTGATCGTGATATTCATGCCCTTAATTTTGTCGACACGCGTGTAGTCGATCTCCGGGAACACCAACTGATCCCGGAGTCCCAGCGTGTAGTTTCCGCGCCCGTCGAATGAGTTCGGCGGCAAGCCTTTGAAATCGCGCACGCGAGGGAACACGATAGCCGAAAGCCGATCCAGGAATTCGTACATTCGCTCACCGCGCAGCGTGACCATGCAGCCGATGGGCATGCCCTTGCGGATCTTGAAATTCGCAATCGATTTCTTCGCGCGGGTAATGATCGCTTTCTGCCCGGCGATCTGGCCCAATTCGGCTGCCGCAGTGTCCAGCAGCTTCACATTCTGGCTTGCTTCGCCCAAGCCGATATTCAGTGTGACCTTCTGTACGCGCGGCACGGCCATGGTGTTCTTGTAACCAAAGCGCTTGGTCAGCGCGGGCACGGCCTCTTTGCGATACTTGTCATGAAGACGACTCACCATTTCTTTGTTGCCTCGAGTATCTCTAATGCTCAAACGTCGCATTGCAGCGGCGGCAGATGCGCACCTTCGTACCATCGGGCAGCGTCGTATGGCCCACCCGCGTATGCTTGCCACAACCAGGACAAATCAGCATGACGTTAGAGATGTCAATCGGGCCTTCCTTGTCGACGATGCCCCCGCGAATGTTCTTCGACGGGTTCGGTCGCGTGTGCTTTTTGATAATGCTGGCGTGCTCGACCGTCACGCGCCGGCGCTCTGGATCCACCGCCAGCACCTTGCCCGTTAGCCCCTTGGAACGACCCGCCATCACCTTCACCATGTCGCCACGGCGAATGCCGGCGGAGACTCGACTCTGATTGACTTTGTCCATCGCTACCACACTTCCGGAGCGAGCGACACGATCTTGGTGAAATTCTTGTCGCGCAATTCGCGGGCTACCGGACCGAACACGCGCGTTCCAATCGGTTCGTTCGCTTCATTGATGAGCACCGCCGCGTTGTCGTCGAACCGGATATACGTTCCGTCCTTGCGCCGCTGCTCTTTGCGGGTGCGCACAACCACCGCCCGCACCACCTTTCCCTTTTTGACCTGACCCTCTGGCGCGGCTTCTTTCACCGCGGCCGTGATCACATCTCCCAGGCCAGCCGTGAGTCCTGCATCTCCACCCAGCGGAAGGATGCAGGTGATTTGACGGGCTCCGGAGTTGTCGGCAACCGTTAGCCACGTCCGCATCTGAACCATCTTCGTGCTCCCCTATCGTTCGCTCGAAGCTCAGGCCACGCGGGTCGAGCGCGCCAAAACTTCCTTGAGTCGCCAGCGCTTCAGTTTTGAAAGCGGGCGCGTAGAAACGATGCGCACCGTATCGCCGACACGCGCCTCTCCGGACTCGTCGTGGGCGTAGTATTTCTTGCTCGAGCGCACGACCCGCCGGTACAACGGGTGCTGGGTGGTGCGAGTGACCTTCACGACGATCGTCTTCTGCATTTTCGCGCTCGTCACCACGCCCACGAGTTCCTGACGGGCACCGCGTTCGCGGACACGCTCGGAAACCGCCGAGGCCGGCGCTGTCGCTTCGTTTGCCATTACACCTTCCTCAATTCGCTCTGACGGAGCAACGTTTTGACCCGCGCGAGGTCCTTTTTGGCCTCGCGCAGCTTCTTCAAGCCTTCGGCTTGACCGGTCGAAACCTGAAAGCGCAGACGGAAAATCTGCTCGGCGAGTTCGCGCTCGTGGGTTTCAAGTTCCGCCTGATTCATCTCACGGTACTTCTCGACGCGGCGCGCCATCAGAGTTCCTCGCCGCGCGTAATGAACTTCGTGGCGATGGGCAGCTTATTCGCGGCAAGCTCCATCGCCTCGGTGGCTGCAGCCAGATCGACTCCGGCCATCTCGAACATCACGCGTCCCGGTTTCACCACGGCTACCCATCGCTCCGGTGGCCCTTTGCCCTTGCCCATGCGGGTTTCCGCCGGCTTCTTGGTGAACGGCTTATCCGGAAACACGCGGATCCAAAGCTTTCCTCCGCGTTTGATAAAACGCGTGATTGCCACACGCGCCGCTTCGATCTGGCGGTCGGTGATCCAGGCCGGCTCGAGGGCCTTCAGTCCGTACTCCCCGAAGGCAAGCGACCCGCCCCGCCAGGATTTCCCGGTGCGGCGGCCCCGCTGCTGTTTGCGGTACTTCACTTTTTTCGGCATCAACATGGACGTTCGCCGTTCGCTAACCTTCCGCGCCCGCCGCGAGGGTCTTGCTGCGCGGGGGCACCTTTTCACCCTGATAGATCCAGCACTTCACCCCGATGACGCCGTAAGTTGTCTGCGCCTCGGCCGTTCCGAAATCGATGTCTGCCCGCAGCGTCTGCAGCGGCAGCCGTCCCTGCAGGTACCATTCCTTGCGAGCGATCTCGGCGCCGTTCAGCCGCCCGGCCACTCGCACCTTAATTCCTTTGCAGCCGAAGCGCAGTGCCGAATCCACGGCTTTGCGCATGGCCCGACGGAAAGCGACGCGCTTTTCAAGTTGCAGTGCGATCGATTCCGCTACCAGCGTCGCATCGAGTTCCGGGCGGTGGACTTCTTGAATATCGATGTGCACTTCGCGCTTGGTGCGCTTCTGCACCTCTGCCTTGAGTTTATCGATCTCCGAGCCCTTGCGGCCAATGATAATTCCCGGGCGCGCCGTATAGATTCGGACGACGAGCTTGTTGGCGGCGCGCTCAATGTCAATCGCGTCCACGCCCGCCGACTTCAGGCGGTCTTTCAGCTGCTTCCGCAAGATCACATCTTCATGTAAGAGATCCGCGTATTCCTTCTTCGCAAACCACCGCGAGCGCCAGCCCTTGTTGTAGCCCAGGCGAAACCCGTACGGATGCGTTTTCTGGCCCAATGTCGCCTCCTACTTCTTCTTCTGCGCTTCCTTCGCGCGCTTCTCAATCGCTTTACGCGCCCGCCGGATCGCGCCCTTAACACCCTTCGAGGCTTCCACCTCGGCCGCAGCGGCCGCCATGCGACCGACTACGGCGCGATGGTGTTCAGCGACCTGCACCACGATGTGGCTGGTGCGCTTCTGATAGCGAAAGCCGCGGCCCATCGGCGCCGGGCGCATGCGCTTCCAGCGCGGTCCTTCGTTTACGAAGCACGAGGTGACGTAGAGCTGGTCGACATCGATCGATGCGCCTGCATCGTCCGCCTTGCGCTCGGCATTGGCGATGGCGCTACGCAGAGTCTTCTCGACCTCTTTCGCCACACGCTTTTTGGTAAAGCGGAGCGTCTGCAAAGCGTCTTCGGCACGTAGACCGCGAATCAGATCCACGACCAGACGAGCTTTCTGCGGTGAAACGCGAATGAACCGCGCATTCGCCATGCCTTCGATCTGACCTTGCGTTGCCGTTGCTGTCGCCATCGTCGGTGCCTCTGCTAAGACTTCGCGGGAGCCGGGGCCGCCGCGGCTCCCGCCGGAGGAGCACCGGCGGCAGCCGCCGCCTTCTCAAGCGCGGCCTTTACGCCGTGGCCCTTGAAACTCCGCGTGGGAGCAAACTCACCAAGTTTGTGGCCCACCATCTGCTCGGTGATGTACACGGGAATAAACTTCTTCCCGTTATGAACCGCGATCGTATGGCCAACCATCTCAGGGAGGATGGTCGAGCGGCGCGACCAAGTCTTTACGACCTTCTTTTCGTTGCGGGAGTTCATCCCCTCCACCTTCTCCTGCAGGTAGGAGTCAACGAAAGGCCCCTTCTTGAGCGAGCGTGCCATCGCCTTCTATTCCTCCACCCGGCGCAACTTAACCCACTGCGCCCGGCGCATTTTGCGGAACCCCCGCACCGGGCCCGGGACGCGGTGCGAAAGCGGACAGAAGGGACATATAAACCGAGTCCCCTGCGCGTTCGGTATTTTGTCAACCAGTACAGCCCAGCCCGGCTTGCACAGACGGAACTGCACTTGCGGCGCCGGCGCGAATTTCGAAACCAACTTCCCTGTCGGCTTGGGGCTCGACTTCGGAACCCGCCGTGGAACTGCCTTCCGCGCGCGGGAGGCCCGCCGTGCGGAGGCACGTCGAGATATTTTAGTGGCTGTCATAGGGGTGCCCTCGATCCCCCGCCGCGCCGGGTTCATTTTTACTTCTCCTGTTTCCTTCTACCAATCGCCCTCTGAGTTCTCGGGCAATTCTTTACGACTACTTTCGCCGCTCCACAATCATCCGGTCGCTCGGACGCTTTTTGCGCGTCTTCGCACCCAGAGTCGGAAATCCCCAGGGAGTTTGCGGATGATTGCCCTTCACACGGCCCTCTCCGCCGCCATGCGGATGATCCACCGGGTTCATCGCCACGCCGCGAACGGTGGGACGCCGTCCATGCCATCGTGTGCGGCCCGCCTTCCCATAGGTCACATTCTCGTGGTCCAGATTTCCGAGCTGACCAACGGTGGCCATGCAATCCACACTGAATCTTCGCACTTCTCCAGAAGGAAGCTTCACCAGGGCCACATCGCCCTCTTTGCTCAGAAGCTGTGCGGCGCCACCGGCGGCGCGCACGATTTGAGCGCCTTTACCGGGAAACAGCTCGAGATTGTGCACCATGGTCCCTGGAGGAATATGCCGAATGGTAAGCGCGTTGCCGGGCAAGATGTCGGCGCCTTCACCGCTCTGTACCGTCATACCGACTTCGAGGCCGATGGGATGTAAAATGTAGCGCTTCTCGCCGTCCGCGTAGTGAAGAAGCGCGATCCGCGACGAGCGGTTCGGATCGTATTCAATGGCGGCAACCTTCGCCGGAATACCCACTTTATCCCGGCGGAAATCGATCGTACGGTACTTGCGAGCGTGGCCGCCGCCGCGGTGCCAAATCGTCACCTCGCCATGCGAATTGCGGCCGCCGGTTCGCTGCTTCGCTTCGGTCAGCGACTTTTCCGGCTTTTCTTTCGTGATTTCGCTCGTATCGAGTACCGTTAAAAATCGCCGCGCCGGAGTGTATGGTTTAAAGGTTTTTAGCGCCATGGTTGCCTCGTACTCTTACGGTCCAACTCGATCCGCTCGGGACTACAGATTCTCTGCATACTCAATCATCTTTTCGCCGGAAGCCAACCTTACATACGCCTTCTTCCAGTCACTTCGAAAGCCCTCCAGGCGTCCGCGCCGACGCAGTTTGCCGTGAAAGATGGCAGTCCGGACGTGATCCACCTTCACTTTGAAGATTCGCTCGACCGCTTCCTTGATTTCGGTCTTTGTGGCGTCCGGCGCGACTTCAAAAACAACGGTGTGCTGCAGCTCCTTCACGCCGAGACCCTTCTCGGTGATGATGGGCCG
>Ga0187772_10001150_pt1 | contig 12349 bp, 19 predicted proteins | sample 0116_SJ02_MP15_2_FD_133137 | JGI IMG/M metagenome (GOLD analysis project Ga0187772, IMG submission 133137) | Tropical peat soil microbial communities from peatlands in Department of Meta, Colombia - 0116_SJ02_MP15_20_MG | ecosystem: Environmental > Terrestrial > Soil > Wetlands > Peat | place... | reverse complement strand
TCAAGACGGGGGATCGCTTGACAGAAGAGAGCACGGCGTCTGTGAGCTGTTAGTCCCAGAGTTTCAGACTTGCAGCTCTCCGACCAGGGCAGGAATCTAATCTACGCGGTCATTGGAGGGCTTTTGATAGGTGCCGCCCTAAACCTGGTTCCGATAGACGGCATCCCCCTGACCGACTTCCTGATCCAGTACAATGCGGCCGTCATGGCGGGATGGATCTGGCAGCTCGTCACGTCGATCATCGTGGTGTTTCCAGGCTTTCTGGGAATCGCCGACGTGGCCTTCAACGCTATGGCCCTGGCCTGGCTGGACGGCATCCTTTCGTACACTTACAGCAAGAACCAGTACTACGCGGTATTCCTGGCCACGGGCATTGCAGGGAATATCTTCAGCCTGGCCAACGGTCCGAATGTGTCCAGCTTCGGGGCCTCGGGCGGAATTTTTGGGTTGCTCGCGGGGGTGATATCGTTTGACCTGGTGACTAACAGGAAGGTGAACCTTGGTCTGATGGTGTGGTTCGCGCTTGTCTTCATTGTAAGCAGTACCCTGTCCGCATCCGTGGACTGGATAGCGCACGCCGGGGGCGCACTGCTTGGGCTGGTGCTGGGCTACATGGTTGGCATCAGCAGAGGCTCGGACCAGACAAACATGTGAAAGTACAGCTTCGCCGCGAGCCAGCCAGACACTGGCTTGTAGGGTCTCAGCCCAAGAGCAGGTTCGGGATTCGACGGCAGCGTTCACAAAGGATGAACTCAGCAGAATCAGGGTCGACCGGCGTACCGCAGTTAGGGCAGTGTGCCCCTCTCAGATTGTCCATTCATCTGTCTAAGAAAACGCACTGGGCTAAGAAGGGTGCCCATGGTGTATCATGTGGCCTCATGGAAGTCATGACTTTCTTGGGCGAACCTCCTCAATAGAAAACGAGTTGTTGCCCTTGCCGTGGGATCGACGCAGTGTGCGTGGTCCGACTCATGTCCGGATGATTCCCCTGGTGGTACCGCGCATGACCTCCTTTCCATCCTGATTGCGGCACACGAATGACAGGGAGACGTTGAGGCGCCCTTCTGCGGGTTCAACCTTCTCGACCGTGCCATCACATGTTATCGTGTCGCCGACGAAGACAGGGCGGGCAAAATCGTAGACGATGTGCCTTGCTATGTAGTTCATGTCCCCTCCGAGCTTTGTGGGTATGGTGGCAGTCAAAAGCCCTTGGACCATAATCCTCCCCTGAATGTCAGCTACTATGTGCTGAATCCCCTTGTCTCCGGAGAGTTCTGCGAAGGTACTGACGTCCTCCGCTGTGAACGTCCTCTGGTAGGTTGACTTCTGGCCTGCTTCGAGCCTGTTCGTAGGCCAGGTCTGGATTCGGAGCTAGATTGAGTTTGCTCTCTCACCCACGAGGGGCCGGCAATCCTTATTACAAATCACGCGATTAATCGGCCCGATGATTTCGAAGGTCACACAATTCGTGGTTCCATTAGCCAACAAACCAGGAACGCTGGCGAGGCTCTGCTCCATACTAGGCGACGCCCAGGTCAACATCGTCGGGGTCTTCGCTCCAGAGGCCAAGAAGACGGCACAGGCAAGGGTGATGGTTGTCGATGTGGCCGGAGCGAGAGCGGCACTCAAGAAAGCAAAGATTCGTTTCTCCGAGGAAGAAGTGCTGAAAGTCGAGCTGGACAACAGGCCCGGAGCGTTCGGGGAGCTCGCGGGAAAGCTCGCTGAGAAGAAGATCAACATCAAGTACGCCTATGCCACGACCGCGCCGTTTGCACGGGCTAACGTGGTAGTGGCGATTTCAGATATCGACAAGGCGCTGGCAGCGTTGAAGCAAAAGAGAATCTGGGATTTGAGCCCACCCAGGTAAGACTCAACCCGATTCTCACCCTCAATCGAATCCTTCCCGGCAGTGGGAGCGGCGGCTGTGTCTTGAATTCGTGCTCGGGCTTAAGACAGGCGAAGGGCCAACCTTATATCGGTATTATTACATATGTTATAATATGGCCGAAGCGTATGCTCACCCCGAAGTCCTAGCCACGACGCAATGGGTCTCCGAGCACCTCGAAGACCCCGACGTACGAATAGTTGAAGTGGATTACGACCCCGCCTCTAACTACGCTCAGGGCCACATCCCTGGCGCGGTGATATTTGACTGGAAGAAGGACATGAACGACCCCGTAACCCGGGACATTCTTTCGAAAGAGCAGCTTGAAAGTCTGATGAAGAAGAGTGGCATCTCCCCCGAAACATCGATTATCCTATACGGGGACTTCAACAACTGGTTCGCCGCCTACGCCTTCTGGGACCTGAAGTACTACAGAGTCGAAAACGTCAGGCTGATGGATGGCGGTCGGAAGAAGTGGCTTATTGAGGACAGGCCACTTAGCAAGGAGGTGCCTGCATACCCGCCCAGAGAATATCACATCGGAAGTCCAGACATCAAAGTCAGAATCTACCGGGACGGTGTAAGGTCTTCAATAGGAAAGAATGACAAGGTACTGGTCGACGTGAGGGGGCTGAAGGAGTTCTCGGGCGAAATCACCGCCCCTCCAGAGTATCCGGACGAACAGTCCCAAAGAGGAGGGCACATACCGGGGGCAAAGAACATCCCATGGGGTCAGGCTGTGAACGACGCGGACGGGACTTTCAAGGGCCGGGCAGAGCTGGAGAATCTGTACCATTCGAAGGCGGTCGACAGGGAGAAGACTGTAATCACCTACTGTCGGATCGGTGAGAGGTCATCTCACTCCTGGTTCGTCCTAAAGTACCTGCTGGGATACCCCGACGTAAGGAACTACGATGGCTCCTGGACCGAGTGGGGAAACTCTGTTATGCTCCCCATCGAGCGCTAGACCTCCCCAGCTTTCGAGGGCTCCTTCCTGACGATGTAATGGAAAATCCTTCCTTCTTTTTGTACGTCTAGGACGGAATTCCCCGTCTGATCAGACCATCGCTGCATTTCAATCTCGGCGCTGCTGTCGTCGGAGACGAGGTGGACTACTGTCCCCGGAGTGCTCCTCTCCAAGAGTTCGTTTAGCTTTGCGAGAACCGCCTGACACTCAACCCCCGTGTCGAAGATCTCGAAGTCGGGGTAGGCGGCGAAGCAGTGAACGCGGCGCTCCTTGAGGAGCTCTGCTATCCTGTGCTCCGCCTGAGGCAACCTTCCTAGTGCTCCGAGCTCATCATTATCCTTGACTCTGATTTCGGCGAACCACGCTTCTCCGTAGGGATCCTTGTTGAGGAGCCCAGGCTCCTCGGTGAGGCGCTCGTTTACGGCAGAGAGGGTCCCGGCCACGGGTGAGCGGAACACGTCGAAGTGCCTCGACCCTTCCATGGTGCCCATGACCTGTCCCCTAACCAGGGTTGTACCTATGCTCCTGAATGTGATTGCAGAGAAGACACCAAAAGACCATGAAAGGAGGCTGGTGATACCTACCCGGATGACGTCCCCTTTCAAGTCTGCCCAGGTTCCCTGTTCAACGTCGTAAAGGAGTCCGTCAGGAAACTCACAGTTGCTAATCTTCAAGCTCTCGCCCTGCGGGGATAAAGCTCGTCAAGACAAATCTTGTCCCAGGGCTGGAGCACGTTTCGAATGCGACGATTCAGAATTTCCTTGCGAGCCAATCGACCAGAGGAGCGAAGGCCCCCTTCGGCCACAGTGCGTGCTTCGCTCCTGGAATCACTTGGAACTCCTTGTCGTCGCAGTCGATTCCGTCGCAGAACTCCCTGACCCCTTCAGCCGAGAACAGTTCGTCATGGTCCCCCACCGCGACGAAGAGGGGGACCTTCAGCTTCCCGTCGAGGCTGAGGTTTGGAGAGTCGATCATGCCCGAGCTGAGCATTCTCATGACCCTGAGGGCGCCCGCTCCGTAGAGGACTGTATAGAACCTGGCCGAATACTCGAAGTTGAAAAGCGGGTCGTCGATTCCAATCTGCCCCTCTCTGCGGTATTCTATCAGGGGCGTCCCTCTGAGAATCGCCACTCCTATGAGAGTTCTGAACATCGCTCCCGTGCTGGGCCTAGGGTACACCCCCGTCCTGACCTTCTTCGCGGCGCTTACGATGACCAGGCCGCTGACTTCCTCTGGATGATTCTTCGTCGCGATTATTGCCGGCAGAGCACCAAGGCTGTGCCCCATCACGACGAGCCGATTGGACTTCGACTTCACCAGGGCCACTGTCTCGTCGATGTCAGCCCTCAATCTCTCTTCACTCGGGTAGTCCCCTCTCCGCCCGTCAGAAAGGCCATGCCCTCGGAGGTCCAGGCCGAACACGTCGTACCCGGAGGCGGCTAACTGTTCCGCCACCATCGGGCCGTAGGGGCCGCTGTATCCCGTAATGCCATGGAAGATGAGTACGGAGACCCTCGCTTCCCTCCCTGCGTTCCATCGCCTCACGAAGAGTGACTTGCCGTCGGACGTGCTCACAAGCTCGTGGGGACCATTGTACTCCGCTCTGAGGCGCCCGACGTCGACTTGCATCCCGCCGAGCGGGTCAGGACTCCATATTTACGCTGGACCCGCGAACGGAGCGAGCCGCCACCGAAAACGACGACTCCCATGGGCCCGCGGAGAGGATGGCGGGACCACGGCGGCCTAGCGCCCAAATACGCTGCGCAGGGGTCGACAGTCTAAAATAGACAATCTTCCCCATTGCGAGCGTTGGAGGGGCAACAGTCCCCGGATTATCAGCTGACAATCGACAAGCTGCTCAGCCAGACCATCCATCGCAGAAGCCAGTCAGAGATCGTCTACGGGAAGACGCGCTACAACTGGGTCGAATTCTATTCGAGGATCAGGAAGCTCGCCGCGGGCCTCGAAAGCATGGGGGTGAAGAAGGGGTCGACGGTCGCAGTCATCGATGTCGACACCAACAGGTACCTTGAGGCATATTTCGCGGTTCCAATGATGGGGGCCGTGCTCCACACGGTGAACATCAGGCTCCCTCCGGAACACATAGGGTATACAATGGCGCACGCGGGAGACGATTTCGTGCTTCTCAGGGACGATTTCGTCCCGATGGCGTCCAAGCTGGCAGGGGCGGTTACGTCTATCAAGGGGGTGGTAACCATGAGTGACACCGGGTCCGCCCCGTCCCTCCCCTTCCCCAACGTGAAGTTCTACGACGACCTGCTTTCTCAGGCGGACGGGAGCTACAGGTTCCCTGAGCTGGACGAAAACACGCAGGCGACTATATTCTACACTTCAGGCACCACCGGGATGCCGAAGGGAGTTTGGTTCACCCACAGGCAGATAGTGCTTCACACTCTCAGCTCGCTTGTCGGGCTGGGCAGCTCCTCCCCTCAGAACAGGATGGACCCGAGCGACGTCGTCCTTCCGCTTGTCCCGTTCTTCCATGTCCACTGCTGGGGAATCCCATACGGCGTGGCGATGAACGGCCAGAAACTCGTGCTCGCGGGGAGGTACGATTATGGGAGCATCCTCGAGCTGGTTGACCGCGAGAAGGTAACCTTCTCGGACATGGTCCCCACCATACTGAACATGCTCGTGAACCATCCCTCAGCAGAGAAGCACAGGGAGGCCCTCTCGCACTGGAAGGTGGTCATAGGAGGTGCCGCTCTCCCTAGGGAGCTGGCTGTCAGGGCGAGAAATCTGGGAATCAGGGTGATGTCAGGGTACGGTCTCAGCGAGACCGCCCCCATACTCACGCTGGCTAACCCCAACGAAAGGCTCAGGACGCTCAGCGACGATGAGCTGCTCGACAGTGTCCTGCTGAAGACTGGCATCCCGATACCGCTTGTGCAAATCAGGGTGGTAGATGGAGAGATGAAGGACATCCCCAGGGACGGAAAGACTGCCGGGGAAATCGTGGTGAGGGGGCCCTGGCTAACCAAGGAATACTACAAGGACGAGGCGAAGACCAGGGACCTCTGGGCGGGCGGATGGCTGCACACGGGGGACATGGCGGTCATGGACGAAGAAGGCTATCTGACCATAGTGGACAGAATCAAGGACGCCGTCAAGAGCGGAGGAGAGTGGATACCCACCCTCATCTTAGAGGATCTGATAATGCGTCACCCTGCAGTCCTGGAGGCCGCAGTAATCGGTGCACACGAAGCGCATTGGGGTGAGAGGCCGGTCGCTGTGGTGTCGCTCAGGGAGGGACAGAAGGCGACCGAGGCGGAGTTTTCAAGTCACCTCCAGAGGTTCGTCGACGAAGGGAAGATCGCAAAGTTCTGGATTCCAGAGCGATTTATCATCCTGCCGGAGGCGCTCCCAAAGACAAGCACCGGGAAGCTCGACAAGAAGCCTTTGAGGGAAAAGTATTCGGGCATACTATCCTCCTAGAACTCTCGACCCGCCTCTCCCACACGCAACAAAACACCAATTAGCAGCGCTAGGCAGGTCTGCACCAAAGATGACCCCGATCAAACCTGCGATTACCAAGGCAGACCTCGACCGCGTCGATGTGCGCGTCGGGACCATAGTGTTGGTAGAAGACGTCACAGGCTCTGACAAGCTTGTGAAGCTGACGGTTGACTTCGGAGATCACAAGCGGACGATACTCGCGGGCATGAAGACGGAGCGGCCCGACCCGCGGGAGATACAGGGAAAGCAGGCTCTCTTTGTCGTAAACCTAGAACCGAGGAGGTTGATGGGAGAGATTTCCGAAGGTATGCTCTTCGACCTGGGATACGAAGACGGGATAACCCCCGCCCTCGCCGTCCCGGAGAGGCAGGTCCCCAACGGAACGCGGGCGTCCTGAGCAGTCGATATCTCCGGTGCGACTCCAAAAATGTAGAGTGCAGGGGATTCAGCGGACCTTCTGGGCTTCTAAGAACTCCAGCATCTTCTCGTTGGCGGCTGCAGCGCTCTCCAGGAAGAAGAAGTGACCGGTGCCGGGCACCACGACCGCCCCGGCGCCTGGGATTGACTGGGCGAGCAGCTGGCTGACCCTGTAGTCCCACGGAGCGCTGAGCGCTCCCCAAATGACAAGAGTTGGAACCTTGATTCCTCCCACCTCCGACTTCGTGACCGGAGGGAATGGAGTCGTCGTTTCCCGCAGTGTTCTCGCATTGCGGGTTACCATCGCTTCAAAGGACGGGGGCTTCGGAGGGAGATCGGTCCGGCGGTTCGACAGGGCCGGCACGAAGATCCGGAAAGCCGCCGTGGCGTCGCCGCCGTCCACGGCCCTGACGGTATCTCTGGTCGCATTGACCAGGTTGCGGGCCGACGTCGCTACACTTGGCGATCTTAGCAGCAGGGAGAGTGAGGCAGCCGCGCTTGGCCTTCCGATGAGCATGGTGGCGACCGCTGCATTGGCGAGGGTGAGAGAACCCACCCTGTCCGGATGCTTGAGCGCAAAGAAGGCAGCTATGAACCCGCCGTAGGAGTGTCCAACGAGGTGTACTTTCCCCAGCCCGAGCCCGTCTATGAGAGCAGAGAGGTCCTCAGCGTTGTTCTGGACGGTGCTGTCCATCAGGTCGCCCTGCCTGTTGTTGGGATGCGCGTAGCGCCGGCTGTAGGCTATGGTTCTGTACTTCGCAGAGAGCGCGTCCTTCTGGGGCCCCCACGCGGTATGGTCGCACAGAGTGCCATGAACGAGGACGACAGGTTCGCCACTTCCCGTCTCTTCATAGTACAAGGGAATCCCTTTCGCGTCGAAGACAGGCACGAGAGGTTTCGGTTCTCGGGTTACTTTAGAAGTCTTCTGTCGTCACTTCCGCGATGGAAGACTCGACAGAGCTCGACGCCAATCATGCTCTTCTGGAGGGTTCAATAGCCCCGCCAAGCCTCCGTTGCCGTCGATGGCAGGCAGCGAAGCGCTCTCTCAGCTGGATCTGCAGATACTCCGTGCCCTTCCGCACGTAGGGAGCGTAGAGAAGTTGGACAGGGTCACGAAGGTTCCCCCGGCTACCCTTGGGAGGGAGATTGCGAAGCTTCAGCTTGGCGGGTACATCGGGGACGACGGCGGGCTCACTGAAAAAGGGCTGAACGCCGTCAGACCCCAGTAAGCCGCTTGACCGTCTTTGGATCCTTGATCCCGAGGATTTCGTTTACGTACCGCTGGACCTGGGCCTTCGACTGCTGTTCTCCTTCGTTGTTTGCGAAACGGGAAGCAAGATACTTGCACCTCGTGGTTCCTTTCATGACTGGGAGGCTGTGCTTCTCGCAGAAGAGACCCTCGGGGCGCTCGACCACCAGGCAGTCCTCGGTCAGCAGGAGCAGGGTGTCCCGGATCGAGAAGAGCGTCTCAGGGCTGGTGCCGCCGGGACCCAGCAGGTCCTTCTGCGGCGTCCGGAACGTGTAGGAATACGGCTTCTTGGTTCCCTTGGCGACCGACATCCCGTGCTGGCCCTCGCTAATCGGCAGAAATATCTTATTGGTCATGAGTATGGACGACCAGGCCACTCAGGAGGGAGAAAGGCCTGCCATCCTTTCGCTTTCATCCCAGAGCTTCTTTGCCGTTGCTTCGTCATACGATTCTGCCGAGGATTGCTTCACAAGCTTGTGATCATAGTACTTACCGGTCACTCCCTCGACCTCTGGCGATGAAGCCAGGTATACCGGCGTCTCTGCCCCCTTCTCGGGGCTTATCAGGAACAGCCTAGTAATGTTTCCAAGAGGTGAGAGAGGACCCATCGAGCTCTTCCATATGTTGGTCGCCACGGCACCCGGATGAAGGGAGTTCACGGTGACCCCGGTCCCCTCCAACCGCCTCGACAGTTCGTATGTGAAAAGCACCTGCGCGAGTTTGGCCTGGGAGTAGGCCTTCATGACTCCGTACCCCCTCACCATCTGGAGGTCCTCGAAGGCTAAGTGGCCCCCGTAATGCGATGCCGACGAGACGTTGACTATGCGGGATGGTGCGCTCTTCTTCAGTACCTCCAGCAAGAGATTGGTCAGGAGGAAGTGCGACAGGTAGTCGACCTGAAAAGTGGCTTCAAAACCGTCGACAGTTACTGAGCGCATCACGTTGACTCGTCCAGCGTTGTTGACCAACACCTGCAACGTGTCGTATTTCGTCAGGAAATCCTTTGCCAGGGCTCGGACGGAGTCGAGACTCGCGAAGTCGGCAATCAGAAGGTCGACCCTGGCATTGTTGTGAGCAGCCTTGATTTCGGACATCGCCCTTTCTCCCCGTTTCTGATCTCTGCACACCATGACCACTGTTGCCCCAAGTTCTGCCAGCTTCTTGGATGTCTCTTTCCCGATACCCGAACTCGCACCTGTCACAATGCAGGTTCTCTGGACCATAGGTTGCGACTCCAAAACCACTCGTGGACCGACGGAAGAAGGCATGCTTTGAATCTATGGCAGGGTGAAATCGAATTATCTCAGAGGTTCGCCCCACAGCTGACACAGACCTTCGCGGTCTCGTCATTCAAAGCCCCGCAGTACCTGCACTTGATTTTCACCACCTCTCTCTCGACCACCGTCGTAGGTCCGGCGCTGGTGGGAGTCTGAGTGGGAGGAGCCTGCTGATGGTTGGGGGCGCCCATCATACCCTCCGAAAAGGGTGGCTGGTACCTCGCCAAGTTCTCACGGATGAGGCCGTAGGCTCTCTCGGCGTCTGAATTGGGCAGGTTCTCCAGCTCTAGTGGCTCTCCCCCGAACCTGAGGTCCAGTTTGAGGGTGGAACGCGTGAATCCCTTGTCCATTACGATGTTAGCTATGTCCTGGTAGTTGTAGTCGGTGTAATCCTTCTTCAGTCCCATGGCGTGCGGGTGCCTGAGGATGATTCTCTGATTGGTGATGAGAACGGAGTCGATGCTTATCTTGGGGTGGTAGATCTTCTGAGCGATGTAGATCTGGGCCTGTTCATTCGGGCCCAGAATCTTCTGCAGGTCGTCGGGGAAAGGGGCGCTCAAAGACAGACTGCCAGTGAGAGGGTGGCATTTATGCAATACGTGATTAGGCGATAAATACCTCCCTAACCAGGGCCCCTTGGTTGAGGATCAGCACCGCCGCGACTCTTAGGGCCATTGACAAGTGGAAGGAGAAAACGCGCTCCGAAGCTTCTCGGTTCTACCTATCGACGGGCGCTTTGTTCGCCTCGGTCCTCCCACCCGCCAGGGCAGGGAGGCTCCTGCTCGCGGTCGCCTTGGTCGTGGCGACGATGGCCAACTTCGCATTTTCCGAATTCGCTCTGCTTGTCTTTCTCGGCTTCCTCACCGCGAAGCTACAATGCTATCGGCTCGTGAATTCATTCCTGAGGTTCATGCCTTTCACACGTTGAGGTGGCTCCACATACTAGGATCCCGGGCCTCTCCTAGGTCGATGAGGCCGAGTCAGAGACGCTCAGTATTCTTCTTGCTGTCTGAACGTCTTCCGTGAGCTGCTCACCGCAAACGGGGCAGTAGAACCCAGGCTCCTTCTTCAGATCACCCCCAAAGTTGATCACAGCATCCCCATCCTTGCCCAATATTCCAGACAACCCGAACTTCCGCGTCTGAGAATAAAACTCCACATGCTCAATGGGCATGCTGCATCGAGGGCACACACTCATGCATGCCATTTCGTCACCTGGTTGATTTATCCGTTCCGAGCCCCCCGAGAACGTGTTCTACAGAGGTTACAGTACCAGCACAAATGGGGAGCTCAGGGCCCTTTGGCCCCGAACCTGTCTTACATCCCTGCGTTCTGCCAGAGGCCGACGACGTTTCCTTCGGTATCTTCGAAGTAGGCCGACCAGCCCATGTCTCCCACGGGGGTCTTCTTGCCTACAGGCTTTCCGCCGAGGCCCTTCACGTTCTTCAGAGCCGCGTCGATGTCGGGCACGCTGATGGTGACCGTCACAGCCTTTGGCGCCATCACGCCCTGCTTCCCCATGCCTCCGTTGATCGAGCCTGGGGATTTGGGCATCCCGTTCTTGTCCGAGTCGGTGGTGACGACGCTCCAGTATTCGAAGCCCGGGAACTGGTTTAGGTTCCACCCGAACGCCTTGGAGTAGAAGGCCGAAGCCCTCTTGACGTCCTTGGCAGGGATTTCGAAGTGGACTACTGGGTCCATATGGGGGCTGACGCTGCCGGCTATTTAAGACGGGGCGCATGCGAATACTGTTTCTATAGTTCTCCGTGAAAGTATTCCGAAGTTGACCTTCCTGTTTCATCAATCTGCCCGCGAAAATCGTCTACAAATTTCGACTTTCATGTAAAGCAATTCTATCATGTCTGGATTTACCGGCGCCCGACATCCAATCATATAGAATCAGCTTGGGTAGGAAAGCGGTGCTGTTCGGCTTTTGGATTGTAGAATTCGTGCTAGGCGCATTCGCATGGATCATCAAGACGTCCGTGCTCAATTTCGTCCAGAGCATCGGCCTCGGTTCCGACGCGAGTCAAGCCCTAATCGCAGGTCTCTTCGGGTCTACGGTGATGGTGCTGTCCGTGCTGGCCTGGAGTTTCCTCTCATCCTCGAGCTGAAATCAGTTGACGCTGAGAGACTATCTCATGCCGGGGGAGGAAGTGAAGTTCTCGAGCAGGCGGAACGTACGCTATGGCACCAAGAGGTATCAGGTCATACTGAGCGACAGGCGCATTCTGCTGTACGCCGAGAGGGGGGCCCTGTTCAAGAACGACGATGTCATCGTTCAGAGGCTCGACGACCTGCAAGGAGTGAGGTACACAGAGGAAGGTATCATAGCCAAAAGAGGAACGATCCGTGTGCAGGGCTTCAAGTCGGAGATGGACCTGTCCGGGCCTGCGGAGGAAATCAAAACGCTTTATCAGCAAATGATGCGATTCATGTAATTTGCGATGCTGTCCCAGGCTTCGAAAGAGGAAATACTGAGGAAGTTGGAGGCCAGGGTAGGCCACCCGGTAAGCGAGGAGGGCCTGTCCCCTGGCAACAGGCGGGCCGTCGCCAACCTCGCCGAGATACAGCGCAACCTCTTTGCCATCTCCGAAGTGCTGAACGGGGAGCAGAGCCGCATCCATCGCAGCGCCCTCCTGTCCCTGTCGTCAAAGTTGCACAAGGACAGCGAGATGGAGATGCATGGAACCGAGGTTAAATCGCTCCAGAATGATTTGGAAAGCAAGATCTCCGAGATTTCAGCGCAGATTCTCCAGGAGGACGAGGCCAGGGGCTCAGGCCTTCCCCCGCCGGAACGCCAGGGGGGTCTCGATGCCATTGAATTGAAGTGCCCGAACTGCGGGGCGGCGCTCCCGATGCCCAACGGTCGATTCGTGAAGTGCCAGTATTGCTCGGCGACTCTGTCGATTCAGGACGTCAGTTCGCAGATTAAGAGCATGATTCAGAGCATCTGACAAAGGGTGGTGGTCTTTCCCGGATGGGTGGATTTGCCAAGACCCGCTAGGACGGGCTTCGGCGTCGGAAGGCCAGCACAGCTCCAAAAATCAGGGTCGCAGCCCCCAACCAGGCGAAAC
>Ga0187772_10001148_pt1 | contig 12359 bp, 6 predicted proteins | sample 0116_SJ02_MP15_2_FD_133137 | JGI IMG/M metagenome (GOLD analysis project Ga0187772, IMG submission 133137) | Tropical peat soil microbial communities from peatlands in Department of Meta, Colombia - 0116_SJ02_MP15_20_MG | ecosystem: Environmental > Terrestrial > Soil > Wetlands > Peat | place... | reverse complement strand
TTGCCCGAAGACGGCAGCGCTCCCAACGAGCATCCCGTAGTGGTATTGAGCTACCGCACATGGCAAAACCGCTTTGGCGCCGATACGAGCGTCGTGGGCCATTCGATCATGATCAACGGTCGCAGCTTCATTATCGTAGGCGTGGCTCCGCCAGAATTTACGGGTACCGAAAGCGTCTTCTCGCCCGAATTCTGGATCCCCAGCATGATGCAGGAGTGGATCGAAAACTATACCGGCTTGACATCCCGTGGCGACGGCCAGTGGTTTGCCTTCGGCCGCCTTAAGCCTGGCGTCACAGCGCAGCACGCCCAGGCTCAGCTCACTGCTGTGGCGCAGCAACTCGGCAAAGAGTATCCCTCACAAGATGAAGGAATGGCCGTTCTCTTGGACCCGCCCGGTCTGGTCGAACCGGACCTCCGCAACGCGGTAATTGCTTTTAGTCTGGCTCTCAGTCTGATGGTCGGCTTGGTGCTGACCATCACTTGCACCAATTTAGCCAGCTTGTTGTTGGCTCGCGGGGCTCATCGCCGCAAAGAGATTGCTGTGCGACTGGCCATGGGAGCCACACGTCTTCGTGTAGTGCGTCAACTATTAACCGAAAGTCTCCTGCTCTCGGTTCTCGGCGCAGCTTTGGGACTGCTTCTCGGCAGTTTTCTTATCCAAATCGCTAAAGCCGCGGTTCCTTCGATTGATTTCACTCTCACGTTCGATTTGCGTATGGATTGGCGCGTTGTCAGTTTTGTTGTCACACTGGCGTTGCTGACTGGCGTCGCTTTCGGAGTGGTTCCCGCGCTATCCGTCAGCCGGCCCGACCTCTTCGGTACATTGAAAGATGAGCTCTCTTGGGGACGCCGTAGATCGTGGTTGCGTGGCGGCTTGGTCGCCATGCAGGTTGCGCTCTCTTCCATTCTGCTGATCACCGCTGGACTGACCGTCCGGAGTTTGCAACACACCAAAGCGCTGGGCCCGGGCTTTGATCCCAATCACGCTTTGACGTTATCTGTAGATCTTGGCCTGCAAGGTTACGATGAAACACGGGGACGCAATTTCTATCAGCAACTCCTCCAAGCCATTCGCGCGCTCCCTGGAGTCGAGTCCGTCGGGCTGATCCGAAGCCTGCCACTGGGGCTGGAGTACAGCACGACCAGTGTTTATCCCGACGGCCGCCCCGAGCCGCGCGCCAATGAGCGCCCTTCCGCCTGTTACGAAAGCACCAGTCCGGGATACTTCGCGGCCATGGGTGTCCCGTTGCTTGCAGGACGCGATTTCTCCGACGCGGACACTGCGAAATCGTCTGGCGTCGTGATTATCAATGAGACTCTCGCCCATCAGTTCTGGCCCGACGAAAATCCCATCGGCAAACGCCTGCGTTCCGGAAATACCGGGCCTGCTCCACTGGAAGTTGTTGGCGTCGCCAAGAACGGCAAATATCAGACCCTCGGTGAACTTCCGGGATTGATGATCTATTACCCGATCTCGCAGGTTTATTCGTCCGACGCTGCAATTGTGGCTCGCACCAACGGAGATCCCAAAGCCGTCATCGCCAATGTTCGCAATGAAGTGTCCAGGCTCGATCCCAATCTGCCGATATTCGAAGCGAAAACCCTTCAGGAACACATGAACTTGCCGCTCTTTCCCCTGCACGCCGGCGCTGTGGCTGTGGGCAGCTTCGGCGTACTCGCCATGGTTCTCGCGGCCATTGGCATTTACGGGCTGATGGCCTATTCCGTAGCGCAGCGCACCCAAGAAATTGGGATTCGCATGGCTTTAGGCGCCCGTGCCCGTGACGTCTGGACGATGATCTTGCGCCAAGGCTTGATCATCGTAACAGTCGGCATCGCTGGCGGCCTGCTGGGCGCCATCGCGCTTTCGAGAGTCGTTGCGAGTTTGCTTTACGGCGTCAGCGCCACCGATCCCCCGGCCTTCGCCCTCAGCTTGCTGTTACTTGCGGCCGTAGGGCTCGCAGCGTGTTTCTTCCCGGCCAGACGTGCCACCAAAGTAGATCCGGTAGCTGCCATTAAATGCCTCTGAGGCACTGCAAGCGCAACAGCTCGTGTGACGGCAAGCCGTTGGACTGCCCAGTTGCAATACACTGGACAATCGTGGACCGTTTTTCTCGTAGGAAGCAGTCATTTATGGAGTACATTGTAGGTCACTGGCATGCCGGTTCTGACACCCCCGCTTCTGCGAGCGCGAAATCAATACATCGGCAACTGGCTTTCTTCCGTTTTCGCCGACTGTCGCTTTGCTTCCCGTCAACTTCACAGGTCTCCTGGCTTCACCGTTGTCGCCATTCTCACTCTCGCGCTCGGCATCGGCGCTAACACCACCATCTTTTCACTCCTCGATCCGCTCCTTCTTCGCAAACTGCCCGTGCAACGTCCCGACGAACTTGTGTGGGTCAACTCCACTGGCACCTTGGGGCCCGCCGAAATTTCCGAACTGCAAACCTTCTTTATTTATCGTGATAAGGCCTCCGTCTTCACCTCCGTGCTGGCTTTCTCTCGCCTCGCGCCCTATGCCGTCACCGCGAATGGCAGAACCACTGTGGCCCAGGGCCTGCTCGTCTCCGGAGGCTATTTCAACGCACTCGGCCTGCGACCGTTCTCCGGCCGCCTATTCACAGAGAACCACGAGCGCAACCATGCCACCGTCGTTCTCAGCTTCAACTTTTGGAAACACGAGTTTCACTCCGATCCGCGCGCCGTCGGAGAAATCATTCAATTCGGAGATCAGGTCGACGCCACTCGCACTGGCTCGCTGCCGCAACGCTCATACATCATCGTGGGAATCGCACCACCGGAATTCTTCGGCACCCAAGTCGGTGAAGCGCCCGACTTTTATATGCCGCTCGGTGCCACGGATCTGCCTTCCCAAGATTATTGGCAGACGCAAGGCGTTTCCATCCTTGGCCGTCTGAAACCGGGCATCTCGTTCGCTCAAGCCCAAGCCAATCTCGATCCCTTGCTGCAAACAGCGGAGCGGGTTTCGGCCATCCCGGAAATCGAGCAAAGGGAATCCTTCGCCCGCACGCTTCTGACTCCCGCCGCTCGCGGACTCTCTTCGATCCGCGCGAAATATTCCCGGGCCGCTCGTATCCTTCAAGGGCTCGTCGGCCTGCTGCTCTTGATCGCGTGTGGCAACCTTGCCAACTTGCTTTTGGCTCGCGGTATATCTCGCAGACGCGAAATCGTGGTGCGATTGGCTCTTGGTGCCGGCCGACCCCGCGTGGTTCGTCAACTCCTTACCGAAAGCGTTCTCCTGACAACAACGGGAACATTCGTCGCCTCAGCCACCAGTTACTGGCTGAGTCCGGTGTTGCTCGCTTCGCTTGCCACTACTCAATTCCCGATCGCTTTGCCCACCGGGCGGAACTGGCGATTGCTTCTCTTCGCGGCGCTGCTCATGGCGCTCACCGTTCTCATCTGTGGACTCGCTCCCGCACTTTCCGTCACGCGGAGCAAACTCGCCGACGACCTGAAATCCCAAGGTAGCGCGGCGAGCCATTCCTCCCGGCATTCGCGCCTGAGCAAGGTACTGGTCGTCGCTCAGGTGGCGCTTTCCATGGTCCTTGTGGCCAGCGCGGGCCTGCTGTTGCGTAGCCTAATTAACCTCGAAACCTTTAATCCGGGTTTCGCCCGTGACCAGGTCCTGCTCGTGTCTCTCGACGGCTACTCGGCCTCGCACAGTCGTCATCAGGTCGCCACGTTCTACAGTCAGCTTCTGGCCCAGGTCCGTCAACTGCCTGGCATTCGTTCTGCTTCCTATTCCAGCTTCACCCCCATCAGCGGCAAGCAAGCCGGGGTCAACGTCATCGTCGAGGGCTACTCCCTTAAACCTGGCGAAACCGCCAATGAGCGCTTCGTCGGCGTGTCTCCAGACTATTTCGCCACCATGGACATCCCGCTGCTCGCCGGCCGTGATTTCTCCGAACAGGATATTCACCTCGAATCATCCTTCTATCAAGCAACTGACGTGGCCATCCTCAATCGCACCATGGCGCACCGCTTTTTCGGTGCCAGTAATCCGATTGGAAAGCACCTTCGTTTCGTCGAAGGCGTCAACAATCGCTCGCTGGAGATCATCGGGATAGTCGCTGATTCCAAGTACAACGACTTGCGGGAAAGTCCGCTGGAGTTCTTCTACATCCCTGGCACGCACGGCGATCTGGAAGTGCGCGCCAATATTCCCATCGAGGCGTTGCGCAATTCCATTCGCGACATCGTCCAGGCACTCGATCCTTCCGTAGGCGTTACAAGCGTGAAAACTCTTCGCGCCAGCCTCGATGAATCCCTGCACCCCGACCGCCTCATTGCCGCCCTGACTACCACTTTTGGCCTTCTGGCTTTGGCTTTAGCCTGCATCGGACTCTATGGGCTTCTGGCCTTCGAAGTCGCCCGGCGTACCGGCGAAATGGGCATTCGTACCGCATTGGGCGCTCGTCCGCGCGACATCTTCCGGCTCGTCGTGGGTCAAGGACTACGCCTGGCCGCCGCTGGTATTGTTTCAGGAATTTTTGGCGCCGTTGCGGCAGGCTGTCTTTTCGCCAACCTCCTCTTCGGCGTGAAGCACACCGATGCTCTGACCTTCCTCGTGGTTTCGACCACCTTGTGTGCCGCAGCGTTTCTCGCTTGCTATATTCCCGCGCGTCGAGCCACGCGGGTTGATCCAATGATCGCGTTACGCGACGAATAAACTCTCGCCAACTGGAATAACGCCTCTGAAGATGTCATCATCCAACCCACGGAGGGCGCCCACAATTGTTATCCGACGCGCAAGGTGATTCTTTATGGAGAGAAGGAAGTTCGCTGTTGCGAGTATCCTGCTGGTGTTTTGCCTGTTGCTCGTGTCCCGCGCCTTAGCCCAACGAGCCGTTTCCCCAGGTTCCCAGGATCGCGAGAATGAACGTCGCAGCTTAGCCATCAATATGGTGCGCGCCATCAACGCGGCAGAAGCCCGCTACAAAAAGACCCAGGGCACCTACGTACCCTGGAGCACGCTCGTCACCAACCTGGACTTCACCGAAACCGGTACCAAATGGGCGCCGGAATCCATTCCGACCGTCTCGCACGCCATGTACGGTCCCGGACCCGAAATCGTTCCCGGCTGGAAATTGCGCCTTATTCTCTCCAAAGACGCCACCTCCTACGACCTTTCCCTGGAAGACGTAAGCGATCCCAAATGCTCCTATGCGGTATTCAGCGACGATCGCGGCCTGATTCGGCAAGGCAAGTCCGTCAGTTGTACGCAGTGAAATTCAACTTGAGGCGTTTTGGCGGCAACCGCGGGACTCACAAATCAATCCGACGAAGGTACTCCCGCCAATTCCCGTTCTTTCGCCCGGCACGGCAGAATCGAAAAATATTTGTGCCGGCAGGGTTCGCATCGGTACGCCGGAATCGATATCCATCTCCATAGAAACGAGAAATGACCGTTCACATGTTCCGCCGCGATTCGCTTCAAATCCGGATTTCCGCACACCGGACAATGCGCCTGCAGCAATTCCGTCAGCGTCATCAGTCGTGCATGAAAACGCGCTTCACATTGGCGGCAACGCCACGGGTAGACACCCACTACGCTGAACAGGTAATCCGCAGTATATTGGCGGCGCGAACGTCTCGCGTCCTTGCTCTTACAGACTGGGCAATTCATTGGCTTCCGGGGTTAATCAGCGCACAGCATAGCCAAGGCTTCCTCTGATGGCAAGACCCATGACTACCTTTTCGACGGTACAATAGTCCTAGGTCGAGTTTTACTCTCGTCGCGAGGAAGAATGCCGGGATACACAAACGAACACGCCAGAGCAGGTATCAACGCCAAGCTCCCCAAATTGGAAGTGTGGCCGAACCAGTATCCGGGCTACGTGATTACCACACGCTATCCGGAGTATACTTCGGTCTGTCCAAAGACCGGCTTGCCGGATTACGGTACTATAACTATCCAATACAAGCCGCGAAAATCCTGCATCGAGCTCAAGTCTTTAAAAATGTATCTCCTCGCCTATCGCAGTCTCGGCATCTTCTACGAAAACGCCATTAATAAGATCCTTCACGATATCGTCGATGCGGTGCAGCCCGAATGGTGCATCGTCAAAGGCGAGTTCACTCCCCGCGGCGGGCTGAACACCACCATCTTTGCCCGCTGGCCCGGTCGCAGCTCTAAACCCAGCGCTCACCGCAAGTAACCGAACGGAACACGGGCGAGCAACCCCATTGGACTTGCAACCCACCCCGTTGGATAATTCTGGAGTCAGGCGTGGTTTTCGAATTTATCGAACCTGCTTTTCTGAGGAGCCCGATACATGAGCATTTCCCCAAACGTGCCCAGCCCCCACGAATCCTACCAATATGAGAGTGTGGGCACGCCCCGCTGGATCGCGGTGCTATTTGGTTTGCTGATCGTCGGCCTCGGCCTCATTGCCTATGCCGGCCATGCCGTGCAGACACGCGTCGAGCAAGAACTGGCCCGGAATGAAGAGCAGAACAAGATTCTCACCGCGCAACTTGAGCAGGCCAATACGCGCATCGCCGATCTCAAGGGCCAGCTCGAGGTCACTTCTCAGAAAGTTGGAATGACCCAGGCGGAGTTGGCCGAAGCGCGGAGTCGCGCCGAATCGATCCGTAAGCAGCAAGCCGCCTCCGATCAAAAGCTCAGCGACCAGATCACCGCTGCTCAAAAAGAAAGTGATGCGAAGATTGGCGCCGTGGCGACCGACGTGACCGGCGCAAAGAAGGACATCGCCGACACCCGCACGGACCTGGAAGCCACCAAGACCAAGCTCGATCGTGCAGCCGGCGACATGGGCGTCATGAGCGGCCTCATCGCCAAGAACCACGACGATCTCGAAGAACTCAGGCGCCGCGGCGACCGCAACTATTACGAATTCACCATCCAGAAAGCCAAGACTCCCCAGCGCGTCGGGCCGGTTCAGATCAAGCTGGATAAAGCCGACCAGAAGAAGAGCCGTTACACCATGACGGTTTTGGCGGACGACAAATCCATCGAGAAAAAGGACAAAACGTCCGGCGAGCCCGTGCAGTTCTACATGAAGGGCAGCCCGCGCCTTACTCCCTACGAGATCGTCGTCTTCGAGGTAGGCAAGAACCAGATTACCGGCTACTTGTCGGCACCCAAAGACACCACCAGCGCCCCAGCCAAGTAAGTCGAATTTACTGGAACGGATTGACACGGTCCCGGTTCACCGGGACCGTGTCTGTTTGGAGCCTCAAGCCGTCTCAATTTCCTTCAGATTGTCCTGACCAGTTCTGGAAACTCGACCCCGCAGAAGCCTTCTTTGTGGCGGTCGCGGACGTTACGATTTAACTCGGCCCTACGCAACGGAGGATAGCTCGCCATGACCCACCCACGGCTCCATCGCTACTTAACCACAGCACTTCTCATTGTCCTGTTCGTCTCGAGCCGCGCCTTCGCTCAGTCTCCCATCGACCCCGGAAAACTCCCCGCACGCACTTCGTTTTATTTGTGCTGGCATGGCAGTCCCTCGGGTGACGCTCGCAAGAGCAACTCGCTCTACGCGCTTTGGGACGATCCCGATTTCGCACCCGCGCGCGCTGCGCTGTTCACCAACTTTGTCACCTCCAGTCACTCCAATAGCGCGCAGGAAAAACCGCGCGTGAGCCCCGAAGATCTACAGCAATATGTCACTCTGCTCGACAATTCCTTCCTGGTCGGCTACATCCGTCAGCCCGAATCTCACGTGCCCGCCAAAGCGCCCACTTCGGCGGCTTCGGCCTCCGGCTCAAAGACTGCTGCGCCACCCGCATGGAACGGCATGTTTCTGATCTACGATCGCTCCGAAAAAGAAGCGTTGCTCTCCAAAGCGGTTCTGCAAATGCGCTCTGGGGAAAAAGACATTCCAAAGCTTACGGAACTTACCGTAGCGGGCGTTCCCTCTCTAAAAGTCGAGCGCAAATCAAGCATTACCTATTGGGCGGAATTCGGCAAATATGCCGTCAGTGCCAACGAACTTCCGGTCTTCGAGGAAGTTCTGAACGTTGTTAATGGCAAGCCCGCTGCGGCCGTTTTGGCAGAATCCGCCAGCTACCAGGAAGCTCGCCCACTTCTCACGGGCGGCATTTTAGAGTTTTTCCTGCCGATTCCTCGCCCCGACGAGTTCAACGTGGATTCCTCCAATGCGACCGTGAATCAACTCAAGCCGCTGATTTCGGCCCTAAAATTGGAGTCCATTCATTCCATCGCAGGACGACTTTCTCTCGAAGGTGCGAAATCCCACGTCACCGGCGCAATCTTGGGCGATACCTCGGCAGGGACGCTCTTCGACGTCTGGTCCGATGGCCAGGCCAATCCCGTTTCCATGGGCTATCTTCCGCCAGACACTGTTCAGTACGGCGAGACCGAGTTCAACTTGCCGGGCATCTACAACACCTTGAAACATGCCTTCAGTTCCATGAACAACGGGCAAGTTTCCACCACCAACGCGCTCGAGCAGATGGCGCAAACCCGCTTGGGCATGCCGCTTTCCGACGCGCTAAATGTCGTCACCGGAGAAATTGCCTGGATCCAAACCAGCCCCACTCTGGACGACAGCCAGAAAGTTTATCTCTTCGGTCTGCGCAATAAGCCCGACGCTCTCAAGCTAACTCGCAGCATCATGGGCGACCAGATTACTTCCGAGCGCAACGAAGGCAGTACTACATTCTTGAAAATTTCCACGCACGGCGGACAAAGCTCAGCGGGCCTCGCTCAGTGGCACTTCTACTATCTCGCTATGAATCCCAACCTGCTCTTTGGCGCCTCGAAAACTGAGACCCTCCGCAAATATGCTGCGCAAACCCCTGCCGATCTCGATGCCACACAACTCAAAGGATTGCTTGCCGCGCGTGCTTTGCTTCCGCAAAAACTGAATGGCTTCTCCTATTTTGATTTTCAGAAGGTCGACTGGCCCGGTTTGCAGGCAAAATGGGCAGCCGATGCCAACAAGGCCGCCCAAACAGCCAAGAGCACCGAGGAGAGCAACTCCAATAAGAAAATGGCCGACTGGCTCACTCAGGTCAACCCCGCGGTCTTCTCCCGTCATCTCCACACGATGTCCGGCGGCTCCTGGAAGGATGCCAAGGGTGTTCACTTTGACCACTGGCTGGATTAATGTTCGCCAGCAACCGCTTCCGTGGCGATTTGTCCGCGGAGGCTTGCTCTTGTTCGGACTGCTCTCCGGGCCAGGTTTTGCCCAACAACCGCCCGCTCCATCCACGCAAGCCATTCAAGTTGACGTAAATCGCGTCGATGTGGGCGTCATTGTGACCGACGCCAAGGGCAACTTCGTCGAAGGTTTGCAGAGCAACGATTTCCAGATTTTCGACGACGGTACATCTCAGCCCATCACTGATTTCGCGCCCGTCGATGCGCCCGCGCAAGTTTTACTTCTCCTGGAAGCGGGCCCGGCTGTGTACATGCTCTCTGATTCGCACCTGTTCGTTGCCAGCGCCCTTCTTAGTGGCCTTTCTCCCGGTGACCGCGCGGCCATCGTGGTCTACAACAATGCGCCGAGTACGGTGATGAATTACACGGCCGACAAGGGCAGTGTCCAAGCCGCACTAAGCACGATTCAATTCACGCTGGGCTATGGTGATCTGAATTTAGGGCAAAGTCTCTCGACCGTGCTCGATTGGCTCACGAGGGTGCCCGGCAAAAAATCCATCGTGCTGGTTTCCAGCGGCGTGGACACTTCTCCAGTTTCCGTCCTTCAACCGCTCGTCACGCGGCTCGAGACCGGGGATGTGCGCATCTTTTGTGCGTCCATGAACGGCCCTCTGCGCAATCCCAAGAAGGGCACCAAGCAGCAGCGGCACCAAACCGAACAGGCTTTCTCGCAAGCCGACGCTTGGCTCCAGACGCTGGCGCAAGCCAGTGGTGGCCGCGCCTACTTTCCCTTGAACGCCAAAGCCTTCCAAGAAACTTACGGCCAGATCGCGCAACTGGTGCGCCACGAATACAGCCTGGCCTTCGCCCCGCCCAAGCCCGATGGCGCCATCCACGTCATCGACGTAAAAGTAGTCTCCGGGAATGGCAGCGCCAACCACAATCCCGCCACGTTCCGCATCGATCACCGCCGAGCCTACGTCGCCCCAAAACCGCCAGCGCCGTAACTGGCTACGGCTGTTTGCAAGAGATCGGAGCAGAGAAAATCCGCACCCTTGCCTACCCGCAAGAATGAGGCACCCAGCGCCGTGATTCATAGTGCGGGAGCTTACTCGAACTCCTTCATCACGCGGGCCATGTCGCGCAAACGTTCATCTACGCGCGCAAAGACCGTGCCATCTTCGAAGTGCGCGCTGCCGTTGCGGCTTCCTGCAGGCGTACCGGTCAGCAACTCGATCCCCTGCTCTACGCGGGCGATTGGCCAAATGTGGAACTTGCCCGCATTTACCGCATCCAGCAAATCGTCGCGCAGCATCAAGTCGTCCACATTCGACGCGGGTATCAGCACGCCTTGCGTCCCTGTCAATCCCTGGATTTGGCAAATATCAAAAAATCCCTCGATCTTCTCGTTTACCCCGCCAATCGCCTGAATGTCTCCGCGCTGGTTCATCGAGCCGGTTACCGCAACATCCTGCCGCAGCGGCAATTCACTTAACGCCGAGAGGAGCGCGTAAATTTCCGTCGAACTGGCGCTGTCGCCATCGACGCCTGAATACGACTGCTCGAAACAGATACTCGCCGTCAGGGTCATCGGTTTATCCTGCGCGAAGGCAGACCGCAGATATCCGGAAATAATGTGCATGCCTTTATCGTGAAAGCGGCCACTCAGGTTCGATTCGCGCTCAATATTGATCAACCCGGTCTTCCCTAATCCTACGCTTGCGGTAATGCGTACCGGCTTTCCGAACGCGTAGCCGCCAATCTCCAGCACGCTTAGTCCATTCACCTGCCCGACATGCGAGCCGCTGAGGTTCACCAAGAGCGTGCCTTCTTCCATCATTTCGCGGATGCGCGTCTCTACCAGATTGTGGCGTTCGACCTTCGACGCAATGGCCTTGCGCACATGAGCTGCGCGCACTACGCTTTCCCCGGTGGCCGCCGCGGCATAGTGCGCTTCGCGCGCTAAATCCGCGATATCGACGAATCGCGCGGTCACCTTGTTGCGCCGACCGGCCTTGCGCACGCCGTATTCCAGAATTGCCGCAAACGCGCCGCGGTCAAACGGGAACAGATTCTCCTTCTCGCTCAGGGTACGAATGCGTCCGGCGTACTCCTCGATGACGCCGTCGCTCATGGCCATTTCTTCGTCGAACTCTACCCGCACTTTGAAAATCTTCCGGAAATCTTCTTCGTATTCGTACAGCAGCTCGTACAAATTCCGGTCGCCAATCAAAATCACCTTCACGTTGATTTCAATGGGCTCTGCCTTCAGCGCCGTGGTGGTAAACGGATAAAACGTCTCGAACGGCTGAATCTCCAGGCGGTTGTGATTCAATGTGCGTTTCAGCGCGCGCCACACTCCCGGCTCCGACAGCGCTTCCACCGAATACATAATCAAAAAGCCGCCGTCGGCCCGCAGCAACGAACCGGCGCGCAAATCCATAAAATCACTGGTCCAACCGCCGCGCGCATCATAGGCGCGCTGAATGGTCCCAAACAGATTTGTATACGTGGGCGTCGTTTCGAAAATCACGGGCGATGTGTCTTCGTGGTTATGCGCCAGAATCACGTTCACGCCATACACCCGGAATGGATCGCGCTCCGGCACCGGTCCTTTTTGCAGGGATTCGGCCGGTTCCTGCGGGTGTTCCTCTTCGCCTTCGCGTTCCTTGAACGGCCCCAGATTATCCAGCAAGTGATGCCGCACTTCTTCCAGGTATTCCGTTACACTGTGGCCCGGATACTTCTCCTTCAACTCTTCGATGACTCCATCCACCAGCACCGAAGCCGCTTCCTGCTCCAAATAGCTCAGCTCACTAGCTAATTCCCGCGACAGCGTCAGCGTTTTCCGGTACACCACCGTAAATTCCTGGCGGAATTGTTCGTACTTCCGCTCTATTTCCTCGGCCACGCCTGATTCTAATTTGCCTTCATGCACCATCTTGGTGATGTCTTCAATCGGCACCATCTGCCCTTCGAGCACCGGAAAGATTTCCGGCAGGGCCACTGCGCCCACTTGCATATGCCCTAACGCAAACTGCTCGCGCGCGATGCGCCGGGTAAAATCGTCCATCAAATCTTTCTCGCGCACGGAAAACCGTTCTACAATTCGCCCTTTTTGCCGCTGGAAGGGTTCGCCTTCGAATACCTGGGGAATCCGCCGCCGTAGAAAATCAATGCCTGCCTGCATGTCTTTTTTGAAATTGTTCGCGGAGCCGCGAGCCAGTATGAGCAATCGC
>Ga0187772_10001147_pt1 | contig 12368 bp, 12 predicted proteins | sample 0116_SJ02_MP15_2_FD_133137 | JGI IMG/M metagenome (GOLD analysis project Ga0187772, IMG submission 133137) | Tropical peat soil microbial communities from peatlands in Department of Meta, Colombia - 0116_SJ02_MP15_20_MG | ecosystem: Environmental > Terrestrial > Soil > Wetlands > Peat | place... | reverse complement strand
CTCGAAGGAAATGGTGGAAATCCGCCGCCGCCTCGGCCCGCAAAGGGAGAACGAAGCCTACCTTGAGCTGAAGCCGGACTGGATGGTGCTGCGCCCGGATGAAGTCACTGGCAACGAGCTCATTGATTCCTCGCGGTTGACGGAGTTTTACGAGCTGGTGGCCGTCATGGATGCCACCGACCAAATCAATGCGATCCGCTGGCTGCCCGGCAGGAAGAATCTTCAACACGATCAGAAATTTCTCGTCTTCCACTGCAAAACGGCTGGGAAGGCGAAGCCCTCGTCCTGATCATTCCGACCCGCGAGGAGTGGCGACACAGCCGTCGCAAGCCGTTTGGCGAACACGACATTGCCTGCGCCGAGCAGACCCATGAGCCGGACAGTGCGTTTTAGCCGCGGCGATTCGGTCAATCTGGTTTGTTTGGGCTCAATGGTTTGAGCTGTTTGTGGAATCTGCAATTACTTCTTCGCCGCGAGCAATTCGTTCACTTTTCCCATCACGCCAAATGCATCGGCCACGTAAAGCACGTCGGCTTTGCCGCGCGCCCAGCCGCAGTTCGGATCCAAGTTGATCGCGCGGCGCTCGGCAATGAACCGCCACCCCACCGTATGTGGTTCCTCGCCGTGACAACAGGTGCTCAAGCCTTTCGGGTGCCGCGGGGTAGCGCCGGTCTGCCCAATCTGGTTGAGATGCGACAGAAATGAAAGCACAGCCTGCCCTTCGCCACTTTGGTCCACCAGCGATTTGCTGCTGCCCAGGGACGCATGGCTGAGTTGGAGAAAACCCCGGATCAATTTTTCCGCCTCCGGCACGTGCGTCTGGCCGTCGGCCTGTTTCTTCGTCCAACCGGCGCCGGTTACGAACAACACCGGCGCATCGGGCCGGATGGTCTGGGCATCGGCCTCCGGTTCGCGTATGCCAATCACCGTGGTGCGCCTCGCCGAATCCGGAAGCGCGACCGCGACATTTTCAACCGCGGCGGCGCCCGCGCCACATTCACACGCGGGCTGGCTGCCCGGGTCAGTCAAAATAAACCACGGGCGCTGCATGCGTTGCTGTACCGCCTCCATGCGCTGCCGATAATACCAGCGGTTCACGGAAATTTGTCCGTCTGGCGCGGCCACGCCGGTGATGTGAGTGTCGGCGCGTCCGCCGAGTCGTCGCGCCACGCCGGGCAACACGCGCGCCCAGCGCGAAGTCGCCGGCGCCACGACCACCGTAGCCTGCGCCGCTTTGCAAATCGCCTCGGCCGCCGCCGCGTCAGTAGCGTAGCGCGACTGGCTGAAATCCGTGCCCGTGACGCCAAAATATTTTGTTGCCGGGCATGCCGCGATGGAATTCGCCGCGGTTTGCACGTTTTCACCGACGAGGCCGATGACGAATTTCGAGCCAGCGAGTGATTTATGCAGGGTGGCCGCGGCGTGCAGCGCTTCGCGTGCCGTTTTCGCGAGTGAACCATCAGCTTCCGTGTGGGCCAGAACGAGAATGTTTTCCATATCTTTAATTCACAATGCAACGATTCAACGATTTAACGCTTCAACTACTTCTTAATCCACTCAACGATTTCCTTTGCGATGTCGTCCGTTGACTTGTCCTTCACGATTTTGGTTTCGCGCAACTGTTTCGGCAGTGAAACGCTGGCAAAACTCAATCCTTCGCCCGCGAGCTTCGTTGGTTTGGCCTTTTGCAGCGCGGGCATCACGGTGCGCATGTTGACCATCCCGACCTGGGGATTGTTTTTCGGTTCGGGCAGATTGCCCGTCGCCCAGCCAAGCAACGCCGGCGCGCCAACACATTTGGAAATCTGGTGTTTTCCGCCTTCGATCCGCTCCAGAATTCCGAGTGAACCGTCGGCGGCAATTTTCAATTCATCCACGCCCTGAAACTGGTCCACGATGCCGAGGCGTTCGCCGACCATTTGCATGGTCGCGCCCGCGCCGCGCGAAGCTGATTCCCAACCACCGAAAATCAGCAGCTTCGATTTGTCAAGTCCGGGAATCGCTTGAATGGCCTCGGCCAATGTGGCGGCGACTTCCGCCGCCTCAGTGAACCCGCTGGCCGGGCCGTCGAGCGCAATCAATTCGAACGGCACTTTTTGCGCGACGGTCATCATCACCTGTTGCAGCTTGGCTTTCGGGCCGAGTGCGACGAGCCAGACTTTGGAGCCGGGCTGGTTTGTCGCCAGATTCGCGGCTTCGTAGAGCGCGTGGCTGGCCCACGGGTCGAGGACGGCGGGCAGCATCATTTCATTTTTCAACGCCGGCCCGGTCGGCGACGCAACGGGTTCCAAGGTTTGCAGCGGATCGGGAACGATGCTGCCGCAAACGACAATTTGATATGCGATACTCATAAAGTTTTAGGCCACAGATGAACACAGATGAAACACAGATTTTTCAAAATACCATTCGCTTGTATTCAACTCGTTCGCGACCAAAGTTGATTAAGTAACCCAGTTTGACGCCGGTGCCGCGAAGCTCGTTCAGCAGTTGCGATTCGTGAACACTTTGATAAGCAGCGTCTGTTTTTAATTCTACAACAATTTTGTCCGCCACCAGCAAATCCACCGCGCAATCACCAACCATCACGCCTTTGAACTGAACTTTTATTTGAGGTTCTCGTTCGGCCTTCACGCCGCGCAATTGCAATTCCACCTGCATGGCACATTGATAAACCTTTTCCCAAAATCCATAGCCAAGCACGTTGTGAACCACAAATGCCGCACCGATGATTTGTTCGGTAATCGGCTAAAGCGAATAATCCTTCGGCGGTTTTGCCTGTGTTTCATCTGTGTCCATCTGTGGCTTCAATTCTCCGCCGAGTGCAAGCCCCCAGTTCCGGCGCGGAAAGCGATGTTTGCGCGTTCCGGGTCGTATGGCAGCGAATGCGCGCAGTTCCACAGACATGCGCCGCAGTGGACGCATTTCTCGCGGTCGAAAGTCGGCACGCCGCCTTCACCCGGCGTGATGGCCTGGCCGCTGCACATCTCGATGCAAATTTTCGTGCCGCACTTCTCGCACAATTCCGGATACAGGAACACAACATGGTCGGCATATCCCGCCGGCGCCTGCACCTTGCCGCCCATCAGCAGTGCGTCCTGATGTGACACCAGCAACCGGCCATCAAACGGGATCGCCGGCCAGCCGGCCTTGTCCATCAGCGCGCCGTGGAGCGAGACGCTCTTCGCTGTGCACTCGTGGCGGAGCTTGGCGATTTCCTTGGGCGAAATGCGGCCGCGATAGTATTCCTCAAGACGCGGAATGCGTTTCCACGGCGGGGCGGGGTCGCCGTTTAACGTGAAGCGTCCGCCCGTCAATCCGGCAAGCGCCAGGCCAACCATGCCGCGAACGACGCCTTTCTGAAATCCATCGCGTGATTTTTCCGCCACGATGGATTCCTGATCAACCCAGCTCGCCCGGCGGCGTTGCACATAGGTCGCTTCGAGGTTTTCCTTCGTGAACGGTTTCTTCGCCTTGAGCAATTCAAGCACGGCTTCGGCGAGTTGTGCGCCGGTGGCCCAGGCCTCATCCACGCCCGATCCGGTGAAGACGTTGGTCGTGCCGCTGCCTTCGCCGATACGCGCATACCCATCACCGACCAGATGCGGTTCGCCACGCCGGCCGGATTCGCCGAGCGTCTTCGCACCCCATGACCGGAGCTTGCCGCCCTCGAGATGGCACCAGAGATACGGATGCAGCATCCAGTGCTGGAGATAACGGTAAGCCGTGCGCGCCGGGCTGTCGAACCACGACGGCACGAAGATGCCGAGCGATGCTACGCGGTCAGGATGCACATAGAGAAATCCAAAAATCTCCGGCTCCGGATATCCGAACGTGTGCAACACGGTGCCGGGTTTGAGCGATGTATTCTCACGTAAATCCACGACGAATTTCATGCCCACGGCCCAATCGCGTTTGTGATGTCCTTCAGGAATGCCAAAATGCGCATCGAGTTGCTGGCCCACGGGGCCGATCGGGCCGTCGCCGATGACCGTCAGCGCAGCATGAATGTCCATGCCGGGCGTGAAGCCATCGGCGGGTTGGCCCTTCCGGTCCTCGCCCTGGTCAAGCAAACGAACTCCGACGACTTTGTCGCCTTCGATAAGCGCCTGTGCCACCGGCGTGCCGGGCCAGATTTGGACCGTGCCCGTGCTCTGCACCTGTGCTCCCGCCCATTGCATGAACTGACCAATCGAAAGCACCATGCCGTCACGTTTGTGAAGGAATGAAGGCGTCCACGGCAGTTTCAGCGCGTCATGCTCAAACGGCAGGGCGAATTTGAAGGCGCGAATGAACTTATCGGCCAGATGAAGTATCGGCGAGCGCCGGCTCGCGCCGTGCGGATCGAGCAAGTAAAGCACCCTTTCTTCGCTCACCGTCGCCGCCATTGGAATGCCGGCTTTCTCAATCTCCGGAAAGCTTGCACGCAGCGCCCGCGCCCGCGTCACGACCCCAGAGACGCCAAAGCCAAGATCATCGGCCCGCTCGTAGCAAAGCACCTGCGGCGGCATGCCTGGCATGACAGCACTCTCGACGGCCGGCAACCCATCGGCGTTGACGAGTTGTTTGGACAGCGTTGCGAGGAATCCCGCCGTGGCCGGGCCGAACCCCACACAGACAATGTCCGCATCCATGCGCTGGCGTTCGATGGCGGCGATAAGGGATTCTGGCGCAGCGGAATTCATATTGGCAAACTTAGTTAATCCTCAAGGTGGCACAGGCCTCCGGCCTGTTGTTTCCGGCTTCCTGCCGGAAACCGTTCAGATCAGCGTGCGCCAGTTTCATTCCGATCCGACCAGCGTCTGCGGACGCATAGACAGAACCCGGCGAGACGCCGAATTCAACAGACGAGACGTCTGTTCCACCCACTGACAGCGCGCAAACCACCAAATATAAATCGCGTTGTTACAGTTTACTCAGAATGCGTGCGGCTTTGTTGGCGTCGGCCTCGCTGTCCACGGCAATGTGGCAGACAAATTTGTTGCCGATGGCCGCCGCGGACAAGCCGCGCAGGTTGAGTCCCTTGTCGGCCAACGCCTGCGTGAGGCGCGCGCCCTGGCCGCGTTTGTTGACGCCTTCAAGCCTTACCGAGTGCAGGCTCTTGGTTTTTTTGAACCCGGCCGCCCCTGCTGCGCCACTCTGTTTTGGTCCTTTGATGGGCGTGACGAACACGACCCCCGCACCGCGCTTTTCCGGCGACCGCCGCGCGATGACGAATTCGAGGTTCACGCCCGCCGCCGACAATGCCTTGAACTTGCCCGCCAGCGCGCCGGGTTTATCCTTCATGGTAGCCGCCCATGTGTCCACTCGTTGTGCTTTCATGACTGATTTCCTTTCGTTGAGTTTGGAACGATATTCTTTTTGAACAAACGGAGGTTAGACTCCTTTTTTTGCATGTCAAAGTTTCACGCCGGATAATCCAGCGCTTCGCGCGTCATCACCTGGGTCAGCGCCCCGGCGGCGCGGTCTTTGGCGAGCCGGCAGCCGGTGAGGCAACCGTCCAGTTTGGCGCGCAAACGGACAAATGTTTCGAGGCCGTCAAATCTCACACAGGGGCCGGCCTTCAGCGGATGGCTACCGCCTTCGTCCGACACATCCGCGTAGGCGCGCGCTGAACCGTCAAGGCCCGGAATGATGCCCTCGAGCATTTCCAATTCCTCGGCACAGTAACAGGCGTGGCAACTGGTCTCATCCCAAGCCGGATGGCGGTTGTACCCGTGGACAATCTCGGCGCAGACGCGGCCAACCTCACCAGCGGCGCGGGCAGTTTGCACGTGGCAAAGGTCGGTGAAAAACGCGACCGTCCCGGCCAGCCCATCGGCAAGTGCCGGATTCGCAGCCCCTTTGGTATCCAGCTCAATCACGTCGAGGACAAATTGCCGCGCGGCCAGCAGCCAGCAAAGCGCGTCGGCCAGCGGGAAGGTCACGCCCTGGCGGGATTTGTGGTAGAGCCTGGTGCCGTCGGCATCGGTGGTGGTTTGCACATGATTGAGCGTCCAGAGCCAGAGTTGCATGGCGGTGGCGAGGGTACACGAGCCGCTGCCGGGCCGCTCAGAGGCGATGCGCCGCATCTCCAGAATCCACTGCTGGAATTGTGCGAGGAACAACTCGTTCGTCATCGTGATGGAAAGTTGCAACCGCTGCACGGCCTCGGGACCTTCGTAGGTGGCTTCGAGCTGCGCATCCATCCATTTCTGGCCGAGGAACCCGGGGCAATCCTCCGTGACGCCGTAGCCGCCCATGAGGCTCACGGCTTCGCGCATCATCGTGGCGCCGTGGCCGGTGTTCCATAACTTGCAGGCGGGGCAAAGGACATTGGCCAACGAATCGAGAATCACAAACTGCACCAGCGGGTCACTCTGCAATGCGCCCGCGTCATTTGGCTCGCGCGCGCCCACCGGCTGCAAAGCCAGCTTCAACAGTTCCAGCGCGTCCTGCTGCTTCTTTGTCAGTTCCTTGAAGGCGGCACGGCCGGTCAGTTTTTTCTCTGCGAGCCACTGGTCTTTTTGCTTCTCCAGTGGATCCAGTTCGTCAAACAGCCTCGCGGCGGCGAAACCCAGCGACGCGCTCGCCTCGCCCGTGGCCCAGATGTCCACCAGCCGTTGCAGCGCGTCTTCCTTTTGTTGCAGACCGAGTTCGTAACGCGGCGTGCCGGGCGCGCCCCCCCCACCGCGGAACCGGCGGCGATGATAAAGAATCACCGGCTCAACGGCGGACAACAGTTTTGCGGCGGTCATCAGGCCGACGGTGACGCGCGTGCGACGGAAAACCGCCTCGATGATTTCGCCGTGCGAATAATTCGGAATGATGACGCCATCCGTGATTGTGTACCCGCCGATGATGCGGTGCACGGGCACTTTCAAATTGAACACCGGGTCGTTGGTCGAGGAAAGCTGGTGGACGAGTTTCTTGGTGGGCGTGCCGCGGTCGAACTTGCCGGGATCCGTTTCCTCCAGGATGACCATGCAACTGCCCTTGATGCGCGGGTCATCGGACTCCACGGCGGCGGCGACGATATTGGCGAAGCCCATGTTCGTGATGAAGCGACCGCGCTTGTCCACTTGCAGCACCGGCTCGGTGCCGTCCTTCCACTCGGCCACGCGCACCTTGCCGGCCAACATGCCGGTCTCGACCCCGACAAAGGGGATCGGTTCGGTGAGCGCAAACGCGGCGTGGATTTGTTTGCGGTCTTCTCCCGGTTTCAGCGGCGCGGCTCCCCCAACGTATCGGGCTTTCTGCTCCGGTGTGCCGCGCTCATGAATGGGCGCCAGCCCGAGATTGCCAGCGAGGCTGCACGTGGCGGCGCCGGCATCCACCCACGACAACTCGAACGCGATCAGCGCCAGTACGAGATTTTTTGGCCCGGCGATGAATCCGCCGTATTCAGGATCAAGGAACGCGGCGGTGATGCCGCTCTCGTCGAAATGCGGGAGCAACGCGGCCTTCGCCGGCGTCCACTCATGCGAATTGCGGCCGCCACCGGCGACGAGGCGGGCGACCGGCCCGCGCGCCACGCCGCGCACGGATTGGACGAGCATGTGCAGTTCGTAGCGGTCGGCGAACCGCCACATGATCTGGCGGATGTCGTCGCCGGGCAGGGTGTTCAATCCCGGCGCTGTCTTTTCTATGACAATCGTTCCCATAAAAATCCTTCCGTTTTGGACCGTTGTTTTTATCGGCAAAATTTTCCGCGCGTCTTCCGCAACCCATACAGATAGGGAATCTTACATAAGAATACTTTGGTTTTCAAAAGTAAAAATTCGGTCCACTAAAGCCCGCGTAATGCCCAAATGGTAAACCGCTAATTCAGAAATGTCTTTGAAACCACAGCAACGTCTGCTTCAACCAGTTGAAATTGAAAGAGCCGTGCCGGAAACCGTAGCAGGCCAGCAGCAATCCGCCAAAAACCGCCGCCCATTCCCAGCAGAGCATTTTCCCTTTGTGGCCCTTGACGAACGCGAGCGCGGCCAGACTGTTTCCGGTCGCGGCGGCGGCCAGTCCCCAAGACAACAACTGCCAGCCCGTGGAAGCAGAGGAAACCTGCCAGTCGCCCAATTGCATGCGGCTGGCCGCCGGCAGGCCGATTAACAACAGCGCCAGTATCGCACAATTCGTAGCGATAATTAAAAAACGCTGCATATTGCGTAGGACAGGCATCTTGCCTGTCTCAAACTTTTGTATTTAGCCTCGGGAGGAAACAGGCTCGAAGCCTGTTTCACGCTCAATTAATCTTCTCCTCGATTTTGTATTTGAACATCCGCTTTTTCATCCAGCGCACCGCCAGCAAATCGTAAAAAGACCCGAACAGCCGGTTCCAGACACCATAATGGGCCTGTCCCGCGAATCGTGGATTGTTGCGCACCTCGATTTCTGTAACCGTGTAGCCCTCAATCTTGAACAATGTCGGCAGGAACCGGTGCATGCCCTTGAAAAATTTGAGGCTGTCAATGCATCCGCGTTTGAAGGCGCGATAGGTGCAACCGGCGTCCGAAATTTTCTCGCCGCTCAATTTATTCCGCACCCAATTGGCAATGCGCGACGAGGCGATGCGGATAAAATGGTCTCCCTCGCCGCGCACTTTCACGCGCGTGCCGCAGACGCAATCGAATTCTTTTAATGCCTCCAGAAATTTCGGCAGGTCTCGCGGATCGTTTTGCAAATCGGCGTCCGCGGTGACAATGTATGTGCCGCGGGCGGCTTTCATGCCGGCAAAGCTGGCCGCCGATTCGCCGCAGTTGAACGCGAACCGCTGCACACGGATGCGCCGGTCGCCCGCTGCCAGTTCCTTGAGGATTTCCCACGACTTGTCCCGGCTGCAATCGTCGGTAATGATGATTTCGTAGGAAATTTTCAACGGCTCGACCGCCTCGCGGATGGCTTTGATAAGCTTACGCAAATTGCCTTCCTCGTTGTAACAAGGAATGACGAGACTGATTTCGGGGGTGTCGTTGGTTGCCATTAGCTTTGATTTCCTCGCTCCGCCTTGGCGATGCGTTGTTGCTCTTCGGAAACGATTTTTTTCAACTCCGCTAAATCCCTCGGCAGGACGTGCTTTGCGAGCAACGCGAAGAGCGGCTCCGTTGCCGGCTTGTGCAAGGCCAGCAAAATCTTGATGTCGGCTTCATAAACGTGAATCCGTTCCCACGCGAACTGCCGGTAAAGTGAGGGCAGCGCAAAAAGCTTCAACAAAATCATCCCTTCGACTGTTGCGGTGGGAACTTCCAATTCCGCAAATGAATGCTTTGTGGCGAATTTCTCTGCGACGATTTTGAACAGCGGATTTTTCGTCAGCAACAAATCCACCTGGATGCTCTTGAATTTTCCGCGGGCAAAAAAGTCCTTCTGGTCTTCAATTTTCAATTCCGGAAGTTTTTCCAGCGCCGCCACCGACATCAGCAAATCCACATCTTTTGTGTTTCGGCCTTTGACATAGGTGAGCATCGCCAGACCGCCGACAAGCAGATAATCCACATGCCGCTCGCGCAGCAGCCGGAACAAATCCAGCGCATCTTGCGGGACGGGGACTGATGGCTGCCCGGCACCTTCGCGTAACTGCTGAGCCCCGTTCATCCAACGGCGCGGATTGGCTTCCCATGCATCCAGCAACACTTGAGCAAGCCGGTGCAAACTGACGCCTTCCGGCAGGGTGACGGTATGTTTTTCTTCGCTCGCGGCAGCCATTCAGATGATTGGATTTTACCCGAAATGACCTGAAGAAAAAAGCGATTTAGAGTGCAATTGAAAGGCATTTTTGTCCGCGAATTCCGCGAATCGACGCGAAAAAAACATGACCCGTCATTCCACGCAAGCCTTCCGTTCGGCTCTTTGCCCTTTTCGCCAATTCGTTTTCGTTCGTGCAATTCGTGGATGAATCACTTCTTCCCGTAGAAGTCTGCGATGACGTCGGCGACTTTGTCCGCAACGTCGAGGCTCATTTCGCCGTGGATGGGAAGCGACAGAATTTCGTTCACCGCCTGTTCGGTCTTGGGCAGACGCGGAATGTTTTTGAACCGGTTGGTGACGCCCGGCTGCTGATGATTCGGTACGGGATAATGAATGCCCGTGTCAATGCCGCGTTCCTTCAGGAATTTTTGCAGTTCATCGCGTTTTTCGGAGCGGATGACGTACATGTGATACACGGCGCGGGCCCATGGCTTCTCGACCGGCGTTGGGACGATGCCCTTGAGCCGTTCGTTGTAACGCGCGGCGATTTTGCGGCGATTGTCATTGAACCTATCCAAGTGTTTCAACATCACGCGGCCGATGGCGCCCTGGATTTCGTTGAACCGCACGTTGAACCCCGCGAAATCGTGATGGTATTTGTCCTTTCGCCCGTGATTGCGCAACGCGCGGACTTTATCGGCGAGTGCATCGTCGTTCGTCACCAGGCAACCGCCGTCGCCGAGCACGGTCAGGTTTTTCGACGGGAAGAAGGAGAACGCGCCGAAATTGCCCATCGAGCCGACGGTCTTGCCATTGTATTTCGCGCCCTGCGCCTGCGCGCAATCTTCCAGCACCCACAATTTGTGTTTCGCCGCGACCTGAAACACGCGGTCCAGATTTGCCGGATGGCCGTAGAGATGCACCGGGATGATGCCGACCGTGCGCGGCGTGATGAGCGATTCGAGCAGTTCCACGTTCAGGCAGAAAGTGTCGTCAATGTCGCAAAACACAGGTGTGGCACCGCAATGAATCAGCGGCTCCACAGTGGGAAAAGCGGTGTGCGACGGCACGATGACTTCATCGCCGGGCTTCAGTCCTTGGGCGAGATGCAGCATATAGACAATCATTGTCCAAGACGTTCCGAGGATGGCGTGTTTGACGCCGGTGTAGGCGGCGAGTTCGGCCTCGAATGCTTTGCACTCGGCGGCGAGGATATACTGGCCGGAGCGGAGAGCGCGCAGCGCGGCTTCCTCGACTTCCGGGTTCACGAAACATTTTGATAATGGGATTTTTTGCATAAAGTTTTTATCCGCGAATTACGCAAATTGGCGCGAATTGCTTTTTGCCTTCGGTAGAAGGTCAACACCTTCAGGTTTGTTGTTTGTAAGCACAATGCGTTTCCATTCGAGGCTGAGGGCTCCGAAATTGATCCGAACTCTAACTTCCAAGCCGGACGATTTCAAATAATTGATAACCTGGGCCTCTTCGCGCGGAGTCAATTTATCGAGGGCCTTCAGTTCAACGATGATTTTGCCATAAGCCACAAAGTCTGCGAGGTACGTTTTCTTAGGCTGCCTGCCCTTGTAAGAAATAGTCATTTCTTTTTGCGCCTCCGCCGGCACTTTTCGGTCCGCCAATTCGATTTCCATGCACTCCTGATATACCGGCTCCGAGAACCCAAACCCTTTTTCGCGATGCACCTCCATCGCCGCGCCGATGATTGCATACACCTCGTCTTTCAGAATTAATTTGGCCAAAGATTTCCTTTCTCCTGATTTTTTGGTTTTAATTCGAGTCAATTCGCGAAATTCGCGGATCACCCCAATTCGACCGCCCGACCGGTTTTGACGGATTCCAGTGCGGCGTTCATCACGCGGACGGCCTCGTAACCGGCCCAGCCGTCGGCGCGCGGCGCTTTGCGTGTTTGCACGGATTCCACAAACGCGCGCAGCTCGGCCAAAAGCGGTTCTTCCGGCGGCGTTTCAATCTGCGTCACCACGCCTTCGACCGCCTTAAAACTGTTGCCTTCGCGGACGTGCTTGTTCTCATAGGTTTTGATTTTGTATTGCGCGACATTGTAATCGCACACCGCGCTCAATTTGTCGCCGCAGACGATGACTTCGCGGAATTTGCCGGGAATGAAATAATCGTTTTCGACCGTGGCCCAGGTTTTGCCGTGTGGCGTTTCGTATTCCATCGAAACCAGCGAAACGTCGTCCATGCCGCGGCCCATGAAATCGTGATGCACCGCCAGCACGCTCTTCGGCAGCGCGCCGAGAATGAAATTGAACAGGTCCACGAAATGGATGCCGTCGGCGAACATCACACCGCTGTCGTTGCGCGGGCGTTTGAATCCGCCGAAATGGCCGCGCAACATGTTCACGCGACCGAATTGGCCGGATTGCACCGCATCGCGGAGCCACAACGTCGCCGGATCAAACCGCAGGATATGGCCGACCTGCAAAATCCGTTTTTCCTTCTCAGCCAGTTCTGCGAGTTGTTTTGATTCGTCGTTGGCGAGTGTCAACGGTTTTTCCACGAACACATCTTTGCCCGCTTCGAGGAATTCCCGGCACAACGCAAAGTGCGTCTGGGCGGGAGTTACGACGACAGCGCAATCCACCTTGGCCGCGAAATTTTTGTAGTCGGTGGTGAGCCGCTCGGCGGGCAGGCCCAGTTTACGCGCCGGTTCGAGTTGTTTCTCGCCG
>Ga0187772_10001145_pt1 | contig 12376 bp, 16 predicted proteins | sample 0116_SJ02_MP15_2_FD_133137 | JGI IMG/M metagenome (GOLD analysis project Ga0187772, IMG submission 133137) | Tropical peat soil microbial communities from peatlands in Department of Meta, Colombia - 0116_SJ02_MP15_20_MG | ecosystem: Environmental > Terrestrial > Soil > Wetlands > Peat | place... | reverse complement strand
GGATGTCCGGAGGGAGCGTCAAGGACCAGTCGACGACCGCCTCGGTGAGAAACTCGGGATTGTCACCTTGCATAGGGCGCATTGCGCCTCCCACCGTGTGCGATTGCGGAATCATGCGAAAGTCTCGGTCGGAATGTAGGAGCCCGAAATAGACGTCGTTTGCCAAGCAGAGTGTATCCTGGGTTATTTTTGCACGGGTCGGACGGGAGTCGAACCCGTTTAGGGGCTGCCGCTGACCCTCGGGTTAAAAGCCCGATGCTCTGCCTGACTGAGCTACCGACCCTCGTGCCCGTTCCGGGTGAACCCGAATTAAGAGTTCTTATCAGAGAGGAGCCGCCGAACGAACTTGAGATCGGCTTCCTGGCTCCTGGTATCGTCAATCGGGGTTTCCATGATAATCGGCCTCTCCAGCACTCCCCTGTAGCCGAGGAAGGCGCGGAAACCTTCAGAGCCTATCTTCCCCAACCCTATGTGCTCGTGTCTGTCAAGATGGCTGCCGAGCGGACCCTTCGAATCGTTTAGGTGGACCACCCTCAGTTCTTTCAGTCCCACGAGTTCTTCAAACTTCCCCATCGATTCTTCAACCGCTGCCCTAGACGCCAGGTCGAATCCAGCCGCAAAGGCGTGACAGGTGTCGAGACAGACGCCCATCCTATCGGGCCGGCCCGCCTGATCGATGATCGCCCTCAGCTCCTCGAACCTCGCACCAACGCAGTTCTTCTGCCCCGCCATGTTCTCGAGGAGGATTGTTGCCCTCCCCTCGCTGGCCCCCAGAGCCTGTCTGGCCGCTCCTGCTACGTTCCTTATGCCTGTCGCGGCCCCCCTGCCTCCGTGGCTGCCAAGGTGGACAACGAGGTACTCGATGCCCAGGGCGTCGCACCTCTTCACCTCTGCGTCAAGAGCGCCCCTGCTCTTCTGCATCATCTCCTTCTCAGAGGACGCAAGGTTTGGGAGGTAGGGCATGTGGTCGACCAAGAATCTGAACTCTGACTTCTTTCGCCTATCGCGGAAAGTGAAAACTTGGTCATCCGTTAAGGGCTTGAAGTGCCACCCCCTGGGGTTCCTTGTGAATAGCTGGAAGGTAGTGCAGCCTAGGTCGATGGCCTGGTCAAACGCAGAGTCTAGAGACTTCGCTACCGAAACGTGAAAGCCGATTTGGGGCTTCTGGTCCACGGACAAAATAGACCGGAGGTGGGTTTATGGGCCTTTCCGACCGAAACCCACTCTGATTCCTATACTCGCTTGGTGCTTTCTTTCCTGTGGCGCACGGTTCTGCCGACGGAGCTACTTGATGGAACTGTTCGTCTCCGGTAGGTCCTTGCCCGAGGTGGTGCCGCGGAGGCACCGAATGTGACTGCCGACGCCCCTCCCGCTGTTGGGGCCGGGGGTAGTGCAGGGGATGTTTCAGGCTGAACGGTCTCGTAAATAGCTGGAGTGGGAGTGGTTACCGGTGCCGGCTCCGGCGCGGGCTCGGCTTTTATTGGAGCCGTCTCCGCCTTGACTTCGGGTGCTGCTTGAATGACTGGAGTGTAAGTGGTTGCAGGCCTCGCCGCCACAGCGGTCGCTGCCTTCTTCGGATGACCGAAGAGGCCCCTGGGTGCAGCATATAGCACCACGGCGACTGCGGCTGCAGCGCCAAGCAGGATCGTCGCGATTTCAACGACCATTTGTCTTCACGAATATCTTTGAAGGAGCGGCACTTCTAATGGCAAGTCAAAGGGAGTGCACAAATACATCATCTTCCATCAACCCTCTCGCCAGCGAGGAGAACTTCGTATTCGTGAGAACACTGCTTATATCGAACCCGTGTCCAACACGATGGAGCATGCTAACGGTGCCCTACGAAAAGATAACTACCGAGATATTCAAGTTTGACCGAAGGGTGCGGCACGCCTCCGTTCTTGACGAAAGTGGCAGGACGATATCCGGCGGGATGCGGAAAGGGATTCCGTCGCTCGAGCCCCAGAGTGAAGACCTCAGGCTGATAGCGAACATAACGATTCAGCTTAGCACGGACAAGACTTGGGACAGATACTTCGGGAAGACCCAATTCACATTTATCAAGAGGGAGAAGGTGAACGTTCTCACTTTTCACGTCGGGACCAAGTTGTTCCTGGTCTCAACAGAGCCTGACTTCACCCTCCAGCAGGCCCAGGACCTCAGGAACCAGATTGTGACCAATCACTCTGGCGACGTGAGATAAACAAAAATGAGTTAGGTCTACGTGAGACCTAGCTCTGGGAATTTTGCCTGGACCAGACCCAATTCCTTCTGCAGGGTTCTGATCCTCTCTGCGTACTTCTTCATGTCAGAGGTGTTCTTCTGTACCTTCGCTACCTTGTAGCCTCTCCAGGCCTTCTTGAGCGCACCCCAAGTTTGACCCTTGCTGTATGACATTGAGAATATGCTCCTGATAGCTCTCCAGTGAGTCCGTATTTAAGACTGATTGGTGAAGGCGCCAATGAGACGAGGGGCACGTCGTCATCATCGCGTTCGCTTCTCTCCGAAGCTAGTGGGATTCTGGCCGGGGTTATCGATTCGAGTCAGCTCGAACTGGCTGGGAGCAACGGGCGCCCGCCTCTCTTAGCTAAAAGACGCCATGACTTCCGAGGAAAATTTCCTGATGTCTGCCTTGATGTCTTCAGTGGCAGGGTGCAGTATGGAGGCGCAAAGGTAGTCAAGCCCTGCTTCCTCGTACGCGTGGAGCTGCGAGAGTATCTCCTCCCTTGTGCCGCTCAAGATCGCCCTCCTCTCGCCGCCCGCCTCTGCACCCGTATCTCTCGTCCTCATATCCACCGCGATTCTGAGGGAGATGGTGATGTTCCTGCCCGAGGATTTGATCCTTTGAGCGCCATCTGAGAAGTCTTTCAAGCCCAGTCCCACTGGATGCCATCCATCGCCCAGCCTTATGGCCCGACCGACGGCCGCTGCGCTCGTGCCGCCGATCCAGACCGGTATCCGCCCGTGGACTGGCTTGGGAAGGAAGATTGATTCGGCCAGGTTGAAGTACTTGCCCGCGAAGCTTACCGGATTCTCCCCCCAGAGAGCCTCGATTAACCTTAGGCTTTCGTCGTAGACGCGCCCCCGGTCGACAAAGCTGGCTCCCAGGTTGGCAAACTCCCCTTGCGCCCAGCCAGCCCCGAGACCAAGTATGACCCGCCCATTCGAGAAGTTGTCCAGGGTAGCAGCCTGTTTGGCTAGCAGGATGGGGTTTCTCTGAGGGAGGACGACAATCGAGGTGCCAAGCTTCAGTTTCTCCGTCCTTGCACCGATGGACGCGAGTGTTACGAAAGGCTCCAGGACCTCACCATAGGGGTCCTTCAAGTCCTTGGGCATGATAATGTGATCCGTGGCCCAGACGGAGTCAAACCCCAAATCTTCGCAGAGCTCGGCGATCTCGAGGAGCTCCGATGGTCTGATTCTGCCCCCATAATTCGGGGCGACGTACCCGAACTCCATGCTGTACGGAGCGAGCGTCCCTGATATCTACTTTGGGCTAACCTGGCTATACGAACCTAACCGAGGGGTTGCGGAGACCGTTCAGTCTGGCTAGGTTGAGCAGAAGAGGCACCTGCGCTTCCAGCAACCTTGCCTGTGACAGACCCCCGGCGTACAAAGGCCTCAACGCGCCGATGTCCCGGATAAGCGACGCTGCAACCTCGAATGTCGGCCTGTCGTCCGCCGCGACAAGAGCATCGAAGTCCAAAGGGTCGCTCTCATCGAGCAGAAGCGGGGCGGGGACGGTGTGGATTGCCGCGGCGACCCGACTCTCGCTCAACGCTGCGGCTGCCTGTTCGGCCGCGGACCCAGAGCTGAGGGCGTAGATGAATAGACCCTTCTCGACTTTCATTGGGACGATGGGAGAAACCACGAGCTTACCTGCCAGTTGGCCCCGCAGAGTCTTCAACAAGCTTCCTTCTGGATCGTAGGGCATAGCCAGCACGGCCGCATCGCAGAAAGCTGAGACCTCGGTTGCCGATCCTCCAAGGATTTCCCGCCCGGTCAGTGTTTTGAGTTTCTTTGCCGCGTCATCGCCCTTCCGAGGGTCACGCGAACCTATCAGGACCTCATGGCGCTTCGAAAGTCTGAGTCCCAGACCCCTTCCGAGCGAGCCGGTCCCCCCGATGATCGCGACCTTCATTCTTCGAGCCTCGTCTGAGCTCTCGGCTCGGTCCTACTCGAATAGGGAGCGTCCAGAAGCGACTTGATTCTCTCCGCCCTCTTCCAGCCTATCCCGGGGGTCATGGAGAGTTCGCCGGCAGTCAGGCTCATCACCCGCCTGGGTGAGCCATACTTCAGGAGCAACTTCTGCGCGAGCTTGGTCCCGATGCCTGGGAGCGCAGATACGAGGTACACCTGCTGTTGCGGAACGTTCTTCGACCGGGGCGGCGATTCTCCAGCCATGTGAGCCACCGGCCTGGCCCTCGCGTGGTTGAGGAGCTCGGCTATTGCCGTTGCAGTCTCGTACGCGTCGGCGGTGTGGAGCAACCTTAGACCGTAGGCGAGCGTGATGTTTGCAATTGCACCGTAGTACGACTTGATGTTCTTGGTTAGCCCACGCACCTCGGTCGTGTCCCCCTCCACAAGCAGGTAGGGCTTCGCGTAGGTTCCTGCCAATCCGGCAGCCTGGTAGAAGATTCTCGAATCATAGATGGAAGCCAGGAGGTCTCGGATTGTTTTCCTCTCAACCACCACCTCGGGACTGACCACGTAGTCGCCTACAGCCAGCTTGCTGAAGTAGACTCTGACGTTCATCTTCGAAAGCTCGTCCGGAACCCCGCTTGCCCTCTCGCGCTCATCCACAACGACCCGGACCGGTATCATAACAACTGCGTTGGGAACACGAAGTAAAAAGCGTAAACTGCGAGGGCGAAGAGGACCACGGCTACGACGGACACGACCCTGTCTACGAGGCTGGAGCGGTACAGGTTGAGGGATGTCGGTCTGGCCACCGCCCCGTAGGCCCGGGACTCCATGGCCTCGGCCAGCTCCCCGCTTCGAATGACCGAGTTAACCACGAGCGGAATGAGAACAGGAACCATGTTCCGGACGCGACGGACCAGATTGCCCTTCTGCATCTCGAGGCCCCGAGACTTCTGGGCGTCCATGATCTGCAAGGCGTCCATTAGCATCACAGGTATGAATCGTACTGCAGTGACGAACGCGAATACGATGTCTCTGGGAAGATGGAATGCGTTCATTACCTGCTCGAGTTCGTCGGGCGAGGTCGTGATGAAGAAGAGGCTGGTCGTGACGACTATCGCTACGAACCTCGCAGCGTAAAGGACCGACAGGAGCAGATTCTTACCTATCAGGTAGTTCAGCACAAAGATGAAAGCTGCGAACCCCATCGTGAAGACCATGGTCCGCGAAACCCTCCTCAGAATCTTCGCAATTTCACTAAGCACAAGAACGAAGGCTATGATGCCCAAGAGCTCCAAGATAGAACGGGAGATAATCGCGAGCGTGAACAGGAGAATGGAGAGTAGCAGCTTCACCCTCGGGTCCAGCCGGTGGTAGACTGACTCTGTGCGTCTGAAGATGAACCCGCCTGCGACCCAGTTCAACTATTTCACCAGTCCTGCAATCCAGTTGCGGGCGTCGTGAACGTGGACGAAGGGCGCCGGCGGGCGATTCTTCAGCGCCTGATATAGCGCGACCAGCTGTGGCTGAGAGACCCTGGCGCTGGCAAGGGTCTCACGCTGGAGCATAAGTTCCGCGGCAGGCCCGTCAGCGATTACCCGCCCTCTCGACATCACGACCACTCTCGTTTGCATTGGCCATAGGAACTCTATGTCATGGGACACGACGATGACGGTCTTGCCAGCGGACTTCAACATCCTGATTATCTCCGAGAGCTTCTCCTTCTGAATGACATCCTGGCCGACAGTTGGCTCGTCGAGAACCACCACCCCGGGGTCCCAGGATAGTATGCACGCAATCGTGAGCCGCTTCTTCTCCCCTCCGCTAAGCGTGAGAGGCGATGACCTCCGGTACTCCTCCAGGCCGAAGAAGTTGATTGCCCAATCCACCCTCTGCTTGACCAGCTCTTCGCCAAAACCAAAGTTCCTCAGAGCGAAAGCAATTTCCTCTTCGACGTTCTCGGAGAAGAGCTGGTGGTCGGGGTTCTGAAAGGCCACCCCTACCTTCTTCGACAGCTCCGCGGTGGTCCTCTCGCGGGAGTCCTCCCCGTCGACTAGGACCGCGCCCGAGGTAGGCTTGAGCAGCCCAGTGATGTGTTTGATAAGCGTGGTCTTCCCCGCGCCGTTCTCGCCAACAACGGCTAGTGCCTCTCCGTCCCCAATCGTCAGGCTGACGTGGTCGAGCGCAGTCGTTCCTGTTGGGTGGACGAAAGTCACGTCCTTGAATTCGATCATACCGCTCGAGAGTTCACCTCATTCGCGAGCTCGGACGCGGTTGGGACGCTCTTACCGCCTCTGAACATTCCGGGCCCCATCATGTTTCCAATCTTCACGACAGCGGGTATGGAAAGGCCGTAACCCTCAGCCCTATCGTCGGCGAGCACCTCTCGACAGCTTCCGTCCAGTTCCTTTCTCCCCGCGCTCATGACCACGATCCGGTCGGCTATCCTTACGAGAAGGTCCAGACGATGCTCAACAACGATGAAAGTGGTACCTTTCTCGCGTCTGATCCGGTCCAACAGCTCGACAAGTTCTGAGGCGGTCATCGGATCCAGCAGCGATGTAGGCTCGTCGAGGATGATCAGTCCGGGCCCCATGGCGAGAACACCCGCCAGGGCGACCCGCTGCTTCTGGCCGTCTGAGAGCTCGTGTGGGGCCCGCCTGGCGAGATGAGATATCCCGAGCTGCGCCATCGCCTCGTCCACTCGTTTCCTCATCTCGTCCCTGGGGACGCCGAGGTTCTCCAGCCCGAAGGCGATATCCCTCTCGACGGAGAACATGAAGATTTGGTTCTCTGGGTTCTGGAAGAGGAACCCGACCTTCTGCGCAAGACTCCTCATCGGTTCGTCCTTCACAACTGCACCGCTTACCGTTACTTCTCCCGAGTAATCCCCAGAGTACATGTGCGGAATCAGGCCGTTGACGGCTCGGAGCAGGGTGGACTTTCCGCAGCCCGAGGGACCGGCCAGGATGACGACCTCCCCATCCTCGACCTGCAGGTCGAAGTCGACGATCGTCCTGTGCAAGGCTCCAGGGTACTTGAAGTTCAGCTTGTCCATCCTGAGGATTTTCGCCATGTGTAGTGTCTCCAATTTGGACAGAGGCCAGGGTTACTGGCTACTCGAGCTCGCCGAGGCGCCCTGTCCCCGCACAGGAGCGTCAGGGATGACGAATCTGTATCGAGACGCGAGAATCCTCCTGGCGCTGTAGGCCAACGGCACAGTGTACAACGTAACGGTCAGGTTGAATATCCCAGTTAGTATCAGAGTCTCCGCGAGAAGAGACACGGGGATGGCATAGCCAATCGGCGGCGGCAGGGTGACCACGGCCGCATTCACCACAGTCATGACGGCAGTCCTCGAGAGAGCCCCAAGCGCCGTGGCTAGCCTCACTAGAGTCAAGGACCTCCACTTCCTTGAGCCGGTAATCTTCTGGGCGACCACGAGGCCAAGTATCATCGACATCACCGCGACGAAGTTGTATAGAGGTCCGAGCAGAACTGGACCGGGCTGGGTGAAGAGGTACACCGTGTTCAGGGCGGCGACGGCGACGCCCCCCCAGAGTCCTATCAGTAACAGTGCAAGAACGATCGGGACCTCCCAGACCTCGTAGATGAGGTAGACGTCGTAGAAGGCCGGTATCCTCACAACAAGGTTCAGAACTATCGCAAGAGCGGTCAGGAGGGCCACGAGGCTGACTCTGCTCGAGTTCTGCACGGCGACAATCGCGCCTCGCGGAAAGGAGTACATTTATAATTCTTTGGTAGATACCACGAAAGTTGTGCGTTTGGCCAGGACACCCGCCTATCTGTCGACCCTGCTCGAGCTATACTCCATCGGCGCGTCTGTGCGTCCCGTCGATGTCTCCACCCATGAACTGGGCAAAGGGCTCCATCTGAGCCAGCAGGCTGCCTCCAAGCATCTTCTGAAACTGGAAGAAGAGGGGCTGATAGAAAGGAGACGAAAAGGCCGCGGGACCAGCGTTGTTCTTACCCCGAAGGGAGCCGACGCGGTAATTTCCCTTTACACGAAACTGAAGGGCGTCGTGGAGGTCCGCACTACCCCTCTGACCTTTCACGGTAAGGTATTCACCGGTCTCGGTGAAGGCGCCTATTACGTCTCGCTGGAAGGCTACCGGCGGCAGTTCAGCAAGCTCCTTGGATTCGTCCCATACGCTGGCACCCTCAACCTCTCCTTGGAACCTTCTGAAACCGACCTGCGGAGGCAGCTAAAGTTCCTGGACGGCGTGGAAATCGAAGGCTTTCAGGATGGGAAACGGACCTACGGGCCTGTGAAGTGCTTTCGCGCGAAGGTTGAAGGGAAGTATGAGGCTGGCGCACTCGTAATAGAAAGGACTCACCACGGGGAGGCTGTGCTGGAGATTATCTCGCCCTTCCACCTGCGAGAGATTCTCTCGCTCAACGAGGGGGACGGGGTCTCTGTTACCGTGTATCCGCGGACGTGAGTAAGCCGAAGAGTGTCTCCCCCTGAAGATCGCGGCCGGCCTGCACCACATGAGCATAGCAGCTCTTCGAACGATTTCCTTATCTAGAGACCGACCAAGACGACCGACAAATGAAGCGGAATGAGGAGATTCTAATCCTCGTCGACGAGAACGATAACCAGCTGGGCACAGAGACACGGGAGAAGTGCCACCTGGGAGAGGGCCTGAGGCACAGAGCCTACGTCGTGTTTCTTTTTCATCGGGGCAGACTTCTGCTCCAACAGAGGAGCAAGCTGAAGTTGCTCTGGCCCTCCTATTGGGATGTTTCTTTCACAAGTCACGTCTACCCCGGGGAGTCGTACCTCCAGGCCGCTGTCCGGAAGGGGTTACAGGAGCTCGGAGCCCGCTTCGGCGGTCTCGAGGATGTCTATTCCTTCGTCTACAAGGTGCCATTCGGGAAGTATTCCGAGAACGAATTCTGCAGGCTTCTGGTAGGGCAGTTCGACGGTGCCATCACCCCGAACCCCCTAGAGATAATGGCCACGAAATATCTGAGTCTGTCAGAACTCCAACGAGAGCTCAAGGAGAAGCCGGGGAGCTACACGCCTTGGCTCAAGCTGGCGTTCGACGGGTTCTTGAAGACAGAGCTCTCGAAGACTCTCTTCAGCTAGAGGTCACTTCACTTCCTGAGCCTGGAAGCCCAGGAGATCGGCCACGCGTTTGATGCAAGTCATTTGGAGCCCTTCAATCTCACCGGGGCAAGTCAACGATGCGGCAGTCGAATGGCCTCCCCCATGGCCCCCCAGCCCGGCAGCGACGAACTCGGCCACGTCCGAACCGAGCTTTGCGCCCGTTGCCTCGAAGAACCTCTGACTCGACCTTAGGCTGACTCTGGTTTCTCTGTTGGAGGTTCCACCGACCGACGCCAGGTCGGCTCCCAACGAAATCATCGACCTTGCCGCCTGGGCTTGAAACGAGCCGACCTCGCTGGTGACCGCCACCCAGGTGCCGAGCTTGAAGATCTTAACTCGCTGGGCTCCCTTGAGCTTCGCAATCACCTCTCCGTAGTCCGGCTGAGATCTCAGCGCCCTGCGGGCCTCAGCGATGTCTGCCCCGCAGGAGATGAGTTCCACTGTCGCCCTCAGTGCAGCCTCCCCGGCAATTGTAAGGTGTTGGGAGTCGAATAGAATGCCAGCCAACAGCGCCTGTGCGGTCTCGCGGTCGATTTTTACGTGCAGCTCCTTGAAGAGCATGAATACCACCTCCGCGGCGGAGGTTGCCTCTTCGTCCACGATCACATGGTCGTAGGCCTCTCGATCCCTTAGTGGATGATGATCAATCAGAACCCTCGCGGCTGTTCCGCTCCTCATCTTCGCCAACCAGCTCTTCAGGAGCTCGGTGTCGCCCACGTCAACCGCGACGTACAGATCGTAATCGATGTCGCTCTCCTCGACGACAGACGCCGTGAAAACCCCGCTGAGTTTCTGGGTCAGCGTCGTCATCCCGCCAGGTGTGACGATGTCTACCCTGCACCTTGGTGCGAGGGATCGAAGAAGCTTCGAGGTAGCGAATGCCGAGAGGTAGGCGTCTGCGTCCGCATTCCTGTGGCAGACTACAGCAGCGTTCTTTAGCGCTCTCGGCTCCACGAAAGGGAATTTTCGAACTGCTTTCCTGTTCAACAGGTGGTTGGAGTCCTAGCTTTCTTCTTCCGCCGAGGACGGCGACCTGCCCTTGACAGCGTCGTCTATCTTAGCCTGTAGGTCCTTCAGGCTCTCTTTGAACCTGGTCTCTTGCTTGGTAAGGACGACCGATCTCGTCTCTGCGAGCTCCTTCTTCTCGATTAGCTCCTTGGTTATCGAATCCTTCGTTACTTTGATGAGGAGGCTGCCGGCGAACTTGTATATGTTGTCAGTCTCCGCGGCTTTGCCGAGCTCCTCCAGCGCCCTCCTCGTCTCGTCTCGTTCCAGCTCGACCTGCTGCTTCTGGACTAACACGGCCTGAAGATTCTGCTGGATCTGCTCATACCTGGCAAGCTGTTCCCTGAGGTAGGGCGAAAGCTCTGGTTGACTCAAATCGGGCCGTTGACATCCGTTGGCTACTTAAACTCTTTCGCATTCTTCGTCGCCCGCCTCAGATTCTCCAAGAGCGCCCGTGCGTCGAGGGCAACCTTCGCCGGGTCCTGGCCGCTAATCGTTAGTTCGAAGACCTCCCGCCTAACCCTTGCACCTGGATAGGCCTCCCTGAGTTTCTCAGCGGCCCTCCTGCTGGCGGATATTGATATCTTGAGCTGGACTGATTGAATCGGTCTAGGCGGTCTTGACTGGTGCGAGGTCGTAGGCACCTCCAGCAACGGTGAACCCGCAGACCGCGCACTTCCAAATGCCCGATGCCTTCCTCTTCATCTTCATGCTCGAGCACGAGGGGCACTCTCTCGCGGTTTTCAGCGTGGTGTACACCCTCGCGTACCTCTTTCGAAGCGTCCCTCCGTACTTCGCCCCTAACCCCTTGACGTTTTCCCCTGCCCTCGGCACTACTTCGTCGCCTCCCAGATGGCGTTGCGGATTTCCGCTCCGATTCTGATGGACGTGTCAACCGACTCCAGGATCTTCTCAGGCGAAAACGTGCTTGGCTCGCCTTTCTGAGCTGCGCAGACGTTCCCGTTGTCGTCAGTCGTGATAGTGATCCTAGCGTCCATGGCGGCCTCCTCCTCTGCCATCGGGTCAACTATCAGCGAGTCGCCTATCCTCGCCATCGTAATCGAGACTGGCGTCTTGCTAACGGGGACCGGAATGAGGTCCTCGCTGGCCTTTATCTTGTCTTCCACGACCTCGTACTTGGGCATCCTAGCGGTGCGCAGTGCGGAGACAACCGCGTAGCTTGTTGCGTCGAAGAGGTTCCCGTCAACATTCATGATGTTGACGTCTATGAAGACCGAATAGACGCTCTTGCCGGCGGTGATGCACAGGGCAGATAGGTCCACCATCTCGGATTCCCTTACGCCTCTGTCAACCACCCGCGCCAGTTCTATCGCGTCTTCGCTCGGCGGTCCGGCCTCCGCGTAGGCCGAAGAGAGCGGGAGCACTTCGGCGTTGACGACGAGCAGTCCCTTGTCTGGGGTGTCGGGGAACGGGGTGCCTGTGGCAATCTTCACCCCTGCCAGCACTTGGGTGTGGCCCAGGCTGACCATGGCCGAACCGTTTGCCTTCTGTATGAAACCGGTCTGGATGGTAAGAGGCCTGTGCTCGTCAAGGGCACGTCCGTCGAGCCTCTTGCCCTGGCTCAGCAGCTCTATCATCTGGCCTTTACGAATCGTCTCTACAACGTAGTTCTTCTTGACAGCTGCCATCAGGATTCACCTACTTCTCCGCCCGGAGCCGCCTCAGGTTGCCCGCCCGAGAAGAACTTCTGGCTGAGCGCTTGTCGCTGAAGCTCGTACACTTTCCTGCCTCCCTCCATCGCCAGCTCGAAAGCCTTCTGGAAGTTCTCTCGCGTGTAGATTCCATCGACCTGTAGCAACGTGACTCGGTTGAGCGTAGGCATTATCGCTACCGGCATGTCCCCCGACCCTTCCTTGTCCTCTGCGTCATTGAGGTCGAGCACGACCTGTCCATCTACAATTCCTGAAGAACACCCAGCGACTAGGTCCCTCATGTTTATGCCCGCATCGGCGAGCGCCAAGGAGGCCGCCGTAATGCCGGCCACTCGGGACCCGCCGTCGGACTGCAGCACCTCCACGAAGACCTGAATCGCAGTCCGTGGGTACTCCTCGACCACCAGTGCGGGTTCGAGAG